>ENA-OSEY01000330-OSEY01000330.1-marine-metagenome-genome-assembly--contig:-NODE-330-length-34948-cov-9.414958_pt1 | contig 34948 bp, 30 predicted proteins | sample MGYA00248465_ERZ534230 | MGnify/ENA primary metagenome ERZ534230 (study PRJEB26409, sample SAMN06344110) | marine metagenome | isolation source: Sea water from surface | place: Atlantic Ocean:Southern... | reverse complement strand
TATTATGAAAAAGCTAAAAATTGCTGGTTATCAAGGTGATGGATCTGTTCATACTCGGTCAGTAAAATTTTTTATCGATAAAGTTTCTGATTATTTTGATATATCATTTGAACAAGACATAACTGACAAAGGTCAAAAAGCAGCATCTTTAATTGAAATGTCAATGAATAACGAAATTCAAATGTCATATCTATGGTCAAGCTATTATGAAAAATATATACCTGAAATCAAACTATTAGATTTACCATTCTACTTTAAAAACAAAAACGAAGTTAAAAATTTAATTAACAAAAGCTTACAACCATATGTTTCGATTGAACTAATCAAAAAAAATAATTTAAAACTTCTTGGTTTTTGGGATAATGGATCAAGACATATTAGTACCAATAAAAACATTATAAGAAATCAAGAATCTTGTAAAAATTTGAAAATAAGAACTACTCCAAGTCCACTTCATATAGATGTTTTTAATAAATTAGGGTTTATATCAACACCACTTGATGTAAGAGATTTTAAAATTGCACTAAAAAATAATGACATTGATGCACAAGAAAATCCATTAACAAACTATTGGAATTTTGGCGTTCAAAATAAACAAAAATATTTAACTCTATCGTCCCATTTATTTGGATTTTGCTTTTTTGTAATTAATGGTACATTTTTCGATAAACTCTCTGTTGATGAAAAAAAACTGATTACTCAAGCATCAGAAAAAACAAAAGCATATCAATATGAATTAGCTGAAGAAGATGATAAAAAATTAATAGACCTAATAAAAAAAGAAAATGTTCAAATCTATGAGCTAACCCATTATGAAAAAGAAAAACTTTTAGATAAAGTTAAACATTTTCATGATGAGTTTTTTACAAAATATCCAAATATGAAATTTTAGAAGTATGCTTCACCCGGTTTAATTGTTGGCGTCCACTCGCAATCTCCAAAAGGACCATCACCTTTATTACTAACGTAAGCTATTCTCTTATCATTAGTTTTTCCTTCTATAAGAGCACGTTGCAACCAATCCATAATATAATGGTGACAATCTAATTTACCTAAGTTTGGAATTCCCCATAATGGATGAAATTGATCTTCTATAACCCACAATTCCTTTTTACAGGTTAAATCTTCATATACTTCTACAGCATCTTCTAATGGGCAAAGTGGATCAAATTCACCTGTAGCTAAAAGTGTTGGACATTGAACTTTGTCAGCGTATCCTTTGACTGTCATTTTTTCAGCCATTTCATCAAACTTGTCTTCATTATCCATACCTGCCATATACATGAACATTTGTTTAAATCTAGGAGATGAAACAGAGAAAATAGTATTATTAGGATTAAAAGTTGCTACACCACTTGCAAGTGCTGCAGGTCTATTATCATAACTAGCAAGTCTTAAAGACCAATAACTTCCCATACTAACGCCGTAAATACCAATTTTATCAGAATCTACTTCTTCTCTTTTCTCTAGGTAGTCAATTACAGCAGCTCCTGCTCTTTCATAATTATCAGCAACAGCTCTAATCTTTTGAATATTGGAGTTTCCTTGTCCAGGACCATCCATAGAAATAACATGCATTCCCCTATTAACACCTAAACTATTCATAACTCTTGGAAAATATTCTTTAGTTTGATCCATCCCAGGAACATAAATAACACATGGTGCTTTTCTTCTATCTGGTAGAAGGTGTAATAAACATGAAATCGTTTTTCCATCATCAAATGGAACTTCAACTCTTTCTATTGGATATGGAGCTAATGCACTTCTTCTATCTACCATTTCCTTAAGTTTATTAGTTAAATATATTTTAACTGGATTATCATCAAAGTAGATAGGATGTTGTGCCATTCTATAAGATTCAACAGCATGATCATAGTGCTCTAATGCAGTCATTTTAAAACCATTTTTTTCAGCTGTTTTTGCTAATGCCTCATCATGTTCAGCTTTTTTTCGCCACATCTTAGGAAGCATTCTATAATTGTGTGCTCTTGTAGGCGTTTCAGGATCATCTCTTTCAAAGTTCTGTACTCTTCCTCTCATATTGAGAGCTAGATCTAACATCCATTGTTGATTATCTCTTTTTGTCCTCATAAAATGATCTCCTATTTGAAATTAATATTAATTTTTGGTTCTAAAGCCTCGCATAATGTTGCGTGCAGATAACAAGTTCTTTCAGACATGTCTATTAACTTTTCATTATGTTCATCACTTGCTGTTCCGTTCATGTAGAGATGAGTATCTAATGGTAACATCTCAACTGTACCGTCAGAATTTTCTTTAAATGATGCATATTGAGACATTCTCAATCCTTCAATTGAAAATTTTTGATGGTGGATATATCTATGTGTTTGAGTTAGAAAACAAAATGAAATAGCTGCACCCATTACGTTTACTGGAGATGGCGCTATAATGCCGTCTATATCACTACTTATTACAAAATGTGTCATGCCAGGTAGTCCGAGAACTGTATCAACTTCGATTATCTTACTATTAGGATTAGTTGAACTTTTACCTACAATCGTTCTAATTATTTTATTAAATGTTGGATTCTCTACATTACCACTATCACCTTTTGGTACGTTATATCCATCAACAGGTTGAACAGTTCCAGCTGAAACCTCACCTGTTTTAACAATCATTCTATCTGAAAACTCATCACTTTTAGATGGTGAAGGCTCAACTTTATATTGTTGATACGGATCTTCAGCATCTGTTTTTGAACTCTCATTTAAATTTGATAAATCTTTCCTTCTACCATTTGCATATAATGCAAACGTATTTTTTAATGGAGTTCTTAATCCAGCAAGAACAGGTGACATTTTTGATGCTTTTAGAATTAAGCTTTTAATGTCCTCATGATTTTCAGATGTACTTACATCTAAATTTATAGTTGTTGGTTCTGCATGACCTTTACCATCACCTTTTACAAAGGATCCCGTCAGATAATAAGAATTCAAAACTTCACAATCAATATTGTCAATCTTCAATCCGTTTAATCTGGCTTGTTTCATCACAGTACCAACAATGTCTCCATGAATGGATGCATTAAAAAAGCCTAAAGGGAATGGTGCTAAGTCAGTACCATTTAAATGTTTACCTTCGTCAGAAGTTAGTCTAAATGATGAAGAGTTCAAATCTCCTTCGTAACCAATTGTTTCTTTTTGGAGTATATCCATCTGCCTTGTATGAGATGTAAATGTTCTATTAAAATTTTTTGAACTATCTTGCACTTTTTTAATTAAAAAACCTAAAGGATATCCATTCTTACTTATATCTTCGTATTTCATTATAACTCCTTGTTTTTATTTTAAAAATTGAAAGTCTACACCTTCGTCAGCTTGAGTAACTTCATTCATATAAAGTTTATTATACCCTCTTCTTTTAATCTTATCATCTGATAATAATGATATTCTTTTATTTATTTCCTCTTCCGATATAAGAAGGTCTATCTTTCTATTAGGAACATCTAATTTTATTTGATCACCATTTTGAACAATAGCAAGCGGTCCTTTTTCATAAGATTCAGGAGTAACATGAAGAACAATCGTGCCAGAAGCTGTGCCACTCATTCTTCCATCTGATATCCTTACCATGTCTTTAACACCTTGCCTTGCTAACTTTTTAGGAATTGGTATTAGTCCTGCTTCTGGCATGCCAGGTCCACCTTTTGGACCAATACTTTTTAATACAAGAATGTCATCTTTTGATACGTCTAATTCTTCAGTATCAACTCTATTTGCTAAATCTTCTAAATTTTCAAAAACTACTGCCTTACCTTCATGAACAAGTAAATCAGGCGATGCTGCAGACTGTTTTATAATAGCGCAACCAGGGGCTAATGTTCCACTTAGCACGGCTATGCTTCCACCTTTAAAAACTGGATTATCTTTTGAAGTAATTATATTTTGTTCCCAGTTAGAAGCTTTTTGTATTTCTTCACCAATGGAATTCCCGTTAACTAATTTTGCATCTAAATGAAGAAAATCTTTTAATTCATTAAATATTCTAATTGAGCCGCCTGCTTTATATAAATCCTCCATATATCCTATTCCTGAAGGTTTCAAATCAACAATCATTGGGAGATTTTGAGTAAGCTTATCAAAATTCTTTAAGTCAATATTCACACCAAGACGACCAGCCATAGCTGTAAGATGAACAACGCCATTTGTTGACCCACCAATTGCAGACAAAACCGTTAATGCATTCATAAAACTTTTTTCATTTAAAAATTTAGAGGGGTTTAGATTTTCATTAGCAATTTTAACAGATATCTCTCCAGTTTTCTCCGCAATACGTTTTCTATCTGCAGATACAGCTGGAGCGCATGCGCTATTCGGTACCATCAACCCGAGCGCTTCAGTAGTAATTGCCATAGTGCTTGCGGTACCCATGACACCGCATGTACCTACTGTAGGTACTAGCTGATTATTTACTTCTTCAATATCATCATCATTAAGATCTTCCGCTCTATAACTTGCCCAAAATCTTCTACAATCAGTACATGCCCCTACTCTTTCGCCTCTGAATGATCCTGTAAGCATTGGCCCTGTAACAAGCTGGATTATGGGTATATCTGCACTAATGCCACCCATTACTTGCGCAGGTACAGTTTTATCACATCCTCCTATAAGTATGCATGCATCCATTGGTTGAGCTCTTAACATTTCTTCTGTATCCATAGACATAAGGTTCCTTAAATACATTGATGTTGGGTTGGCAAATGATTCATGAATTGTAATTGTTGGAAATTCCAGTGGTATTCCACCATTAGCAAGGATACCTGCTTTAGCACTTTTAATTAAATCTGGAACGTTACCATGGCATGGATTGTAATCACTAAATGTATTTGTAATACCAATAATTTTTTTATCCAGCATATCATCCGAGTACCCAAGCCCTTTTATGAATGCTTTTCTTAAAAAGATGGAAAATCCTGTGTCACCATAATTAGTAAGGTTTTTTTTCATGCCAGTTTTATTTTTTGACACTTTATCCTCTCCCAACAAATGGCATATTTGTAGCCATTATTGTCATGTTTAAGATATTAGTTCCTTCTGGTAAACTGGCGATATAAGCAACTGCTTTACCACAATCTTCAGCTTCAAAGACTGGTTCTACCATAACTTCACCATTAGCCTGCGGTACGCCCGATTTAAAACGCGACCCAATAGCTGTATCTGCGTTTCCAATATCTAATTGAGAACATGATATATTGAAATTTCTTCCATCTAAAGCAATAGATTTTGTTAACCCATTTACAGCATGCTTTGTGGCTGTGTAGGCAATAGTATCTGGTCTTGGAGAGTGTGCCGATACAGAACCATTATTTACTATCCTTCCCCCTTGCGGAGATTGATTTTTCATTAACTTTATAGCCTGCTGTGAACAAAGAAAGGAACCTGTTAAATTCACATCAACAGTTTTTCTCCAATCTTCTTCCTTTAAATCTTCAATAGGAACTCTAGGTGCTCCCATCCCTGCATTATTAAAAAGTAAATCTATTCGCCCATGATCAGATTTGATTTTATCAAATAAAGCAATAACTTGAGAGCCAATTGTAATATCAGTTTTAATAGGAATGATTTTATGATTATTATTTGTTGCTAGTGATGAAGTTTTTATTAATTCTTCTTCACGTCTTCCAACAACATAAACAGTAAAATCAATTTTGTTTAATTCTAATGCAGCAGAACGTCCTATACCTGAACCACCACCTGTTACTAAAGCAACTCTCATTACTCAATACTTAAAATGAATAAAATTTTTCAGGATTGGTAACCATGATTTTTTGTCTCATATTATCGTCTGTTACCCATTCACCAAATGCATCAACCAAATCCCCATCATTGGGATTAACCTCATACTTATTTGGATGTGGCCAGTCTGTGCCCCACATAATATTATCTGAATTTGCTTCTATCAGAGCTCGTGCCATTGGCATAACATCATCATATGGAGGAAGATCAGTTTCACTAACTCTATTCGCTCCAGATATTTTAATCCATGTATTACCATCACGCACTAAGTCCAACAATGTTTTGAAACCTTCAGAATTAATTCCATTTGTTGCGGGTTGATACGCAAAATGTGCAATTGAAATTGGAACAGATGATTTTTTAAAAATAGGAGCTAACTCAACGATATCCTTTCCTGGGAAAAGATATTCCACATGCCAACCTAAATCTTTTATCCTTGCTTCAAGTGTTGGTATCTCATCTAAGCCTATAGGCATGCCACCAATATTGTCCATGTTCAATCTAACACCTTTTATGCCTTGTTTATCAAGATCCTCTAAAAAATCATCTGACACATCCATCTTAATTGCACAAACACCTCTAGCTCTACCTGGTGTTTCGTCATTCATAACCTTCATTCCCTTCAATATTGCGGAGTTATCCACTCCATAAGGAGAAGGTTGAGTATAAACCACCCTACTCACTCCAAGTTGAGAATGTAAATGTTTTAAATCATCAAGTGTTGAATCTGGAGGATTATAGCCTCTTCCTTCAAAAAGTGGGTATTGGCTTTCAAATATATGCACATGTGTATCAATTGAACCTTCAGGCAACTTAATACTTGGAACTTTTGGGTTTCTATCTGGAGCTATACAGTCTCTAATAGTCGTCATTTGCAATCCTCCTCTAACAAATTTCATAAAAGATTAATAGAATTTAGATCAAAGTTAAAATGATAAATTCAAATAATTTAAATCATTTTATTTGATTTATATATTGAGTTATCAATTTTAATAATTTTTGTTTCTTAATAAAATAATCTCTAATTATTAATTAAATTTAACTCCAGCGTGAGATTAACAAATTAATTTTTTAAATAACTAATTGTAAACTTTTTTATTATTAGTATGATTTAACCTAGATAGCAGAGATTATTATTTTAAAATCATCAAAAAATTTAGAGAACTTAAATGTAAATGAACATTTAGCAAGTTTATATGACAGGACTCGTAATCAGTCATTACATTTGTCAAAACCTCTTAGTGAAGCAGACCAATGTATTCAATCAATGCCTGACGCAAGTCCAACTAAATGGCATTTAGCGCACACTACATGGTTTTTTGAAACGTTCATTCTAAAACAATTTGTAAAAAATTATAAAGAGTTTCATGCTGACTTTAATTTCTTATTTAATTCTTACTACAATAAGATAGGTGATCGTCATGCTAGAGCTGAAAGAGGTATGATTACACGTCCTTCATCGACTGAGGTAAACGAATATAGAACATATGTTGATAATAAAATGAGGGATTACTTTCAATCAAAGCCAACATCTGAAGTACTAAAGTTAATAGAGCTTGGAATAAATCACGAGCAACAACATCAAGAACTTTTAATAACAGACATTAAACATGCTCTTTCAAAGAATCCATTATATCCAGCTTACAGTAAACAATTACCAGTAAAAGGGTTGAGTGTAAGTAAAAACAGTTGGGTAGATCATCCTGGAGGTCTCCTTGAAATTGGATATTCTGGGAAAGAATTTATTTTTGACGCTGAAGGTCCAAGACATAAAGTTTGGATAGAACCTTTTAGTTTAGCAAAACATCCAGTATCAAATCGTGATTTCATAAATTTTATTGAAGATGGTGGTTATAAAAAGGCGGAGTTTTGGTTATCTGACGGATGGGCATTATGTCAGAAAGAAAATTGGGAAGCTCCCATGTATTGGCATAAAAATGACGATGGTAGTTGGTCTTATTATACAATGAGTGGTTTAATACCAATTAAACTAAATGCGCCAGTTTGCCATGTAAGTTATTATGAAGCTGATGCCTTTGCTCGATGGTCGAATGCTAGATTACCCAGAGAAACCGAATGGGAAGTCATTGCTAAATCATTAGATGTTGAAGGACATTTCGCTGATGCTAATCTATTTGATCCACAACCTTCAACTAAAGATGGAGTTACACAAATTTATGGAGATGTTTGGGAATGGACACAAAGTTCTTTTAGCGCTTATCCAGGATATGAAATAGCTGAAGGCGCAGTGGGAGAATATAATGGTAAATTTATGTCTGGACAGATGGTTTTACGAGGTGGTTCTTGTGCCACACCTCTAGACCATATTAGACCTTCTTACCGAAACTTTTTTCCTCCGTATGCACGATGGCAATTTTCAGGAATTCGTCTAGCTAAAGATAAATTCGTTCCTATTTCTTGCCTCCACGCTAATGACAATAATAACAAAGATATATTTTTTAATGATATCATTTTAGGATTAAGTTCCATACCAAAACATATATCATCAAAATATCTTTATGATACTAAAGGCGCACAACTATTCGAGAAAATTTGTAAACTTGAGGTTTATTACCCTACAAGAACAGAAATAGGTATTCTTAAAAATAATGCTGCTGAAATTGCAAAATCTCTTGGTCCGAACGTAACACTTATTGAATATGGCTCTGGAGCTCTTGAGAAAGTTCGTATACTCCTAGACACATTGATTGACCCAAGTTCACTTTGTGCAATAGATATCTCTGAAGAACAGTTAAATAATTCTGCTAGTATTATGCGCAATGCCTACCCCAATATTGAAGTTTTAACAGTTGCCGCTGATTTTACTAAAGCAGTAAAAATACCAAAATCACAACGCGAGACAAAGTCTAAAATTGTGTTTTTCCCTGGTTCAACTATTGGTAATTTTGAGCCAGATGATGCTAGAGCATTTTTACAAAATATTTGTAAAACAATTGGTAAAAACGGAAAATTACTAATAGGTGTTGATTTAAAAAAGGATTATGAACGTCTTCTTAAAGCGTATGACGACGATGATGGCATCACTGAAGCTTTTAATAAAAATCTTTTATCTCGTATAAACCAAGAATTAGGCGCTGATTTCAATCCAAATTTATTTCGTCACATTGTTCGGTTCAACACTTTCAAAGGTAGAATTGAAATGCATCTTGAAAGTTGTATAGATCAGTCTGTTAATATTGGTAAAGAAAAATTTTTCTTTACAGCTGGAGAAACAATCCATACCGAAAATTCATATAAATATCATATTCATGAATTTATAGAATTGGCTGAATCATCTGGTTTAGATAAACTATCAACATGGACAGACAAAGATAATCTCTTTGCTGTCATTTTATTTAAAGTAAAGTAATTAGATATCTAAGTATTCTATTTGATATATGTTAAGTTATCAATTTTAATAATTTTAGTTATTTAAATTTATAATTTAAAAAAAATAATAAAAAGCATTAATTTATATAAATGTATGATTTATTACAATTGCCAGACTTTACCCATCTGCAATTTTTTTTAACTTGCTTGGTTGCATTTGGTGGTGGATTGATAAGAGGTTATACAGGTTTTGCCGGTGCCCTTTTGCTGCTACCTGGGTTTGTTCTTATTATGGGACCATTGCCAGCATTAAATGTCGTGATCATTTCAGGTATGATTGGGCAATTAATAATCCTTCCTAATGCAGTCAAAAGGGCACAAAAAAATGTAGTTTTATCTTATGGAGGTGGAATATTTGTAGGTGTCTATCTAGGATTGTATTTTTTATTTCAAAGAGATATTGCTGACATTACCTTTTTTATGGGTATATTTATAATATTGGCAACTTTAATTTTAATTTCTGGCTGGAAATATCAAGGACCGATAAATAATTATACTTCAGGTTCGTTTGGAACTGGAATTGGTTTTTTTGCTGGTTTTTTTGGAGTGCCAACAGGGCCTTTAACAGGACTTTTTTTCTTATCCTTAAAAGAGGATATAAAAATTATTCAAGCAAATATACAATGTATAGTAATTTTAACAGTTTTTGCATTTTTTACTTATTTTTATTTTATTGAAGGCTTTCGATCTGACTATTTATTATTAGGATTAATTATGTCTCTTCCTCTTGCAGTAGGTTTAAAAACTGGTCAATATTTGTTTAACTTTTTGCCAGAGAAAGTGTTTAGACCTATAACATATATTTGCCTTATATCTTTAGGTTCATCATTATGTTTTAAAGCATATAATTAGGAATTAAAATGAATGAAATTATTAAAACAGATAAAATAGATCATATCGGAATTGTTGTGCCAAATATTGAAAAAGCACTAGAACATTATAAGAATGTTTTTAATAAAATTGGAAGTAAACCTATAATATCAGAAACACAAAATGTAAAAATATCATTTATACAGTTTTCAAATATCAAATTAGAACTGATAGAACCAATAAGTGAAAAAAGTCCTATATCTAACTTTCTTAAAAAAAATCCTTTAGGTGGTATGCATCATATCGGATTAGAAGTAGATGATTTAAACAATACATATTCTGATGCTAAAAACAATGATCTAGAACCCTTATCAAAACCAGTGAAAGGCTATCATGGTAGAGATTTATTTTTTTTACACCCAAAAAAAATGATGAACACATTATTTGAAATCTTATCTAAAAATTAAAGGAGAAAAAAATGAGAACTGATTTTAAAGAAATATTATTTGAAATTAAAGAAAATGCAGCATGGATTACTATAAATCGTCCAGAAGTAAGAAATGCATTTCGAGAGCAAACACTTGATGAAATGAGAGAAGCAGTGCTTCAAACCAAAGAAGATGTAACAATTTCTTGTATAGTTTTCACAGGTGCTGGCGATGAAGCATTTTCAGCTGGTGGAGATTTCTATGCAATGAAAAGATTAAACTGGTCTAATGCTTCTCATTGGAATGACAGAATGTTAGGATTAGCAATGGCTATTAGAGGCGTTTCTATTCCTGTAATAGCAATGGTAAATGGTTGGTGTATGGGAGGTGGCCATGAACTAGCATTGTGGTGTGATATGGTCATTGCTTCTGAAAATGCTACACTAGGTCAAACTGGAGCAAGAGTTGGTGCCTGCCCTACAGTTGGTGCAACACAATACCTGCCTAGAATTGTGGGCGAAAGAATAGCTAGAGAAATGATATTTTTATGCAGAACCTTTAAAGGTCAAGAAGCAGTTGATGTTGGTTTGATCAATAAATGTGTTCCTCAAGATCAACTGTATGATGAAACTATGAAGTGGGTTAAACAGATTAATAGTTACAGTGGTCAAACTATAAGACAGACTAAAAAGTCATTAAATGCTGAATCTGATGAATTGTACGCTTCATGGCAACACGGAATGGAATTGCTTGCACATGTGTGGGGATCAGAAGAATCTCTTGAAGGAATGCATGCATTTATTGAAAAAAGAAAGCCAAACTTTTTTAAATTTAGAGAAAAAAATGCAAATATTGTTAAAGAATATTTAGATGGTTTAGAAAAGGATGAGAATGTCAAACCCAAAGGATAATAATGAGTAAAGTTTATCCACTAACAGGCATAAGGGTCTTAGATTTAACTAGAATTCTTGCAGGACCCTTATGTACTCAGTATTTAGGTGATTTAGGTGCTGAAATCATTAAAATTGAAAACCCCAAGGGTGGTGATGATACCCGAGCTTGGGGTCCACCTTTTTTAGGAACTGAGTCAGCTTATTACCTCGGCATAAATAGAAATAAAAAAAGTATCTGTTTAGATATAAAAACAAAAGAAGGTTTTAAAATATTAAAAGACCTTATTAAAAAATCAGATGTAGTTATAGATAATTTCAAACCAGGTTTTTGGAATAAAATTGGTTTGCCTGATAACTGGTTTAATAAAAATGTTCAAAATGTAGTTAGAACTTCTATTTCTGGATACGGAGTAAAGGGACCTCAGGGAGGATTACCAGGATATGATTTTTTAATGCAAGCTGAATCAGGTTTAATGAAAATTACTGGAGAAGTTAATGGTGAACCCATGAAATTAGGAGTAGCTATTGTAGATATTGTAACAGGATTAAATGCAGTAATATCAGTTCTTTCTGGTCTTTTATTAAATAAAAAATTAAAAAATAAAAATATATTAACTGAAGTTAATTTATACAACTCTGGAATTTTTTTACTTGCTAATGTTGCCTCTAATACACTTGTTTCTAATAAAGATGCCGAAAGATATGCAAATGGTCATCCTAACATCGTTCCGTATAATTTATTTAAAAGTAAAAATGGTGAGTTAGCTATAAGTGTAGGAAATGATAATCAATTTAAAGTTTTTACAAAGCTACTAAAAAAACCAGAATGGGCTCTAGACGAAAGATTTGCTAAAAATGCAGATAGAGTTAAAAACAGAACTTTAATCGAAAAAATGATTAATAAAGAATTATCAAAAAAAAATAGAAGCTATTGGTATAATCTATTTTTAAAAAATAATATACCATCAGCTATTGTAAGAGGCGTTAAAGAAGCATTAAATCACCCTCAAACAAAAGATAATGACATGACTTTGAAATTAGATAAGAAAAACACAAAAAGTCTAGAGACGTTAAATACACCAATCCAGATTAATAACCAAAGAGGATTATCCAAACCTAAATACCCTCCTTCTCTTGGAGAAGATACTAAAAAAGTATTAAAAAATATTCTTAATATAGATGATGGTGAAATAAAAAAATTAATCTCACTGAACGTTATTAAATAACGCAAGGAAACAAATATGTTTACGTTGACTAAAGATATTCTAATAAAAGAAGTAGAAATTTATACATTAAAAATTCCTTTAAACAAACCTATTAAAATGGCTGGAATAGTTGTTGATAGTGCTGAAAATCTTTTTGTAAAAATAATAAGTCAAAATGATACGTATGGATGGGGTGAAGCTTCTTCTGCTCCAACAATGACAGGAGAATTCTCACATGGCATGTTCTCAGCTGCTTTATTTTTAAAAAATTTTTTGATCAATAAAAACTTAACATCATTAAATGATCTAGATATTTTAAAAAAATCTCCTCTTTATGAAAACAAAGGAACTAAATCAGCATTCGAAATCGCTCTATTAGATTTAATGTCAAAAGAAAATAATATACCATTATTTCAATTATTCGCCTCTCAATCAAAGAGACATTCAATACCAATTATTAAAATGGTTGCAGGAAAAACTATTTCAGAAGAATTAGATGATTTTAAAAAAGCCCTGGATGAAGGATTTACAAAGTTTAAGATTAAAGTTGGATCAAATGACGCAAAAACAGATTTAAATAGATGTTCTTCAATTTCAAAAATTGGACATGATAAATGTTTTTTTTCTGCAGACGCTAATGAAGGTTTTTCCCATGAAGATGCTGCAGAGTTTGCTAAAAAAGCAAAAGATGCAGGAATATCTTTTTTTGAACAACCTATAAAGGCCTCTGAAAAAAACATGATCACTGAAATAACAGCGTTAAGCAGTGTTCCTACTTGTTCTGATGAAGGTGTTCATTCTATAAATGATGTTATTGAAATTGGAGAGAACTCAATCACTTCTGGACTAAGTTTAAAAACAATTAAACTTGGAGGAGCTTATGAAGCTTATAAATGTGGAGAGAAAGCTAATGAATTAGGTTTAAATATAAATCTCTCAGGCAAAGTTGCTGAAACAAGTATTGCCAGCTTTGCAATTTCACATGTTGCACAAGCAATTACTCAAGCTAACTGGGATTTAAGTATTACCAATCAATATTTAGTTGAAGACCCTGTTACAAAGAATTTAAAAATATCCAATGGTCAAATTAATTTTGAAAATACTGTTGGATTAGGAACTGAACTAGATATTTCTAAAGCTTCAAAGTTTATTCAACAATCAAGTTAATTATATTAAAACTAATTGATCTGTTGTTTTTTTAGTTCTGACGGGTCTGACGGTTTTGACTTTTTTTCTGCTACCATGTTTATTGTAAACATTTTTAGATTTTGATTTATAATTATCATCTTTTCTTACTTTGGAAATTTTATCTCGTGCCATTCTTACTGCCTCTTTATGATCAACAATAGGCAATGGGTAATGCTTGCCTAATATACAACTATATTTTGTTTGTTCTTCTAAACTCATTTTCCAAGGTTCGTGTATAAACATTGATGGCACATTTTTTAATTCAGGAACCCATTTTTTAATAAACTCACCCTCTTTATCATGTTCAATTGATTGCTTGATAGGATTATAAATTCTAAGAGTATTTATGCCTGTTACTCCTGATTGCATCTGTAATTGGCTATAGTGTATACCAGGCTCATAGTCAGTAAATAGTCTTGCCAAAACATAACCGGATTCCCTCCAATCAATCCATAAATCATAACTTGCAAAGCTAGTTAGCATTGCTCTCATACGAAAAGTTATCCATCCATTATAAGTTAAACTTCTCATGCACGCATCTACAAATGGAAACCCAGTAAATCCAGTTTCCCATGCTTTAAGTTTATCTGTATTTGATTTTTTTTCTCGCATCCCTTCATAACTTGAGTGCATGCATTTATTTTCAATTGATGGCTGATCTTCTAATTTTTGAATAAAGTGACATCTCCAAGATAATCTCGAACTAAATGCTGATAATCCTCTTTTATTATATTTTAGGCCTTGCTTTTCACATTTATACTTAAAATCTTTAAGTTTTTTGTAAATCTCTTTAACTGAAAGAGTTCCATAGGTAAGATGTGGAGAGAGCCTTGAGCAATACTTATCTGAATTATTAGGTCCAGAAATATTTTGTAAATAATTATCTAATTTATCATTTAAAAATTTATCTAATAATATTAAACCTTCTTTTCTTCCACCTTTTTGATATATAAAATTGTCATCTTTAGAAAACAGACTATTTTCCTTAGTAAGGATATCAGACTTAATATCATGATTTAATTTTTTTAATATTTTTGGAGTTTGAAAAATGTTTTTAGACATTCTCTCATTCCTCAATCTAGACCATTCATTTCTGTCATTTAATTTTCTAATAATACCATTTGTTGGAAATTGAAGAAAATTAACATTATTCTTATTACACCAATTCGTTACATTAATATCTCTTTTATATGTCCAGTGATTTGAAGTTTCTTCATGTGAATAAATTGAAACTAATTCAAATTTATTTTTAATAAGTTCAAGAAAATCTATGACATCACTATTTAAGAGCAAAAGTTGAGATTTAATTGATTTGATATCTTTTTTCAGATCCATAAGACTATCGTGAATAAAATACCAATGTCTTTTAGAAGCAAAAGGCTGCTTCCAATAATCAGTTTCAAAAAAGTAAACTGGTATTGTAGGGATATTTGTTTTTGATGCTTCTAATAAAGGTCTATGATCGTTAATTCTTAAATCTTTTTTAAACCAGACAATTTGACACTGTTGTTTCATTTAAATGATTTAAGATCAAAAAATAAAAAATAAAGTAAGCCAATTAGATTTTTATTTATTAAAAATAAATTTCTTTGAATTTTAACTATATATACTTAGAGATTGACAAGTGTATTTTTAAAAAAATTGAATTTAACTAAAATTTCCAGAAATTAGTTTTGCACTTTTGAATTCTACTTTTTTTGGTTTTTTTCCATAAAATCGAGATATTCTTAGTTGGTCTTTGGCTTCGTCTGTAGCTTCTTGCAGTGATCCTTTAATTGGTCTACTCGACCAATCTCTACCATCTACTACAAATGTTATAATATATGTTGTTTCCATAATATTTACCTACAAATAATTGAATTATCTTGTTATTTAATTAATTAATTTTTTCCACCAATTATATAATTTTGGTTTTGATTTTAGATCAACACTCTCACCAATCATTGGTATTAATAAATCTATATTCTTATTTTTAGCCCTTCTTTCAATTTCAACTGGTGGATCATACCAATCATGCATAGCTAGTGTGAACATACCCCATCCAATTGGCACCAAATATTTTCCTTTTAAATCTTCAAATCCCTTTATAACTTCATTAGGCATATTGTGAGCAGCTCTCCACCTTTCGTTATATTGTCCACTATCCATAAAAACGATATCAAATGGTCCAAATTTTTTTCCTATATTTTGGTAATGATCAGAATAACCAGAGTCACCACTAAAAAATATTGATTTTTTATTGGACCTAATTACCCAGGATGACCACAATGTCTTTTGTGAATCAATAAAACCTTTTCTTCCAGAAAAATGTTGTGCAGGTGTGCATATAAAATGTAAATCTTCAATAATAATTTTATCCCACCAATCTAATTCAATAATATTATTATTTGGAACTCCCCATTTAAGTAAGTGAGATGAAATACCTAATGGCGCAATAAATTTTGTATTTTTATCAATAAAATACTTAATTGTATTTATATCTAAATGATCATAGTGATCATGAGATATCAATATGTAATCAACATGAGGCAATTCATCTAAAGCATACACTGGTTTTTGATATCTTTTTATAAACCAGCTAAAAGGAGAAGCTGACGGAGAAAAAACTGGGTCAGTTAAAATTATTTTGTTATTTATAGATATCATTAAGCTTGAATGACCTAACCAAACAAATTTAATATTATTTAATGATTTTTTGAAATCCTCATTTATCAAATTTTTTTTCTCTGGCAAAAATACCTTTGGATTTGTTTCATTAGAACTAAAAAACCAGTTATTTTTGAGGTTTTTTAATGGTTTTTTCCAAAAACTTCCCTCTTCTTTCATTTTTTCAATAACACCAATTTCTTCATTAACAAATTTATCTTGATTTAAATCATAATTTTTTGATTTAGCTAAAGATAATTTATATTCACCAGATGGTATATTTCCAAATTGCTCACAACTTGTAAGAAATAAAATGCTTAAAATAGAGAATAAAGAAGCTATCATAAGACATAAATATAAAATTTTTTTAAACATATTTTAATTATTTTTCAGAATATTCTACGATTGGTGACCAATTTTTAATTAAAGTTGTTTTTTTAAGTAAATTTTCACATCTACTTTTGTATAAAAAATTGATGTGATCATCAGGATTAATATCGAAAATTTTATTAAATAGTTTCGCAGCATTTTTAAATTTTTTATTATGATAATGTTCAATACCTTTTTCAAAGTCTTTAATTGTATCTTTTTTTAGTTTATATAAATTGCTCGAATTACTATCGACAACTTCATATATCGAAAATGACTCGGATTTCCCTTTAACTTTTACAATGTCAACAAATCTAGTAAATAAATTTTTTTGCTTTATTTTTTTCTTTGTATCTTCGCTTATTAAAATATCAGATTTGTAAACTTTCGTTAAACTTTCTAATCTTGATGCAATATTTACTGCATCACTTATTACAGAGCCTTCCATTCGATTAGATTCACCTAGTGTACCTAACATCATCTTTCCTGTATTTATACCAATGCCAATTTTAATTGGGTCTTGTCCATTTATTGAAGATTTTTGATTATAAGAATTTAAACTTTTGTGCATTTCAATAGCTGCAATAATTGCATCTTTCTCAGATGTTTTAAACAAAGCCATAACACCATCACCCATGAACTTGTCAATATAACCATTATTTTTTCTTATTAACGGTCCAATATTATTTAAATAAGAATTTACAAATTTAAAATTTTCTTCTGGTGACATTTTTTCTGATATAGAGGTAAAGGATCTAATGTCAGCAAACAAAATACTCATGTTAATACTAACTTGATCTCCGAGCTTAACGTCTAAAATACTATCTTTTCCTAAATATTCTAAAAGTTGCTTCGGAACAAATCTTTGATATGCTTTTGTCAGTTTTACCTGTTGTTCAAAAAGTGAATTTTTCATGTCATTTAGTTGCTGTGCCACAGCAAAACCAAACGTAATGAACATTGCTATAAATAAAACACCTACCGAGGAAGATATTATAAACCAAGTTACCCAAGTAAAATCTAAAATAAGGTAAGATATCAAAGACACTGGAACAGATAGAAATGGTAGAAGAAATGAAACAAACAAGTATTTAGAATATTTGCTACCTTTTTTCCATAATTTATATGATAAAATTGCTGAAGTTAGTAATAATAATAAAAAAGGTATTGTTAAAAACTTCATCTGGATAATACCAGGACCACCTCGATCAGGAGGATAATTCACCAAATCAATATATTTTTCAGTTGGCCAATTCAATGAAGTAAAAAAGTTAATTATGACCATTAATAAATAAAATATGATTATAAATATATATATCTTGTCAACTTTTGGAAAAGTTATTCTTAAATTCATTGATGACCTAAAAAATTGTAAAAGTAGAATAAATAAAATTGAAATCTGACATAGTGAAAATTCGCTATGATAAACCCAACGATCTATAGATAATACTTTACCTATTACTAGATTTGTTGTTGATAATATTGATAGTTGGAACAAGCTCAATGACAGCCAAATATATGGGCCCTTAGAGACTATAAACATAAACAAATAATAAAGTGCAAAAGAAAATACGATCGATATAGTAGCTATATTTGACAATATACTTAGATATTGTTGGAAACGAACAGTTTCCCAAGTTCCAATGCCAATTCTATCTAGGCCATTTGTCTTTCCCATGTACCTATCTAAAGGATTATTTCTAAAATAGTTATAAACTATAGTTACTTCATTTTTAGGTAATAAAATTTTATATTTGTCTAAAACCCTTCCTTCATCAATCCATCTATCAGTTTCAAAATTCCAATAGGAATACATCTTTTCTAATCCATTAAAATCAGTAAAAACCTTTTTTTCAGTATTCCAATTATGAAAAAGACCTATTTCATTTGTATTAAAATTATTTAAAATTTTAAATCTAACCCAATATCCATCAACTATAGATTGGTAATTTTTTAGATTCTTTTTCCAACTTCCTTTTTTGAGTTCTTTAAGATTTGTATTATGATCGTACCCTTCTAAGTACTCAAAGTGTTTGTATGGAATATTTTCTAAACTTTTTGAGCCAATTATAAATGGTGCTAAAATTTGATCATTACTTTTAGCTAAGGATAATTTTTGAAAAAAAAATAAATTAGAAAAAAAAGAAAAGCATATTAGTGAAAAGGATAGAAATTTCATATATTTAAATATATTTTAAAAATCTTTGAAATAATCAGACATTATTCAAATCCATATTTTTTTAATACTTTTTCATATACTGGGTAGCTTAATTTTTCATTATTATATTTTTTAAATATATCATAAATTTTAGTTAATTTATTTGTCTTAATAGCTAGTTTAACATTTTCAAAATGACCTTCTGCAGTTTTAAATTTATTTTCAAAATGAGATGCTACACCAGAGTGTATTTCATACCAAAATTTCTTTTGATGAGGCATTGTACTCATCATCTTTAATGCACTTTTTCCATCTTTCACAATATTATAACATACCGCTAACATATAATTATCCATAACTGCAAAATTCCCTGTGTCCATTTTATTAGCAGTTAACCCCATTTCCCAACAACCACGATGAAATTGACATTCATTATTTAAGGTATCCTTGGGTTGTTCATTGGAACTACTTACATTGTCTAATGTACAATTACCTCCAAATGCAACATTCATTGCTAAATTACTAAGTACGTTTGGATCTCCTGAGTTTTGTTCAAATGCTTTATCAGCTGAATTAAACATTTGTTCCCAATTTTTCTTGTGAAATTCTATCTGAGTTTTAACCATAAGACCTGTTGATGATTTAGGATCAAGTCTTAAGGCATTTTCAATATATTTTGATGCGTCCTTCAACAAATGATTATTTTCTTGATCAGGATAATCTGCATATAAATTTCTGGTTCGCGCAGCTAACCATACCCAGGCATCAGCATAATTAGGATCTTTTTTAACAGATTCCTTTAAACAATTTACTGCTTTCATTCTATCTTTTAAAACTATTTCTGAATTTCGTGCTAGATTTATACATTCATATATCGTTATATCACTGGTTTTACTACTTGCTATTTTTTTATTAATATCTTTAGAGAGTACTGCTCCAGCTCCAACTAATTCATTAATAATTTTTTTAATTATTTCATCTTGCAAGGCAAAAATATTTTTACCTGTCAAATCCCTATCATATGTTTCAGACCATATATTAGATATGTTCTTTCCATCAATCAAATCAACCTTGACTCTAAGCATGTTATCAATTTGCATGATGTTACCATCTACCAAATAAGAAGCGTTTGTTTTTTTTGATACTTCACTTAAATCTTTTGGAATTTTTTTTAAATTTAATATATTCAATGCTTTAGAAGACTTTGTTAGTTTTGACCCTAAGTCTTGAGATATACCAAGAGCTAAAAGTTTTTCTTTTTTTGTGTCACTTAAACTTTTAAAAGGAAGTACAACAATTTTACTGGTATCAAGTTTTTTCTCAGTTTCGAAAATTCCAGTAAAAAATAATCCTATAAACACTGCAGCTACAGCACCCCCTACTAATCCAATAAGTTTTGCCTTTGATGATTGAGTTTTTAATTTTCTTTTTTGTGAAGGGTCTAGTAACAAGTCATATGCATGGAATGTATTTTCTTTGACCTTCTGCTCACCAAGATCATTAAATTCATACTTTGTTTTCTTAGCAACCAAGTCATAAACATTCTTTGCTATTGTTATCCCACCAGGCTGTGCCAAGGCCTCTAAACGAGCGGCAATGTTTACACCATCGCCCATAAGGTTCTTATCACCTTGCTTTACAACATCACCCATGTTTATACCTATACGGTATTCTAATTTGACCTGTGTTGTTTCTTTGGCATTACGCTCTTTAATTTTCTTTTGGAACTCTACAGCCATATTGATAGCTGCTACAGCGCTTGGAAATTCTGCAAAGACAGAGTCTCCACCTGTATTAAATATTCTACCCTTCTGCTTTTTTATGATGGGCTCAATTATTTTATTACATTCATTGAGACTTGCTAAAGTAGCATCTTCGTCTTTTTCCATATGTTTACTGTAACCAACAACATCAGTGGCAAATATAACAGCAATTTTACGGTCGGTATCTTGAGTGGACATAATTAATTAAATTAAACATATTTTAGCAAAATTATAAATAAGTAATTTAATCTATTAATTTGATACCTCCACCCTCTTCAGAACCTTGAGAATGAATCCTTAATGTATTAAAAATATTTCTTCCAAAAGATTGGTTCTTTTTCATATCATTTAAAAGTGAATTTTTTCGTTTACTTATGTCAGTTAAAATATTTAATTTACCATTATTTGCATCTATTTCGATTTCATCGTCATCTTCAATTTTTCCTATAACACCATTATCAATTGCTTCAGGAGTTACATGGATCGCAGCAAGAATTTTACCTGAAGCACCAGACATTCTTCCATCTGTTAATAACGCAACTTTAAATCCTAAATCTTGAACATTTGATAACATCGGTGTTAATGAATGTAATTCTGGCATTCCATTAGCTTTGGGCCCTTGGTTACGAACAACAATAATAACATTTCTATTTAATTTTCCTTTTTCATAAGCTTTTTTTACTTCTTCTTGATCGTCAAATACCAATGTTTTTGCCTTAATGTATCTAAACTGTTCTTTGACAGCTGAAATTTTTGCAACACATTTACCAATATTTCCATTTAACATTTTTAAACCACCATCATTTTGATGTGGTTTTTTTACATATCTAAGAATATCTAAATCAAAAGACTTAACCTGACTTTTTTTCCAATTTATTTTAGAGTTTATTAGTGTTGGTTCATATACATAATCAAATAAATTTTCTCCCCAAATTGTTTGGGCAGATCCGTCTAATAATCCATTATTTAACAATTCACCAATTATAAAACTAACACCACCAGCTGCATGAAATTGATTTATATCAGAACTACCATTTGGATAAACCTTTGATAATAACGGTATAATTTTTGATAAATCATCAAAATCTTCCCATAAAAGCTTTATACCAGCCGCCGCTGCCATTGCTGGAAGATGTAAGGTATGATTTGTCGACCCACCAGTAGCAAGCAAACCTATTATTGCATTAACAAAACTTCTTTCATCAATTATTTTTCCTATTGGCCTAACATCTCTTCCTTTACTATTTATTTTAACAGCTTGTTCAACGGCAAGAACATTATAGGCATGTCTTAAATCACTGTTTGGATGAACAAATGCCGCCCCTGGAATATGAACACCCATAATTTCCATAATGATTTGATTAGAGTTAGCTGTTCCATAAAATGTACAAGTTCCTTCACCATGATATGCTTTGCTTTCAGCTTTTATTAATTCTTCTCTACTAACCTCACCTTTTGCAAAGGCCTTTCTTACATTTGCTTTTTCTTCATTTGGAAGTCCACTTGACATTGGGCCCGCCGGCATGAATACAACTGGCAAATATCCAAATGATAAAGCTCCAATAAAAAGTCCTGGGATAATTTTATCACAAATTCCCAAACAAATTGCCGAATCATAAACACCATGACTTAATGCAATTGCAGTTGACATTGCAATGACATCTCTTGACATTAAAGATAACTCCATACCTACTCTACCTTGAGTAATTCCATCACACATAGCGGGGACACCTCCAGCCATTTGAGCTGTTGCTCCATATTGATTAGCTATTGATTTAATAAGACTTGGATAATTTTCATAAGGCTTATGAGCGGATAACATATCATTATATGAGGAAACAATCCCTATATTTGGCTTTTTATTCATTAATATATTCAATTGATCATTCTTCGGTGAAGAGGCTGCTACATGTGCCATGTTTGAGCAGGAAATTGTATTTCTATCAATTTCACTACTATTTTCCATATCATTAATACTATCTAAATATTTTTTTCTAGTATCTTGACTTCGGTCAATAATTCTTTCTAAAACTTTCTTTATTTCTGGATGCAATTCAGTCATTTAATAACTCAATATGAAGGTTGTTTTTTCTATTATTCAAGAGATAATACAATGGTATATTTTTATTAGTATAAGCATCTCTTAAAACTTCTTGTTTCATTTTTCCTTTAATTATAAGTATGATTAATTTAGATGATAATATTAACGGCAAGTTCATTGAAATTCTTGGAAGAAAGGGATTACCGTTGGCTTTGATTTCATTAATATTTAATTTAGATTTAGGATCTAAAGTATTGGTATTATTGATCATATTTGGGAATAAAGATGCAAAATGACCATCATTTCCTATACCTAATAAACATATATCTAAAGGAAATTTAAAATTATTGTCTTTATAAAGATTTTTATTTAAAGGAATGAAATTACTTATTTGAGCTTCATTTTTAAGTAAATGATTTCTTATCAATTTTTGATTACTATGCTCATTTTCTGTATCAACTAATCTATCATCAACAAGAGTAATTTGAACCTTTGACCAATCTAATTTTTGTTTTGATAATTCATCAAAAATTTTAATTGGACTTGTTCCACCAGGAACTGCCATTGAAGCACTTTCATATTTATCAATGCTTAAAGAAAGATTTTTTATTATTAATTCAATTACGTCCATAAGTTATTCTTTAGGGTCAATCCATTCGTGATTATTTCTAATTAAAATTTTATCTTCTGGACCCATTGTTCCAGATCTATACAACTGGGGTGGGTTTGACTGAACTTTATCAACAATAGGATCAATAAAATCCCATGCAGCTAAGACTTCATCTAAGCGCATAAACAAGGTTTGGTTTCCTCTAGCTACATCCATTAGTAATCTTTCATAAGCATCTGGCAATCTTTCAACAAATGTTTCATTAAATGATAAATTTAATTCCGAAGGAAAGAATCTCATTCCACCAGGACCTGGCTCTTTAGATGTTAACTTTAATCTCAGACCCTCATTCGGCTGAACTCTTATTATAAGCATATTAGGTTTGTCATTATTTTTATCAAAATCTTTTAATTTAGAAAAAATATTATGTGGTTTATTTTTAAAAGTTATTATAATTTCACTTGCTCTGGTCGATAATTTTTTTCCAGTTCTAAGATAAAAAGGAACTCCTGCCCACCTCCAGTTATCAATACCAACTTGCAATGCAATAAAAGTTTCAGTATTAGTTGGCTTTCCAAATTCATTTTCATAGCCTTGATATTGGCCAGTTTGTATATCACTGTCACTTAATGATCTTAAAGATTTTAATATACGAAGTTTCTCGTCCCTTACTTGATTTGCATCAAAATATGAAGGTGGTTCCATAGCAACTAAACAGAGTAACTGAAGCAAATGATTTTGAACCATATCTCTAATAGCGCCATATTCATTATAATAAGAAATTCTATCAGCAACCCCAATTTCTTCAGCTACAGTAATTTGAACATTTTCAATATTTTTATTATCCCACTGGTTTTCAAAAAAAGTATTTGCAAACCTCAAAGCCATTAGATTTTGAACCGTTTCTTTTCCTAAATAATGGTCAATTCTATAGATTTGTTCTTCCTTAAATGTTTTGTATAAATTTTCATTGATCTCTATTGCAGATTGTTTATTAAATCCAATTGGCTTTTCAACAACCACTCGACTATGAGTAAAATTTAATTTTGATTTTCTTATTAAATTACATGTTGTTTCAAAAAGATTGGATGATATAGCAAGATAAAAAATACATATTTGTTTTTTTTTTAAATTTTTATTTAATAATAAAATTAGATCATTAATTCCTTCACCAGTAACTAAATCGAGCGTTATAAGCGATAAAAGTTTGTGAAAATTTTTCCAATTATTTTGTAAAGTTTTACTCAAATAAATTGAATTGAAAGTATGTGGTTTTATTAAATTTAAGATAGTTTCTAATTCTGTTTTTTTGTGTAAGCAAATAATAATATTTGATTGACTATCAATTTGCTTATCTACAAATCTCCAAAATAAAGCGGGAATTATTTTTCTTATAGAAAGATCACCTCCACCTCCAAAAATTACAAAATCAGTAGGACTTATTTTTGCAGCATTTGGAATTGAATTTTTCATATTAACCTATTTACATTTATAAATACTTAAAGAGATATTATGAAATAAATGTCATGTAAAATGTAATTTATTTAATCTATTGCCTGTTTTTGGATCAAATATGAACTTTTTATAAATTAATAAGTGAATAAAATTACAATACTTCACCCTTGATAAGATCTAATACTTCAATTTTACCAATCTTAGAGATTAAATCTCTCAAAGTTATTCCTTTAGCCTTAGTTTTTGGTGGCGCAAGATATTCTGCTATTGGCTCAATAGATAAAAATCTTTTTCTTTCTTGAGGATATTTCCGTGAATGAAATACTGGAATAGTGTCTGAATCTAATTCAATAAAATCCTCTGGATGATCTTGTAGATTAATGACTGCTTTTGGTGGAATTTGAACATTAAAGTTTTGTTTACAGTAATCAGGTTGTATCATGAAAACATTATTGTGGTAGTTTGTATGATCAACTGCTATACAAGAATAGCAGTTTTTACAATATACTCTGGTAGAACTTGCATCTTCTCGTAAATGAGTAACAACCATACTTTCTAAACCAAAATAATTTGATATATCAGAACGGAAATAAACTGAATAAAGAATATTTTTTGGTTTTTTACCTCCATTCTTTTCAGCCCAACTTAATGCTTGTCTACAGTCCTCACATGCACACATTACTGAATATTTAGGAGATGTGTCATTTAATTCTATTCCACATTTACCACAAGAACATGAAATTTTATTTTTTATCTCCATACTATAACTTAAAAAAAAAAAATTAAATTTGAAATATTTTAATTTTTAAAAATTAAGAGTGCTTATAAGATAATCACAATCCCTTCCATTCTTTTCCTAGTAAGCACAAAAACATTCCTACCCCTGTTATTATGAGACCAAAACTAACTGAATATAAAACGTAATCTATAGACAAATTTCTGGATACTGCAAGATAACCAAATAAGACCACGCATGAAAATCTTAAAATCCCAACTAAAATCGGCTTTATCATTTTACCAGTTCCTTGACTTGAAAAATAAATAGCCTGACCAAAACCAAAAAGACAATAAAACGGTGTTACAATTAAAATATATTTTAAACAATATTTAATTACATCAGGGTTTGAAGAAAAATTTTGGTATAAAAATTGAGGAAAAAGATTAATAAAAAGTCCAATAAAACCAATAATCAAAAAACATACAATTCCTCCAGTAAAAGCTATCTTTCTTGCTCTAGCAAACTGTTTAGAACCAAAATTAATACTAACAGATGCTGTTAAAGCTGCACCTATTCCAAATATTATAGGTGTTAAAATTAACTCTAATCTTGCACCTATGCCATATCCTGCTAGAGCGTTTGGACCAAAATTTCCAATATAACCCGTCATAACACCTACTGTCAGTGCAATAGTAATGCTATTTAAAAGACCAAGACCTCCAACTTTCATAATATCAATGAAGATTAAATTTGAAAATTTATGAAATTTAACTTTTAAAATACTTTGCTTAAAAATTAAATAATAAAACAAATAAGCCATCATAATTATATGGCAAATAACTATCGAAATAGCGGGACCAAGAATACCGTATTTAAAACTGCCATAGATACCAAATGTAAAAACATATGATAAAATTATTTGACATAAACTTCCAATTACAATCGCCTTTGAAGGGATATAAGTATTTCCTAAACCTCGAATTATTGAAGCTAATATATGAGTTAACCAAAAGAAAATTGAAAATGCAAAAAACACTTTTGCATAATTGATAGCCCCAACTAAAATTATTTCAGTTGCACCCATAAATTTAAAAATATTTTCTGAATATAATAAAAATATTATCGTAAAAATTAATGCCATTCCAAATGCAACTAAAATCGAATGAAAACAAGATGCTTCAGCTCTTTTAATATCTTTGCTACCAACTGCTCTTCCAACTGAAGAAGTTACTCCACCACCAATAGCTCCTGCAGCCATCATTAACATGAGCATTTGAAATGGGAAAATTATGGCTATTATAGCTAAAGCTTCAGTACCTAAAAAACCAAGAAACATAGCATCTGCAAATGTTGCTATTGTCCAAGCAATCCAAGCAAATGCATTTGGAAGACCAAGCTTCCATATTATTTTTAAAATTGATCCATTTAAGATTAGAGGTATGTTTGATATTTTAGTCTCCTTAAACTTTTTTCAAAATAGCAATTTTAAATACAATTTAATTACTTTAATGGATAAGTCGATGTAGCATGACACAGAACATCTCTATTTTCTTCTGAATAGACCTTAGTTTCACCAATAGCTATAGAACTTCCAAATCTTTGAACCTCGCTTTCAATTATAAAATAATCTCCAAATGCAGGCCTTATAAAATTATTATTTTGAGACAAAGTTCCTCTTTGCGATTTAGTTGAAGTGTTCATGGCAATAGACATAACTGTATCTATTACTGACATTAAAATTTGTCCTGACAAAGCTCCTGTTACAAATTGATAATCTTTAGAATTTTCTAATCTTGCAACAACTTTACCTTTTTTGATACTTAAGAATGACAACTTTAACTGCTTAACATATGGAGCAAAAACATAATCATATATCTTTTCCACATTTTCCATTGTTATTGTATCTTCAGGTAATTTTGGGTTCATAAATTAAAGCTATAAAATTTTTAAAATTAAACAAATAATAATCTAAATAAAATAAGTTTATATAAAAATTAATATTTTTGGTATGATTTATTAAACTTAAAGGAGAAATTATGGCTACATATTTAATACTTGGAACATATTCAAATAAAGGTGCTAAAGGGTTAGTGGAAAAAGACTCTGATCGTAGAGAGGCCATGAAAACTTTAGCAGATAGTGTCGGGGCAAAGTTTCTAGATTATCATATTACTAGAGGTATTTATGATTTTTGGATTTTAATTGAAGCCGAAAGTTTTGATCAAATTGCTGCAATTAACCTTAAAGCAAAATCTGCAGATACGATAGATAAAGCTGATGTTTTAGAAACAGTTGATATCAATAGTATTAGAAAACAAGCTAAACAAGTTAACTACATTCCACCAACAGAATAAAGCAGTAAAAAAAATCAAATAATTTTAAAATGTTTTATAAAATTATTTCAAATCCTTCAAACTCTGGATGACCTAGATAAATGTCACTATGTTGTCCAGCTCCTTTATGTGCTTCTCTAAAAGCCTCTGATTTTGTCCAGTTGATAAAATCTTTCTCAGTTTCCCACAAACTATGAGAAGCATAAAGTCTGTAATTTTCTTTTTTACTACCCTTAATTAAATTAAATTTTTTAAAACCAGGCACATTTTCTAAATGTGTATCACGACTTTTCCATATTTCTTCAAAGGTTTCTTCTTTACCAGAAATTATTTTAAATCTATTCATTGCTATATACAATTAACTAACTCCTATATTAATATATTTTTTATTAACAAAATCATAATTAATTACATTAGTATCATTATTCATAGTCAGATAAAATATTGGATTTTGAAAAAAAATATTACCTGCACAAAAGCTTTCCGAAATTAACTTTGCACTATTAAAAGTTTTTTTTATATATATGTTATCAACTAAATCTTTTATATAATTTAATGCTATATCGGTATTTTCACATTGAAATAAATATAGTATTTTTAAAATTTCCTTTTCAGTTTCGCCAACATAACAGCAGTCATGTTTTCTAAAATCATAAATTTTTACTGATGATAAAGATATTGATGTCATTAAATCATCAAAAGGAATTACGGTTTCAACACGACCATAACTCATTAAGTAATTTATTAATTGTGGGATTGGGTTTTGTTTGAAAACAACTGACTTAACCCAACTTCTTATACATTTAACGATTAAATAATCTGCTTTCTTTAATTCTAATATTTTTAATTCTTTAATCATATTTATTTGATAATGATAATGATTATCATTATTAAACAAAGAAGTAAATCAATTATTTCCAAAAGGAAATATAATATCATTTATTCTTATAATGATTATAAAATTATTTAGTTTAAAGTTTTTAAAAACATGCTTAATATCTACTAATAATTTGGAGTTTATGAATGAAAGATGATTACCTAATTGAAGTAAACAATTTAAAAGTATACTTCCCTCTAAAAGATAATACCGTTAAAGCTGTTGATGATGTATCTTGGAACATAAAAAAAGGTGAAACTTTAGCTGTCGTTGGAGAATCAGGATCAGGTAAATCAGTCACAGCAATGTCACTTATGAGATTAACAGATTACTCTGGTGGAGATATAGTTTCAGGCTCAATAAACTTCAATAGAAAAAATGGGGATACATTAGATATCACTCAACAAAATCAAGATACAATGAGAGAAATAAGAGGAAATGATATATCAATGATATTTCAAGAGCCAATGACTTCTCTAAATCCAGTATTTACAATAGGTATGCAAATTTCTGAAGCAATTATAAAGCATCAAAACAAAACTCCTGAAGAAGCCCGTGAAATTTCATTGGAAATGCTTAAACTAGTTAGAATACCAGAACCTGAAAAACAACTTGAACAATACCCGCATCAATTGTCTGGTGGAATGAGACAACGCGTAATGATTGCAATGGCATTAAGTTGCAAACCATCACTTTTGATTGCTGATGAACCAACTACTGCATTAGATGTTACCATACAAGCTCAAATACTCGATTTAATTAAAATGTTACAAAGAGATATTGGAATGTCAGTCATGTTTATTACACATGATATGGGCGTAGTTGCAGAAGTTGCTGATAGAGTTGTTGTTATGCTTAATGGAAAAAAAGTGGAAGAAGGAACAGCAAAAGAAATTTTTTTAAAACCAAAACATCCTTACACAAAAGCTCTACTTTCAGCTGTACCAAAATTAGGAAGTATGAAAGGCCGTAGATTACCAGCTAAATTTGCCAATATAGACGTAAAAAGAGCTGAAGGTGACGAAGTTAAGGATATTAAAGACGGACATCAACTTCAAGATATAAAAGATCAGGTTAACTATAAATCCCCTCCTCTATTAAAAGTTGAAGGATTGACAACACGTTTTGAAATAAAACAAGGGATGGGAGGAAAAAAAGGAATAGTGCATGCTGTTCAAGATATAGACTTTTCAATGCAACCAGGGGAAACCTTCGGTTTAGTTGGTGAAAGTGGTTGCGGAAAATCAACAACTGGAAGAAGTATTCTCAGACTTACTGAACCCACAAGAGGAAATGTAATTTTTGATGGCGTAGATCTGTCATCTTTGACTATAAAAGAATTAAGAACTTATAGAAAACAAATGCAAATGATATTTCAAGACCCATTTGCTTCACTCAATCCAAGAATGATGGTAGGAGAAACAATTGCGGAACCTATTTACGTTCATGGATTAGCTAAGGGAAAAGAAGTTACAGATCGTGTTGAAAAACTATTAGATAGAGTTGGACTTACGCCAGATTATGCTGTGAGATATCCTCATGAATTATCTGGTGGACAAAGACAAAGAATAGGTATTGCAAGAGCTTTAGCATTAGAACCAAAACTCATCATTGCTGATGAAGCTGTTTCTGCGTTAGATGTATCAATTCAAGCTCAAGTTGTTAATCTTATGATGGAATTACAAGAAGATCTTGGGTTGTCATATTTATTTATAAGTCACGATATGGCTGTTATAGAAAGAGTAAGCCACAGAGTTGGTGTAATGTATCTAGGAGAAATTGTTGAACTTGGACTAAGAAGTCAAATTTTCGAAAACCCTCAACATCCTTATACTAAAAAGTTAATGTCTGCAGTACCAGTTGCTGACCCAAGAAAAAGAAAAACTGAACTTAATCTAATGACTGATGAAATACCTAGTCTAGTAAAACCAGTAGATTATGAACCTGAAAAAATACATCTTACAAAAGTGGATGAAGGTCACTACGTAATGCCTCATTGAGTATATCAGAAAAGATGATTTTTATTATTAGATATAATAATTTAATGTTTTTTGATGTATAACCTAACCTATAATTAATATAAAGTTAAATAAATTAACTAAGTTTTTAGGAGGAATAAATATGCTTGGTTTCATAAAAAACTTAGTTGGAGGATTAGCTCTGATTTCCTTCACCGTTGTTGGTGGTATTGCGAATAGTGCATCTTGCCCCAAATCAGGTGGAATTTTAAAATATGGTGTTAAAGCTGAACCGCCAACTTACGACATGCATGGAACGAATTCATACGCAGTTATGCACTTCGTTGCACAGCATTACTCAACATTATTAACATTTGATTGGAATAAATTTCCAAAACTTGAAGGTGATGTTGCAGATAGTTGGAACGTCTCATCCGATGGATTGACTTATACTTTTAAAATAAAAAAAGGTATAAAATTCCATGATGGTACTCCATTAACATCAAAAGATGTTAAAGCAACCTATGACAGGTTAAGAAACCCACCTGAAGGTGTTATTTCAGTAAGAAAAGCACTCTTCTCATCGATTTCTGGAATTACAACGCCTGACGATAATACAGTTGTCTTTAAATTGAGTTCTCCAGATGCATTTATGCTTGATGGGTTTGCATCACCATTTAATGCGATTTACTCAGCAAAAGACATTGCAAAAGATCCAAAATGGCACTTAAAAAATATAAATGGTACTGGACCATATAAGTTTGTTGCTCACAAAAAAGGTGAAAGCTGGAAAGCTGAGAAGTTTGCAGACTTTCATCATGGAGATAACTGCTTAGATGGAACAGAATCTTTTAGAATTAAAAAAGTTGCTGAACCATTAATTGGTGGTCAAATAATGGCTGAGTGGAGAGGAACTGCACCACCTGAAAGAGTGTTATTGAAAAAAGAAATGGGTGATAATGTTTCATTTCAAGCTAAAACATTGATGACACTATGGGTAGTAAGTTTAAACAGTAAAACTAAAGCTTTCCAGAACAAGAAAGTAAGACAAGCGATCAATATGTGTATTGATAGACACACAGGATTAAAAAAGTTAGCTAAGATTACTTTTACAGCTCCAAGACCTTCTGGTTATCTACTATATGATACATTCTATGCATTACCAGATGAAGAATTATATAAAATTCCTGGTTTTCAAAAAGATATTGCTGCTAGTAGAAAAAAAGCGATGCAAATGCTTAAAGAAGCTGGTGCTGAAGGCTTAGAATTTACATACAGTAATAGAGCTGTATCTCATCCATATGATCATATAGCTATTTGGCTAATGTCTGAGTGGAAAAAATGTGGATTAAAACCAAAAATGATTACTAACCCAACTTCAAAATTTGTAAAAATTAGAAGAGAAGGTGGTTTCGATGCTACAATCGATTGGGCTCCATCATTTTTACCAGATCCAACATTAATGCATTTTAAATATATATCAGCTGATAGAACAGCATCTAACTACTCTAAAAATACAGATAGAGGATTAGATAAGATTTTTGATGCTCAAAAAGGTGAAGTTGACAAGAATAAAAGAAAAGCTCTTGTTCATGATTTTGAAAAAACTGCACTTGAAAATGCATGGGTATTACCAATTACCTATACAGATCGTGTGATAGCACTAAACAGTAAGGTAAAAGGATATGTGATTGCAAACTCACATATATTAAATAACACCTGGAGAGGTGTCTATTTAGACTAAACTTTATGAAATAAAGGCAATCTAATAATAATTTAGATTGCCTTCCCTTTTATTTTTTTTTAAGAATAAATTAATGTTAAAATACGCTATTAAAAGAATTTTATTAATGATACCTACCCTTTTGGCGGTAGCTGTCATAGTCTTTTTAGTTTTAAGAGTTGTTCCTGGAGATATTGTTGAATTAAAGTTAACTGCTGAAGGCGGTGAAGTATCTCTAGAACAAATAGAGGCTGAAAAAACAAGATTAGGCTTGAATGATCCACTTCACGTTCAATTTATAAAATATATGAGCGGATTACCTCGTGGCGATTTGGGCATTTCATTATGGACTGAAGAGCCTGTCTCAGCAGAAATTGCTGCACGTATTGGTCTATCTTTCGAGCTAGCTTTATTATCAACTATATTAGCCGTTATAATTGCATTTCCTCTAGGCACTCTATCTGCCCTATTTAGAGGAACGATATTAGATTATATAATAAGGATTTTAACTATTGGTGGTATTGCTGTCCCCTCTTTTTGGCTAGGAATGTTATTAATCATGCTAGTTCTTGCCACTATAGGAACGTTACCGCCACTAGGAACTGTGAGTTTATTTGCAGATCCTTTAGTAAACTTACAACAGATGATATGGCCTGCAATTTCAGTTGGTTATAGATATAGTTCAGTTGTAGCAAGGATGCTTCGTTCATCAATATTAGAGGTTTTATCAGAAGATTATATCAGAACAGCTAGGGCAAAAGGTCTATATGAAAAAATAGTTATAGTAAAACATGGTATGAGAAACGCCCTATTACCAACTGTAACAGTAATAGGTCTTGAATTTGCTTTTTTGTTAGGTGGATTAGTTGTTACAGAGTCAGTTTTTAATTTAAATGGTATTGGAAAACTATTTGTAGATAGTGTTGTTAGAAATGATTTAAATCTTTTACAAGGATTAGTACTAACAGTTGCAACTGCATTTGTAGTTGTGAATTTATTAATAGATCTTTTTTATGCAGCATTAGATCCTAGGATAAGATATCAGTCATGAGTACAATGAATATCGCAAAACCAAAAAGAAGAACAGTTTGGGATTTTATAAAACAACAACCACTTGGTTTTATAGGATTAATTTTAATATTAATAATGTCTATTGCTGCTATTTTTTCACCGGAAGTTGCTCCATACCATCCAGAAGATGTTGATTTTGAAGCCTCTCCTGCACTTGGAGGTGGGCAACCATCTTGGGATCATCTACTAGGTGCTGATGCGTTTGGAAGAGATATATTATCAAGATTGATATATGGCGCTAGGACAGCTTTATCTATTGGTTTTTTATCAGCATTTATAGGCTGTACAGTTGGAGCAATAATAGGAACTACATCTGCATATTTTGGAGGTAAAATTGACTTGATAATTCAAAGACTAATAGATCTAATGTTATCATTTCCTATCGTTGTTTTAGCAATTGTTGTAATCGCAGTTTTCCCAAAGACTGTCGTTGCCGGAATTGATATAAACGTTATCATTGCGATTGCAATACCATTTACACCAAAAGTTGCTAGAGTTATAAGATCACAAGCCTTAACAATAGTAACTTTACCATATGTAGATGCAGCAAAATCTGCCGGTTTCTCTGCAACTAGAACGATATTTAGACATATATTACCTAACGTTACAGCACCATATCTTATAATGCTTACTGCATTTATAGGGCAAGCTATATTACTTGAGGCCAGTTTATCTTATCTTGGTTTAGGAGTTGTCGAACCAACACCTTCGTGGGGTTTAATGCTGTCAGGTGTGAACAGTGATTATTATAGAACAGCAGCATGGATGATTATTTATCCAGGATTAGCTGTAAGTATAGCAGTATTTTCATTCAACTTATTTGGTGATAGTTTAAGAGATTGGTTGGATCCTAAGTTAAAATTATAAATTTATGAATAAGAATTCAAATATTGGATTTATTGGTCTTGGAAATATGGGAAAACCAATTTTCGATCATTTGAATAAAAAATTTTCTAACATTTTTTGTTTTGATCAAGATACATCTAAATTAAAAAAAAATAACTTCTCGTCTTCTTTAATTGAAATATTTGAAAAATGTAAAATTATAATATTTTGTATTGAGTCCAATGAACAAATTATTGATATCATTAAAGAAAATAAAATTAAGAAAAATACGGTTATTGTTGATTTAACAAGCTCACTTCCAGATTTAACAAAGAAAATTTCATCTTACTTAAAAAAATTTGAATCACATTACATTGACGCCGGTATGTCAGGAGGTGCTTCAGGTGCAACAAATGGCACACTTACTTTAATGCTTGGTGGCAGCAAAACTATATGTAAAAAAATTGATTTTATTTTAAATACATTCGCAAAAAATATATTTTATCTAGGTAAATCAGGAAATGGTCATCTTATGAAATTGTTACATAATTCAGTATGTCATAGTATTTTTTTAATAAATTGTGAAATCTTAAATGTAGCTAAATCATATGGAATTACTGACACTGACGTAATTGATGTATTTAATAAATCAAATGCAAGAAGTTATATTAGTGAAAGTAGATTTCCAAATAATATTTTAAATGGAAAATTTAATGGAAAGTCTTCAATTA
>ENA-OSEY01000329-OSEY01000329.1-marine-metagenome-genome-assembly--contig:-NODE-329-length-35026-cov-4.321039_pt1 | contig 35026 bp, 28 predicted proteins | sample MGYA00248465_ERZ534230 | MGnify/ENA primary metagenome ERZ534230 (study PRJEB26409, sample SAMN06344110) | marine metagenome | isolation source: Sea water from surface | place: Atlantic Ocean:Southern... | reverse complement strand
CCAACTACGGGCCTGTCTGGGAGCAGTTATTTGATAGGGCAAAAAACCCGTACCCGCTTGATCTATAGGAACAGCAGTTTGAAAAGACATCCAACCCATAAATGCCCGGACATGCTTACTTTCAAATTCTCTCAATATTAAATCTGCACCATACTCACTTAGGTGGTCATCATCCCTGTAAAAACTTACCTCCAAATTATGGGTCACGCACCGTCCCAAACTTATTTGTTTGCAAAATATTTATTTTTTTCAGAATCCAACTTTTGACTTAAAACTTCAATGCAGTAATTACGAAATAACTCTACCCAATTAGTTTGTTGCATCTGAGACAAGATTGATTCCCAATTCCATATGTCCTTGGTCCTTGCAGAAGGTAATTCAAGATAGTTCCGGTTCCAATTTTCTCTACTCACTGGATGATAGCGTCCTGCAGTAAATTCACCAATCTTATGGTTAAGCCCTATGGGATTTGCACAGGGAATACAGGTGACGCTACCCTTATGCAATAAGTCAGGCAGCTGCTTTATTAGTTCTTGAATGACCAAGTGGCCCTGCAATTCTGCACCATGAACACCAGATTGCAAATATAGTCGCGGTCCATCTTGTTCACTAACGAGTTCGAATTTATTTAATTCAATTGCCTGTCCATCAACACTATGCGTCAATGGTATAAGGGTTTGATTCCAGTTTAGACTCACTTCATAAACTCCTGCGCTGGGGCAGCCGAACGCTGAATATCAACCGTTTCATTACTCCAGCAGACTTCGGCAGGCCATTGATGAGCTAAGAATAACGGCATACTCTCAGAAAATCCATAGGCTCCGGACTTAGAAAACATTAAAATATCTTTGTAGAGATCAACTTTATAATTTGAAGTATTTATTTCAATAGGATTTAAATCAGTGAAACTTATTATGAATTTTGTTTCATTGTAAGCCTTAATGAATTGGCATCTATATAAACCGTTTGTTATTTTACTATCAATTACATTAGTGACTTTGATCAATTCTTCTTCCAATTTTTCCATAGTAAAGGAGATTGGAATCTTATACCTGTATCTTCTAAGATTCGCTATAATTCTAAAATAATGTTTTTCCCAAAAAAGGATTTTTCCGTTGTTAAGCCTAACGTTTTCAACAAAAGAAAAGTCCTTATGTAAATTGTGAATTAATTCTGGTTCCGCATTGATTAATTGCGATACAACTAAGCCGTTACAATTAAACATAATAAAAGTTTAACTAGAACCCAAAATCTTTTTTAAACTTGAAATCAAGTTATCCCAGAGCATTTTTGATTCCTCCAATTCTTCTTCTTCAGCAAAATCAGTAATTATGAGAGAAACATCATTAGTTAGGTCGTCTACTTGAATTTTAAATTCAAAGTAGTAGTCGTTATTTTCCTCTTCATCAGTTTGCCACTTAAAACGAACTCGCTCGTTATTTTTTTTTTGAATTAGTTTTGCATTTTCTTCACTATCATCCCAAATGAAAGTAAAGTTTTCACCTCTAGAGTTTACATCATCGGCAAACCATTCTCCAAGACCAGATGGGGTTGATAAATATTGAAATAGCATTTGTCTTGAGGCATGGAAATCATATTCAATTGAAAAAAGTTCTTTAGTAGCCATGTATTAAATTTATGATCCCAATATATTGAAAATTAGATTAGAAGTACGTTTATTTTAAAATATTTTCAAAAGGTTGTAGGGAGAAGATTATGTTTTTATCTTAGTTAACTAAAATGGCGAGATAGCTCAGGCGGTTAGAGCGTCGGATTCATAACCCGGAGGTCGGGAGTTCAAGTCTCCCTCTCGCTACTTTATATGCACCAACTACAACTAAACTTTGTCTATTCTGATAACTAAAACTAATTAAGCATTTATTAGTCCTCAGATTCTGAAAACAAAATATTTTGCAAAAACAAACTCAAAAATACAGTTGCCAATGCACCAATGAGATTAAGCCATAAAAAACCAATCTTATCCCAAGTAAACAATGAAATAACAAGAATTTCTGAAATAATTGCAGCCCAAAAGATAGCTTTTCCTTTTACGCTACTATTGAATATGCCAACCAGAAATATACCCAAAATAGTTCCATAAAAAATTGAGCCGATAATATTAATTAATTGAATTAAATTCTCAAATAGGTTTCCAAAGCATGCAAAAAGAATTGCCATAAGCCCCCAAAGAAATGTAAATATTTTAGATGCTTTCAAATAAGTTTTCTCGGTTTTATTTCTGTAATTTCTTTTATATAAATCAATTGTACTAGTGGCTGCTAGAGCATTTAATTCTGATGCAGTGGAACTCATCGATGCTGACAGTATTACAGCAATTAATAGACCTATTAAACCAACAGGTAGATGAGATAAAATAAATGATATAAAAATATAATCCTTATCGTTAGTCTCTTGTTTTGGATCTGACTTACTTATAATATATCTCGCAATATCTCGTTGTTTTGATTCTTTTTTTCTTAAGGCATCAATTTCTTTGCTAGAACCATTATTTAGCAAAAGGTTTCTAATTTGTTTTTGGGTTTCTAAATTTTCAATTTCCAATTTTGAGAACTCTTCAAGTTGTTTTGATTCTTTTACTGTCAAAATTGCTTTTGGATTAAAATTTAATGGAGCCGACTCAAATTGATAAAATACAAACACCATCACTCCTGTGAAAAGAATAAAAAACTGCATAGGGACCTTTAGAAAACCATTCATTATAAGCCCCATCTGACTTTCTCTTATAGACCTACCAGATAAATATCTTTGAACTTGTGATTGGTCTGTTCCGAAATAGGAAAGAGATAAAAATAAGCCCCCAGTTATCCCGCTCCAAAATGTATATCGGTTTTTTAGGTTAATACTAAAATCTAAAAAATTTAGTTTTTCAGCTTTTCCAGCAATACTTAAAGCGTCAAGAAATGAAATTTGATTTGGGAAATTAGTTATAATGAAATAGAATGCTAGAAACATTCCAGAAAAAATGATAAACATTTGAAGTTTTTGTGTCATATTTACAGCTCTTGTACCCCCAACCAAGGTATATAAGATTACTAATGAACCCACAACTAAAGCAGTAATTCTTAAATCCCAATTAAGCACAACACTGAGAATGATGGCCGGTGCATAAATTGTAATTCCAGCTGCTAAACCTCTTTGCATTAAAAATAAGCTAGCTGTTAGAGTTCTAACCCTTTTATCAAAACGATTTTCTAAAAATTCATAAGCAGTATATATTTTTAATCTGTGATATATTGGGATAAAAAACAAGCAAATTATAACCATTGCGAATGGTAAACCGAAGTAGAACTGTATAAAACCCATCCCATCATTAAATGCTTGACCGGGTGTTGATAAAAATGTAATAGCACTTGCTTGAGTTGCCATTACCGATAGGCCAACAGTCCACCATCGACTCTGATTTCCAGCTTTTAAATATTCATTTATGTTCTTGGGATTTTTATTTTTCCAAATACCGTAAAGAACGATAAAAATTAGTGTACATATGAGAACTGCCCAATCTAGAGTTTGCATTAATATTTGAAATTAACTGTAAGAAGGTAAAATATAACGAGGTAAACAATATTTGTAATAATTAATACGAAGTATATATTTTTTTTCATTGCCCGTATGAAATAAGATTTAGAAAAAGGCGATAGGCACCAGGTACACCTGATGGAAGTTGACGAAAGAAACTTAATCCTGTAAAAATAAATTTACCTTTTCCACAGTCGGCGACAAGTAGGCTTCCTTTTTTTTCTGACTCATCTTTATCACTCATAGATAATAATGCTTCATATCTTTTATCCCAAGAATTTGCAAAATATAGACCACGCTCTTGAACCCAATCGTTAAAATCTATTTCTGTAATTTTATTTGGCTCTTTAAGTAGAACATGTTCTTTATTTAAAATAGTTACATGTGCGTTTTCATCAGTTACTCTCTCACGGGAAATATTAATTCGAAAAGGTGCTAGGATTGAGGAATCAAAATTTCGACTCGTGTTATATTGAATAATAACAGTACCTCCTTGCATTGCAAAATCCCATAATATTTGATTTTTAAATGTTAAGTCATTATGAACATTAAATGCCCGAATACCTACAACTACTGTTGAATATTCTAAAAGTGACTCTAATTTTAATTTATCGACATCAAACTCCTTTACTTTAATTCCAACATTTTTTAAACTTTCTGATATTTTATCACCTGCACCTTTGATATATGCAATTTCTTTAATCTTAGTTTTTAAATTTATTTTTGAAACAATTGTTTTGTTTGGGCTTAAGAGAAATTGCTTTTGAATATGTGGATAATTGATCTCTTCAAGTGACATTTTATATTCTTTATTTTCACTTTTAACGATTGACTTTAAAATCGTTTTAGAATTTCCTTTGGGCGGTATGACTCTAAAGATAAACTCTTTAGATGTACCAGACTTTTCAATATTTACTATTTGACTTTTTGGAAAAAATTCCCAATTTTTGGAACTCATTAATGAAACATCACCGGAGAAATTATTTACGTTTGAATTTACTGTTACAGTAATATTTTTCGGATTTTCATTTGAAAACAAAATAACATCGTTTTCAATTTTTGAAGTCACTCTAGGTAGAATTTGGAAATCTTGCACGACTTCACCAATAACTCTATCTGTTTTTCGATAGGTGAGAGGTATTTCAATTGGAATTTGAACTTCTTGGATTTTAAAATTAAAATATATTTTGATTGGATTAGGCGTTTCAGCTAGACCTATTAGATTTTTATTTTTCACCTTATAATTTCCTAAATCTTTTTCCTCTAACAACCAATACGGGGTTGTTACAGCATCTGTAATTAATAAGTTTTTGTTTACATTCCAAACCTTATTGTTTGATAGTTTTTTTGACACATCAATATTTAAGGCTCCATCAACATCAATAAGTTCTATTTCGAAATTACTGGAATTTGAAGCTATAAGTTCAGTAGATATTTTGGTTTTATCGACTCCTGATTCTACACTAGAATTAAATTGCAACCTTAGTCCTAAGCAGCCTTTAATTATATCCCTAACTTCTTTTAATTTAATTTTTTTCCAATGGTTATTTTCAATTTTACTAATTTCTTTATACAAATTTGCAAGTAATAAAATAGAATTACTAGGCTCTTCAAAATCAAAATCTGAAATAATTTGATCTATAAGTTTTTCAATATTTTTTCCATCTATAATTCGACTCCATGTTGTATCTATTTGATCAAAAGGATTAGAATTTAAAAGATTTTCTCCATTAATTAACTCTAGGTACTCTACTTGTTTTCCTATACTTGGTGAATTACCGAACCCCTGCGATTTATGTTGACTTCTACTCAGAGCAGCAACTTCTTCATTGGTTTGTCCTGTTAAGAAATCGATTGGATTACTATCAATTGGAATAAATTTACTTTTATCGATGCTTCTAAATTGTTCTTTCCCTCCATATACCCACCAAGATGTATTATAAAATTGACGTTTTGGTTTCCAAATATCGACTTTAGATAATTGATCTGGAAAAGCTGATGGATCACTTGCAAGCTGAAAAGCTTTTTTACTTAATATTGCTGAACTTGTATGGTGTCCATGTGTAGTTCCCGGTGTTCGATGATCAAAACGATTGATTATAATATCAGGTTTAAATGATCTTATTAAATAAACAATTTGTGATAAGATTTCTTCTTTATTCCAAATTGAGAGAGTTTCATCTGGATGTTTTGAGAATCCAAAATCATTTGCAGTTGTAAAATACTGAATTCCTCCATCAATTCTTCTAGCTTCTAAAAGTTCTTGTGTGCGAATAAGACCTAGGGCTTCTCCAAGTTCTGTACCAATTAAATTTTGTCCTCCATCACCACGAGTTAAAGACAAATATGCTGTTCTAGAATAATAATGATTTGAAAAAAGAGAAATTAATCGTGTATTTTCATCGTCAGGGTGTGCAGCAATATAGAGTACTGATGAAAGAGTTTTTAGTTTTTTTAGTTTTTTATAAATTTCCGCGCTGTCTTGACATAGTAAAATGGAATAATTTAGCAGAAAGATGAAAAGTAGTCTTTTTTTCATGTGAACTTTTATTTTAATCCCAATGAATCACGATAATTCTCCTCCCCGAGATTATTCAATTTCCAATAAGGAAGCTTAACAGTTTTTATAACTTTTGCCTTTGTTACTTGCTCTGGAAATCTTAAATCATACTCAGCCCATTCAATTATCCCATAGGGCCTTACATTTTTAAAACTTATAGAATGTTTTCTTTGAAGTTCAGGATAAATAATTAAATATGTGTTAATTCCTTCTTTTTGAATAATTGAAGCTTCTGCTTCATAAAACTTAATTTTTTTGTGATTAAGCTGCAAATATTCAATCGAAGGTAGAATTAAAATCTTTCCTTTAGGAAGAAGTTCTGGCTGTGTTCGTATTAATGTCCAAATTTCATCTTCAGTTAAGTTGTCGTTTAAGTTTATATTTTGGTCTGCCTCATCTTCAAAGTATGAGTGACTCGAAATTTTTAGATTTCCTCTGCGGTTTAGCTGGGTATATGACTGACCACACCATTCCTGAATTGATGATGTTATCTTAACCAATGGCTTTTTTTTCTCAAGACGAGAAAAAATACTAGTCATTATAGAGTAGGGGTAAATACCCGTCAAAAAGTTTTTAGTTCGATTTAATTTCAAAATATTTAGGGTTGATGAAGACTCCTTGTTTGCTTTGACTTGTTTATTGGGTAAAAAGTCTTCGGTTACATAGATCAAAACTGAGCTTCCCTTTCTGTTTTGGCCGTATCGATATTGATTTAATTCATAGCTAGTTATTTCTGCAGTTCCATCAAACCAATAATTTTTAAATTCTTGATCTAAGAAAATTTTTTGATCAATTGATTTTTCCAACCCTAATCGATTACAATTGATAACTGAAATCGAACATAAAAGAATTATTTTTTTCATTTAATTAAGATATTAGGAATTTTATAAAATCATTTAATTCTGGTTTATAATTTCATTTATTTTTTCAAATACTTGAGCGACAGGTAATCCTATAACATTTGTAAAACTACCTTCGATATGTGCTATATTAATAGTACCAAAAGAATCTTGAATGCCATAGCCGCCTGCTTTATCAAATGGTAATCCAGATTTAATGTATTTTTCAATTTCCAAATTTGATATTTTTTTAAATGTAACTTTAGAAACTTCATGAATTATTTCTAGTTTCTGTTTTTGCAAAAAGCCTACAGCTGTAATAACCTCGTGTGTACTATTAGATAATCTTTTTAGCATATCTTTTGCTTCAGACACATTCTTTGGTTTACCCATAAACTTATTTTCGTGCCAAACAATAGTATCTGCTGTAATAATTATTTGCTTTTCTTTTACAATATCTAAAAAAGGAACTGTTTTTTTTCTAGTGATATGACTAGCAATTTCAACACCATTAAGTCCGGTCGGAAAATCTTCATTAACGGGAATCACTTTATTTTTAAAATCTAAACCCATTTCTTTAAAAAATGCTTTTCTCCTTGGAGATCCTGAGGCTAAAATAATTTCATATCCATTAAGGCTATTCATGTTTCATGTTTCAAACGTCTTACGTCCTTACCATTTTTCTTGAACTCTAAGAACTTGTTCTATAATTTCTCGTACACAACCCTCACCTCCTTTTTTATGCGAAACATAATCTACAACTGATTTTACATCTGTTACAGCATCTGATGGGCAGCAGCTAACTCCTACTTTTTTTATTAAGGGTATATCTGGAATGTCATCACCTATATATAATATTTCATCTGGTTTAAGTTTATAATTATTAACTAGCTCATCGTAAGCTGCAGATTTTTCGTGAGCGCCTAGATAAATATCTTTTACTCCTAAAGCCTGAAAACGATTACGAATGCCTTCATTTGTACCACCAGAAATAATAGCGATTTTAAAACCCTTCATCATTGCATATTTCATAGCATAACCGTCTTTTGTATCTAATGCCCTATGCATTTCACCTTCAGTAGTAACTAGAACCTTACCATCTGTAAGAACTCCATCTACATCGAATACAAATGTTTTGATTTTGAATAATTTTGACTTATAATTTTTTTCCATTATTTCTTTGGATTTCTTTAGTTAACAATTTGTAGATAGATCTAAGATGAGGCTTTTTTAATAATTTGAGATGTTCCTCTATAGTTTTTTTATCATCCCTTACGGCCGGTCCTGTTTGAGCATCTATAGGGCTTAGTTGATCTAATTTACTAACTGTTTCAAATAATAAGGGTTTTAAAAGCTCAAAAGAGAGTCCTTTTTCAATACATAGCACCTCTGCTTGAGCGTATAAATAATTAGGAAAATTATTAACTAAAACAGCTGCCAAATGTAGTTGTCTTCTTTGATCAGAATTGATATGCAAACAATTAGCACCAAAGAAATTTACAAGCCTTTCTAACATTACATAATCATTTTTTGTTCTAGACTCAAGACCTATGGAAATAGATGAAAAATCAATATTTCTTCCTTTACTGAAAGTTTGAATAGGATAAAAAACTCCTCTGCGGCTTTGTTTTATTTTATTTATTGAGATACATCCTGAGGTATGAACGACAAAAGAATTTTTAGGAAGAATATTTGACACCTTCTCAATAGCATTATCTGAAACTGCAATAATGTAAAGATCAGTTTGTTTTAGTTTTTTAGCATCGTTGGTTATCGTGATACCCTCATTAGTCTTATTTTTTTTTGATGAGCGGATATACCATTCTACAAATTGAATTTCTTCAATACAGGTAAGTTTAGCATATAGTTGCGTACCTAATCTTCCTGCACCAACAAGAGTTACTTTCATATAGTATGCAAAAATACAAAAACGCAAGTTTCATTTTGTTTAAAAGAGCAAGATGTGTTTATAAAATTTTTTAATCCAAAAGCAAGTAATAATTTGCTATTCAAGTGTATATTTGTAATCTGAATGATGATGATGTAAATGATTAAAGGCAGGATTTTAGACTTTCTATTTTCTAATCGACTTACTGCTCTCCTTTTCATACTATACCCTTCAGCCATGGCTGTTGGTACTTTTATTGAAAGTTGGTATAGTACAGATACTGCCAAAATTTGGATTTACAATGCTTGGTGGTTCGAGTTTTTAATGCTCCTCATGGGTATCAATTTTATTGGTAATATTTTTAAATACAGATTACTTAGAAAGGAAAAATGGGCAGTTCTATTGCTACATATTTCATTTCTGATGATACTAACTGGTGCCTTTATTACTAGATATATTGGATATGAGGGTGTTATGCCAATTAGAGAGGGTGCAACAGAAAATGAAATTCTTTCTGAGAAAACTTACCTTACTGTTTTAATAGATGGTGAAATCAATGGAACACTCCGCAGAAAAAAAATGGAAGATGATTTGCTACTATCAGAACATGTTAATAATCAGTTTGAGTGGTCAAACGATTTTAATGGTCAGCCATTTCAAATTAAATATGTTGACTATATCGAAAATGCTACTGAGGGCCTAGTTTTAGATGATAAAGGAAATAGATATCTTAAAATTGTCGAGGCCGGTGATGGTACACGACATGATCATTATATAAAAGAAGGTGAAATAGCAAATATTCATAACATTCTATTTACACTAAATAGCTATCAAAGTGGGGCTATAAACATTACTCTTAAAGATGGATTATATTCAATTAACTCACCTTTTTCAGGAGAGTTTATAAGAATGTCAGATCAATTTCGTGGAAATTTGAAATCTGACATTGAGACCCCTTTGCAATTTCGCTCTCTTTACTCAATTCCAAACTTTCAATTTGTAATACCTGAACCTGCTCTTCGTGGCAAACTTGATATTGTAAAAGCTGACACTCAGGGAGAATCAATTCAGAACGCACTTCGTCTGGAATTACAATCTAATGGGGAAAGCCAGTCTATTACATTGTTAGGTGGAAAAGGAATTACAAATAACCCTAAGAAAGCTTCTGTTGGAGGGCTTGATTTTTATTTAAAATTTGGTTCTCTACCGATTAAACTCCCGTTTGCATTAAAACTAGATGATTTTATCGCAGAAAAGTATCCTGGGACTGAAAAGAGTTACTCTTCATTTATGAGTAAAGTCAGAGTTGAAGACACAGAATCCTTCGACTATGATATTTATATGAATCATGTACTAGATCACAAAGGCTATCGGTTTTTCCAAGCATCATTTAATCCTGATGAAAAGGGAACTATTCTATCTGTAAATCATGATTGGTGGGGAACATACATTACCTATTTTGGCTATATCTTTCTTTATTTAAGTATGATAGGTATTTTTTTTGTTGGAAAAACTCGTTTTCAAGACCTCTCAAAAGCTTTAGACAAAATAAAAAAGAAAAAGAGTGCTTTGACTACTTTGACTGTTTTGTTAATAATGCAATCTTTTCAGCTTCAATCTCAAAACTTAGAGAATTTTGAAAAGAATGCCTTTCTTTTTGATTCGATTATAAAAGCTGATGCATTTTCTACAGAACATTCAAATAAATTTGGTCAATTAGTAATTCAAGATACAGGAGGAAGAATGAAACCAGCAAACACCTTTTCTTCTGAATTATTAAGAAAAGTGAGTAAAAAAGACAATTATAATGGTTTAAACTCTGACCAGGTCTTACTTTCAATTATGAATAACCCTACAATATGGTATAATGTGCCCCTAATCTACCTAAAAAGGGGAAATGACAGCATAAGAAAGATCATAGGTTTAAATACAGACATCAAATATGCTCCTTTACTTTCATTTTTTGATAAAAAAGGTAATTACAAATTGGCGTTACCTTTAGAACAGGCTTACAGAGCTTCTGTTCCAAATCAGTTTCAAAAAGACTTTATCGAATTAGATCGCAGAGTAAATCTATTATATTCAGCTCTCGAGGGCAAAGTAATGAGAATTTTTCCAATACCGGATGATGTCAATAATAAATGGGTCTCTTACCCAGAATTATCAGATTCAAATTTTAGTGGAAAAGACTCATTATATGTCCGTAATATCTTACCCCTTTATTTTCAATCTTTACGGTTAGCACAAAAGGATAATGATTACGATCAAGCTGATAATTTATTGGAAAGTATATCAGGATTTCAAAAAAGATTTGGTGGTTCTATATTACCCTCTAAGGATAAAATAAAATCAGAAATACTATACAATAAATATGATATTTTCAAAAAGCTTTTTAGTTGGTATATATATGCGGGTACTTTATTTTTTATCGTCTTAATTATTCAGATTTTTAAGTCTAACAAACTAATTAAGTTGTTGGTTAATGTATTCAAATTCACATTATTATTTTTATTTTTGTTGCACACCATTGGACTTATTGCTAGATGGTTTATATCAGGACATGCCCCGTGGGGAGACGCATATGAATCGATGATTTATGCGGCATGGGCAACTCAATTTTTTGGATTGATCTTTGGACGAAAATCATCTTTAACTATGGCTTCTACCGCCTTTGTTTCGGGTATGATTTTGATGATTGCTCATTGGAATTGGATGGATCCCTCAATCGCTAATCTTGTCCCGGTTTTAGACAGCTATTGGTTAATGATCCATGTTGCAGTAATAGTTGGTAGTTATGGACCATTTGCTTTGAGCATGATTATTGGAACTGTAGCTTTACTTTTAATGTTATTAGCTTCGAAAAAAAATAGTCAAAAAATTAAATTACAGATTAAAGAACTAACAATTATAAATGAACTCTCACTAACCGTTGGTCTAATAATGCTTACAATAGGTAACTTCTTGGGTGGAATGTGGGCTAATGAAAGCTGGGGTCGCTATTGGGGTTGGGATCCAAAAGAAACATGGGCTCTTATCAGTATTATGATTTACGCTTTTGTTATACACATGCGATTAATACCAGGCCTCAGAGGGACTTGGATTTTTAATTTAATGAGCGTAATTGCATTCGCAAGTATCTTGATGACTTATTTTGGTGTAAATTTTTATTTAGTTGGTTTGCACTCTTATGCTAGTGGGGATAAAATAATTACTCCAAATTTTGTTTACTATTCAATAATTTTAATATTTATTTTAGGTCTCGCTTCTTATTTGAAGTCAAGAAAGCTATATTCATAATAATCAGGTATTTAGTTTTTAAATAAATTTCTTGTGTTTTCAATTAAAACTAACTTTAAAATAAAAATGGAACTTAAATGGCTTTTTTATTCAATAACAGGTTTGTTACTATGTGGATTTGGATTATCACTTTTGGGTGAGGCAATTATATTTAAAATTGAAAGAAACTTCAATTGGTTTTATTTGGGAACTCTTGCCCTTGTGGTATTTAATTCAGGAATATGCTTAGTTGGTAAAGCGATAATAGTTAGAATTGAAATTAAAAGGCAGCGATAAATTCATCTTCATCACTTCCTTTATTAATTTCTTTGAAGGACTTTTCTATTATTGAATTTGCTTCATTCTGCTCAAAACCTAATCCAATAACAAGGCGGTGCATTAACTCTTTTTCTGCTTCATCCGCAATATTATCAGCAAAAACCATACGTGAGAGATCATAAAGCCGCTCTAGGCGTTCGCGTTTTAAAACAGGAGGGTTGATTTTATATGAGTCAATATTTTCAAGTATATGTTTAACTTCATCTTCATCTATTTCAAGATTTATAGCAGTACGATTGATAAAAGCTTGTTCCTCTTTAGTTATCTTTCCATCGGCGAGTGCTAGGCGTACTATTGCGGCAAAATGATCACGATTTTTAGATTTAAATCTTTGAGTATATAGTTCTGAAAGAGACATAGTTAAAAGTTTTATCAAATATAAAAAATGGAATTGGTAAGGAAAATTCAATCATTGATTTTAATTCTATTTATGTTTATTATTTTCGATCATCCTTTTTAAATACTCATAATGATCTTTATTTTTTAAGTTTGATGTCCTTGTGGATTTCTTCACATGCTTATAAACTAAATTTTGGATGTTTAGAAGCCCAGATTTTAAACTAGGATTAAGTTTGGTCTCTTCTATTAAAATATTTAAGTTATCTAAAAAACGAATTTGTAGAACCATAAGTGAATTATCTAATTTTTTATTTATATCATAGAATGATAGATAGAGTTGATAAACTAGTTCACTTGGATCTAGTGCTTTACCTTTAAGGGTATTACTAGTAGATAGCATTCTATTTAATTTAGAATACTCTAATATGTTATTTAGGGCGCTGTATTGAATATTTTGAATTCTTTCTAGAATGCCGTCTTGTTTTATTTTAGAAATTAAGTCAGGCTCCATTAACCATCTTTGTGTCGACCAAAGGTTATTATCAAGAAAAATTAATGCACTGATTTGTTTATTGTAGTCGACATTCATAAAAGGTATTCCGTTTTGACCCTTAAAAAGAAGAGTTTCATTAACTCCCCCAATAATTTTAACAACATGAAAAATATATCGTTTATACACAGATAACATCTCATTATATAACTCATTTAGGTCGTTATATGAATTTCCATCTTTTGTTGTCCATTCGTCTAGTTTTGAAGCAACAATTTTTAAATTATTTAATCCGTAATTGCTCGCTTTTATTGGATTATCGCCAATATTTTCTGTTTGTACATTTGGATCAATACCACTTGTACCATACATAAACATAGGGTTTAAACTCTTTTTATCCACAAAATCTTTTAAAAAAACTTTTTCCGTTTCTAAAGTTTCCTTAGGAAAAAATCTATATCCCCATTCAATAGCATAATCATCATAAGGTCCTAATTTTCTTATGAATAATTTGTTATCATCATTTGGTTGCGAAACGTAATTGAACCTTGCGTAATCCATTATTGTTGTTGCAATACCCATTTTTTTTGTAAAATTGTCTGATCTAAGTGAATCTACTGGATATGCGGAGCTTGATTTCATATTGTGTGGTAAACCTAGGGCATGGCCGACCTCGTGAGAAATAACTCTTCTAATCATAAGACCTATGTCTTTTTCATCTGTATATAAAGTCCTTGCTTTTTGATTCGAAGCCCCAGTTTCTAGTAAATATCTATTTCGATAAGATTTGAGATGGTTGTGATACCATATTACATCACTTTGAATTATCTCACCAGATCTTGGATCCACAATACTTAATCCTCTTGCATTTCTTGTAGTTGAAGCAACATAATGAATTATTGAGTAACGAATATCCTCCAAACTAAAATCTTCATTTTCTTCAAGGCTTGGTGAATCTTTTGCCACAATAGCGTTTTTAAAACCAGCTTTTTCAAATACACTATTCCAATCTTCAACTCCCAATTTAAAATACGGTCTCCATTTCAAAGGTGTAGATTTGTCTAAATAAAATGTGATTGGTTTAATAGGTTCAACTAGTTCTCCACGCATATATGCATTAAGATCGGAGGGTTCTAAACGCCATCTTTTAATTATTTTTATTTCGGTTGACTTTAAGTCTTGACTACTATAATCATATTTTTTTATGTTTAGCCAACCTATTCTATCATCTGCATATCTCAAACTCATTGGCTTGTTAGGCAGTAAAATAATTGAGTGATTTATTTGAAAGCTTATAGTATTTGTAAAATTATTCCTAGGTGGTTTTGAAGATTTAAAAGTAAGTGTGTGCCTTATCTCTAAATTTTTAGGATAACTTTTTATTGTATCTAAAAAACTTCTTTTCGGATCAATTCCTCCAACTGCATATTGTTTTTTCTCTGAGGAACTTAAAATATTAAATCCGGGAGAATCCTTATTAAAATAATTGGTAACGTCAATTAAATATTTTTTTCGCTCTAAATTCTTAATTTGAAAAGCGGCCAAAATCGGAGAAAAGTTATTTTTGGTTACACTTTGTGAAATAGGGTCTTTTTCATCAGCAATATTTAAATAGCTTTTTTGAGTTAATAAAATTTTTTCTTTCTTTTTGATAAATTGAATAAGTTGTTCACTAGTTTTAGAGCCCGCATTTTTATATGCCTGAAAATCCGAGGGAGATTTAACAATACGTGTTACCATTAATAGATCTCTGGTAAGCAAACTATCATCTATTTCAAAATAAACCTTCTCTTTGTTTTTATAAACTATGATTAAACCATTTAACTTTTCAAAATTTACAGTTAAAGAGTCAATAGATTTATTTCTATTTTTTTTATCATAGTCAGCGACTTGTGACATTGAAATAAAAAAACTTAGATGACTGACTACGATTAATAGTTTAAAAAATTTCATCACTTTTTCTTATGTGTTATCAGAAAAAAATATATCTAATCGATTGATTTTAAAGTAGCTTATACGTATTTTTAAGTAAAACAAATATTTATGAAACCAAATCTATCTATTATCATTTGCATTTTTTTTCTGTTTTTATCTACAACATTTGGACAGAAAAGTAAGACAAAAAAATCAAAATCTATCCAAGAAGTGTCTTTAGATGCTTTTAAATTAAGAAATGTAGGGCCTGCTTTTTTGTCAGGAAGAATTGCTGATATTAAAATACATCCTGTAAATAAAAATATATGGTATGTAGCTGTAGGATCTGGTGGCGTTTGGAAAACAGAAAATGCAGGAACAACATGGGAACCTATTTTTGATGATGAAACTTCATATAGTACAGGCTGTGTAACTATAGACCCAATAAACCCAGATATTATTTGGGTTGGTACTGGTGAGAACGTAGGGGGCAGACACGTGGGGTATGGTGATGGAATTTATAAAAGTCTAAATGGAGGAAAAACTTGGGATAACATGGGTCTTTTTAAGTCTGAACATATTTCAGAAATAATTGTTCATCCTGATAATTCCAATATAGTGTGGGTCGCAGCGCAAGGACCACTTTGGACTAAAGGTGGTGACAGAGGTCTTTACAAAACAATAGATGGGGGTAAAACATGGAAAAAAACACTTGGAAATAGTAAATGGACAGGTGTTACTGATATTATGTTGGATCCAAGAGATCCTGACGTAATATATGCAGCAACTTGGGATAGACATAGAACTGTTGCAGCTTTAATTGATGGGGGTCCAGGAACAGCAATTTATAGATCTGATGATGGAGGAGAAAATTGGTCAGTTTTAAAGAGTGGTTTACCCAATAATCCTGATTCAAACGATGATGGAGTCGTAGACGATGATGACTCACCAACAAAAAATATGGGTAAAATTGGTCTCGCAATTTCTCCTCAAAATCCTGATGTAGTGTATGCTGCAATTGAATTAGATAGGTCTACAGGTGGTGTCTACCGGTCCGAGAATAGAGGTGAATCATGGAAAAAAATGTCGAATACTGTATCAGGTGCTACAGGACCGCATTACTATCAAGAATTATATGCAAGTCCGCATAAATTTGACAGACTTTACTTAATGAATGTAAGAGTACTAACCTCTGAAGATGGTGGTGAAACCTTTGAACAATTGAAGGAGCGAGATAAGCATTCTGACAATCATGCGATAGTTTTTAGAGATGATGACCCAAATTATATAATGATTGGAACCGACGCAGGTATATATGAAACCTTTGATTTGGCTGAAACATGGAAATATCACAAAAATTTACCTCTTACCCAATTTTATAAAGTTGCCGTAAACAACGCTAAACCTTTCTATCATATTTTTGGAGGTACTCAAGATAATGGATCTGCTGGAGGGCCCTCTGCTACTGACGAAATAGAAGGTATAGCCAATAAACATTGGTACAAAACACTATTTGCTGATGGTCATCAATCAGCAACAGATCCGGTTTATAATAATATTGTCTATGCTGAAACACAACAGGGAGGTTTGTATCGGATTGATTTGACTAGTGGTGAAAAAGTCTCAATCCAACCACAAGCAAGTGATGGTGAACCGCATGAAAGATTTAACTGGGATGCTCCAATACTTGTAAGTCCGCATAAGCCTTCAAGGTTGTATTTTGCTTCCTACCGAGTCTGGAAGTCAGAAAATAGGGGAGACGATTGGATTCCAATTTCGGGAGATTTGACTCGGAATGAAAATAGAATTGAACTTCCAATAATGGGAAGAAAACAGGGATGGAATAACGCGTGGGATGTTGGTGCGATGTCAAATTATAATACTATAACATCTTTGGCAGAATCTCCAGTGGAGGAAGGTCTTCTTTATGCTGGAACTGATGATGGATTCATACAAGTTTCGGAAAATGGTGGTAAAAGTTGGAGAAAAATACCTGTTACTAATTTAGGTGTTGCCCCAAGAACTTTTGTAAATGATATAAAAGCTGATTTATTTGATGCTAATACCGTTTATGTTGCATTAGATAACCATAAGGAGGGAGATTACAGTCCATATCTATTTAAAAGTAATGATAGAGGTTTAACATGGAAATCTATTTCTGGGAATATTCCATACAGAACCTTAGTTTGGAGAATGGTCCAAGATCCGGTTAAAGAAAACCTCCTCTTCGCAGCAACTGAGTATGGTATTTACACTTCTTTAAATGGTGGTAGCTCCTGGCAAATTTTAGAGGGTTCACCAACAATTTCATTCCGTGATCTTACAATTCAAAAACGTGAAAACGATCTTGTAGCTGCATCTTTTGGCCGTGGGTTTTTTGTATTAGATGATTACAGCGCTTTACGGGAGTTTAGTGAAACAAATCTCGATAAAAAAGGAAAATTATTTAAACCTAGGCCAGCTAAATGGTATATACCAAAAAGTATAATTGGAAACACGGGATCAGACTACTATTTCGCTAAAAATCCTTCATATGGTGCAGTTTTTACTTATCATCTTTCTAATGATTATAAATCAAGAAAAGAGCTTAGAGAAACCAAAGAAATGGAATTAAACAAAAAAAATGTTAACATTCCATTTATAGGTTGGGAAAATTTGGATTCTGAGCAAATTGAGACCGAACCGCATGTAATATTGACAATCAAAGATGCTGAGGGTAACATCATTAATAAAATCACCAAAATAGCATCAAAAGGGAGTCACAGAATATCCTGGAATATGCAACATTTCAACCCATTTTCAGTTTCTCCTGATGGTGTCTCTGGTTCAATTTATGGAGGTGGTGCTATGGCAACACCCGGTAAATACGTCGCCGATTTACACTTAAACGTTGATAACAAAATCACTCATCTTGATGGTCCAGTAGAGTTTGACGTAGTACCCATAAGAGAAGGCGTTTTAAAAGGTGTTTCTTACCAAGAATATAATTCTTTCAGAAAATCAATGGGAAAACTTACACGTGAAATAAATGAATTTCAGGATATTTTCTCAAGCGCTAAAAACAAAACAGAGGCATTCTCAATAGCTCTGAAGAATACAGCTTCCTTACCTGGAAACATTGAAAAAAACCTCAAACAGCTTCAAAAAGAAATTTTTGCTTTAGACGTCAAGGTTAACGGGAGCCCTTCAAGGGCAGAAATGGGTGAGAAGAACCCACCAAACATTAGAACTTTTTTCTATAATGCAATGAATGGCTTACGAAGTACATATGGACCAACGGGGTTACATAAAAGTAGTTTAGAAAAGGCTAACTCTTCTCTTGCAAAGCTTAGAGCCCAAGTTGATGAAATTAATAACGGATTAATGGCTGATATTGAAAAAGAATTAAAAAACTCAAACTCTCCATTTATTTCGACAAAACTTTCAACTTGGTAATTAATGTTAAAAATATTATCTAGGCCTCTCAGTAATAGTGGAGGTAAGTTCAAAGCATTCTAAATCAAAATATGAGATAGATGCCAATAAATGGTCAAAAATATCTGAGATTATTCTTTCATAATTAACCCAGACTTTGTCATTACTGAAGGCATAAATTTCAATTGGTATACCTTGTGTAGTCGGAGCCAATTGCCTACACATTATTGTCATTTCTGTGTTAATGTTTGGATGTGAGTGAAGATAACTTTCTGCGTAAAATCTAAAGAGTCCCAAATTAGTAAGATTTCTTCCATTTATAAAGACACTTTTATCAATCTTTTTCTGTTTATTAAAGGATTCAATTTCATTTTTCTTTATTGTAATTAAATCTTTTAACAATTCAATTTTTGCGAGTGAATCTACTTCCTTGCTATTTAGAAAGCGAATACTGCTAATCTTAATTAATATGGAGCGTTTTATTCTTCTGCCTGAGGACTCATTCATACCTCTCCAATTTATAAAAGAGTCTGAAATTAATTTGTATGTTGGTATTGATGTAATTGTTTTATCAAAGTTTTGTACTTGAACGGTAGAAAGGCTTATTGATATAACATCGCCATCGGCATTATTACCAGGCATACTTATCCAATCACCGATTCTTACTGTATCATTCACAGCAATTTGGACACTAGCTACAAAACCCAAAATGGTATCTTTAAAAACAAATAATAAAACTGCTGAAAGAGCTCCGAGAGCAGTTACAAAACTCCAAACATCTTTTCCAGTTAAAATTGATAGAATCAAAATACCTCCGATAAACCATAGAAATATCATGACTACCTGAAGATAACTTTCCAGTGGTTTATCTTTTAGTGCGGGAATTGTTTTGAGATAATCGCTAATTGCCCTTAATAAAGCCCTCACAATGGCAATTAATACAATTATTGAAATCGCTTCTATAATATTTCTTGTCGCTACAAAAACTCCATTATATGAATTCTCAAAAATGCCAGGCATGTTTGAATAAAGGAAAAGAAGAAAAGGTATATAGGATAATAATCTAGGCGCTTTATTCTTTATGAGAAAGTCATCAAAAGACGACTTAGTTTTTTTTGCTAGCTTATTAAAAATTAGAATTATGACTTTTTTAGCTATCAGAAAGATAATTGTTGCTAAAACTAAGATTGAAAAAGACAATAGTAATAATGTGAAATTTTTTGACCATAAGTCAGAAATGCCTTGACTTTGGAATAATTTTATTAAATAACTTTCAATCTTTAGGAAATCCATTTTTTAAAAAGCTTTATTGTAGAATTTTAGTCTTTCTTTTTTTTAAGATCAATTCACCTTTTTTTTCTATTGCCCTAGCTAAAGCCTTAAAATCTCTTTCATCAGTTAGAGGATTCATAAGAACTGTTCTTAGATATCTTTTTCCTCTAAATATACAGGATGTAATATAGAATTCCCCCGAGTTAATTAAATCATAACGTATTGCAAGTTGTTCTTGATTATTAATAATTTCTGGTTTGTATTGAAAGCAAAGAATGTTTGACTCAGGTACGTATGGACAGTGGAAACCGTCATAATTTTTTAAAAAACTATACAGATCCTTGGCCTGTTTAAAACTATTCTCGACAAAATTAATAAGAGCTTGCTGGCCTTCGATTGCAAATGTCCAAAATAGTTTAGTCCCTAATGCAGATTTTGTGCATTCTATTGTAAAAGGCATGGAATCCATTCCAACTACGTCTTTTTCATGAAAAACATAACTACCTTTCTGCTGGAAGCTTTTCCACATTTTTTTTTGATCTTTAAAAAGAACTGCTGTACATAAAGAAGGAACTCTTAACATTTTATGTGCATCCCAAATGAGTGAGTCTGCTTTTTTTAAGCCATTCAGTTTATGATCATGTTTTTTTGAAAGTAACGCGACACTTCCATGCGCACCATCTACATGAAACCAAATTTTATGCTTTCTACAGAAATTAGCCATTTCATCTATAGGGTCAAAAAGTCCAGTAGAAGTGGCACAGGCATTTGCAATCAATGCCATAACTCGGTTACCCTGATTTTTTGTACGAGTAAAAACTTTTTCTAATTCAGAAATAATAATTTTCTCATTCTCGTCAACTGGAACAGGAACAAATGCTTTTTTCCCCATACCCATAATTGAAAGAGCTCGTGAAATAGAATAATGTGAAGAACTTGGTCCCATAACAACCAAATCATTTGGATTTCCTTTATCCCAAGCTTCTGGTGCGATAGCTGCTCTGGCTGAAGACAAGGCTGTTAAATTAGCAATTGATCCACCATGAGTTAGTATGCCGCTTCCGTTTTTGGCTAATCTACCAAATTCATAAAGATCATTTCCTTTAAACCAACCTACTTTAGAAAGCATCCAATTTATCATAAAACTTTCAAGTGTAGATCCTGCAGGCCCCATTTCATAGAGTGAACTAGGATTATTTATAGTCCCATGAATCCAATCTGGAATTCCTGCTAAATCATGCGGAACTGCAACTTGATGTCCCATATATCTTGAACTTTTTAAATGATTAGTGTTTTTAAGATAATTGCACACGAAGTTTTTTAGGTCATTTTCATCCTTAAAACCCTTTTCAAACAGGTGCTTTACTTTTAAGGACTTTGCAATCAGTTCAGGTTTATTTTGGTTTAAAACAGAGGTTTCTGTTGAAATACTTTCACTTATATATTTTTTTAACGCATTTGCGACAATTTCTTTTGCTCTAGTGAAACTTAAAGTATTTCTCATTTCTACAACAAAATTAATCTAAAACAATTTTTAAATAAAAATATTTGATGGTAAAATGATTTTATTAGAATCCAAATTGCCGAGGTAACCAAAGTGTAATTTGTGGAAAAAAAGTAATTAGCATCAAGGACAGAATCATTGCAATAAAAAGTGGTAAAAGTGGCTTAATGACCTTTTCGATACTAGTTTTGACAACACCAATACCGACAAACAAAACTGATCCCACAGGAGGTGTGCACAATCCAATACACAAATTTAACACCATCATTATTCCAAATTGTATAGGATCAATTCCAATAGACTTGATAATTGGAAGAAATATGGGAGTGAAAATTAATACAGCAGGAGTTATATCCATAAATATTCCAACAAATAGTAATATTAGATTAATCATCAATAATACAATTAATTTATTTCCACTAATGTTTAATATAAAAAGACTTAGAGCTTGTGGAATATTCTCAAAAGACATAACCCATGACATACATATCGAACAAGTAACCAAAAGTAAAACAATGGAGCTAGTTTTTGTTGAACTTAAAATAATACTTGATAGTTCATTAATTTTAATTTCATTATAGATAATCCCTAGGACTAGAGCATACAAAACTGCAATAGCCGAAGCTTCGGTTGCAGTAAAAAGACCCATTACAATTCCACCTATTACAATTAATAGCAACAACAAACTTGGTAAAGCATCAATAAAACTTGAAACAACATCTTTAATATTACTTTTATTAGAGGTTGGATATCCTTTTTTTTTGGCCCAAAAGAAAGCTACAACCATTAAAAAAAGACCAGTCAAAATGCCTGGGATGTAGCCTGCAAGAAATAGTGCTGCAATTGAGACACCACCACTAGCCAAAGAATAAATTATCAATACATTGCTTGGAGGAATAATTAACCCAATTGTTGATGATGTAATATTTACTGCAGCACCATACTCTTTATCGTATCCTTCCTTTTTCATTTCAGGGCCAAGTATACTTCCCATTGCTGAAGCTGAGGCCATTGCAGATCCTGCAATAGCACCCATTAGCATTGCTGAAATAATATTAATCAATGCCAAACCACCAGGTAAACTACCTACAAGTGTTTTTGCAAAGCGTATTAGACGGTGTGCAATTCCACCATTTGACATCAATTGACCAGCAAGAATAAAGAAAGGAATTGCAAGTAGCGCAAAACTATCCAATGCTGTTGCCATGCGTTGTGCAATTGTTGTAGCGGTTATTATGCTAGGTAAGCTTACAAATAATGATAAAAAAGATGAGATTACAATACTCCAAGCTATGGGTGTTCCCAAACCTATAAATAATAAAAAAGATATAGTAAGAACAAATACTCCTAAAAACTCCATAACCTAAAATTCAATGTTTGATATTTTATAAAAAATAATTAGTATGCCACTCAGGGGAATAATTGTGTAAACTAAACCTAAAGGTATTTGAAGTGATGGTGAATACTGTTCTAATTTTAAAGTGATGTATACTAAAAATAGTCCTCCTACAACCATGACAAAAAAAGAAAAAATTATTATTGAGAGACTGATGCACTTATGTATAATTTTCTGATACTTAGAACTAAGTTTCCTTGAAAAATAGTCAATTGAAACATGCTCATTTCTACCTGAAACATAGGCTGCTCCAAGGATTCCTAGCCAAATCATAGAATATCTTGCAAGTTCATCTGTAAATGAGCTTGGATTTATCAAAATATGACGAGCAAAAATTTGCCAAATAACATTTATGACCATTATTCCGAAAATAAAAATCAAAAGTTTTTCAACAACCTTATTTATTTTGTGTCTAACCTGCCTCATTACTAATTCTTTCTATTAACTGAGCCATTGTAGAGTCTTTTTCAAAAATTTTGTAAATCTTTTTGGTTAATTTTTGAAAAGCTTTTTTCTCAGGATAAGAAACCTTTACTCCTGCGTCAATAACTGCTTTTAATGCATTTTTTTCTGCCTTTTCCCAAAGTTCCCTCTGATAAGATACCGATTTATTGATTGCCTCTTTAAGCCAATTTTTTTCTTCTTTATCTAGACGATTCCACATATGGATACTAATAATTAAAATATCTGGTATCATGGTATGCTCATCAATAGAATAAAATTTGCATATTTCGTAGTGTTTTGATAAGTAAAAACTAGGGGAATTGTTTTCTGCTCCATCTACTACGCCTTGCTGTAATGCTGTGTACAATTCGCCCCACGAAATTGGAGTTGGTGAGCCACCTAAATTTTTTACCATATCAATTGCTGTAACACTTTCTTGAACCCTTATTTTTAAGCCCTTTAAGTCTTTAGGTTCTGTTATTGGATAATTTTTAGTATAAAAACTTCTACTACCCGAATCATAATAACATAAACCCTTTAGAAAATATTTTTCCATTTCTTTTAATAGTTCTGTTCCTATTTGACCATCAAGAACTTTAAAAAGATGTTTTTTATCATCAAATAAAAAAGGTAAACTAAAAATTTTCAATTTAGGTGCAAAGTTTTCTAGTACTGCTGCAGAGACTTTGGTCATATCTAAACTTCCGATTTGAAGAAGTTCTAAACATTCACGTTCACTTCCAAGTTGTTGATTTGGATAGATCTTAATTTGTAATTTTCCCTTAGAAAGTTTTTTAAGATTTGAATTTATATTCAACATAGCAAGATGAACTGAATGATTAACATCTAGTCCATGAGCTAAACGAATTGTTTTCACGTTTAATTTTTTTTCGCAGCTTATAAAGGATGTAATAAATATAAACAGAACAAAATAAAAGATATTAGTAATAAAGATTCTACGATACCTCAAAGAGCAAAATAATTTTTAGCATTATTGTAACTTATATCGGAAATAATTTTTCCTATCATAGAATAATCTCTAGGTAAATGACCTCTTTCAATATCATTACCAAATAAATTGCATATTAACCTTCGAAAATATTCATGTCTTGGAAAAGATAAAAAGCTTCTTGAATCGGTTAACATGCCAATAAAACAACTTATCATTCCAATATTTGATAAGGTATTAATTTGATTTGTCATACCTTCTATTTGATCTAAAAACCACCATGCAGAACCCCATTGTATTTTACCTTTACTGCTACCATCATTAAAGTTTCCCAACATTGTTGCCATTACCTCGTTATCTGCAGGATTTAAGTTGTAAAGAATAGTTTTTGACAGTTGGTTTTTTTGGTCTAGGGCATCTAAAAATTTTGATAAAGTATTTGCTATTGGGTATTGGCCAATTGAATCCCATCCACTATCAGCTCCAAGTAAGTTATACATTCTACTATTATTATTTCGCATAGCTCCTAGGTGAAATTGTTGAACCCAATCAAATTTGTGATATTGTTCACATAAAAACGTAAGAATTGCGGTTTGAAATTTTTCAACTTCTTCCAACTCTAATATTTTCTTATTCCTACTTTTTTTGAAAATATTTTCAATCTCAGAAAGACTTGTCTTTTTATAAGGTATGAATTCTAATCCATGGTCAGATAATCTACATCCATGCGCATGAAAATAATTTATTCTTATTTCCAGAGCCTCGCATAAATGTTCAAAACTTCTTATTCTAATCATTGCAGAAGTTTCAAGATCATTTAGATATTTGTTGTAGTTTACATTTTGGATATGAATAAATTTATCAGGACGAAATGTTGGGCTCATTTTAGTGTAATTATCTGATTTTCTGTATTCTATATGATATTTTAAATTATCTACCGGTTCATCAGTAGTGCAAACTTTTTCAACTTTCATTTTTTTCAGTAAAGAAAGACAGCTAAATTCAGATGAGACTGTCATTTTATTAGTCTGATAAAAAATTCTCTCAGCATTTTTTTTAGAAATTAAATCTGAAATTCCAAAATACCGGTAAAGTTCCAAATGGCTCCAATGATATAATGGGTTTCTTATCATTTGTGGAATAGCAGAACAATACTTCAAAAACTTTTCTTTTTGAGTGGCTTTCCCAGTAATGTACTTTTCATTAATTCCAAGAGTACGTAGTGCTCTCCATTTATAATGGTCTCCTTCTAACCAAAGAGAAGTAATCGAATCATAAATTTTATCCTCATAAATTGCTTTAGGGGATAAGTGATTATGATAGTCAATTATAGGTAATTCTTTTACATAGTCGTGATATAGTACTTTAGCACTTTTTGATTCTAAGAGAAAATCTTCGTGTATAAAAACTTGATTGGTTAGAGATTCGCTCATTTTCAAATTTTGAGTTAGACTTTTGGTTCCCACCCTGGAGCATATTCACGCTTCCAGTAATTGTCCACTATATTATTTAATATTTTTCCGGTTTCTGTGTCAATGTGAAGTGTTTCTCCTGAATCTTGAGCTATGTTAGCCAAATGACATAAATGAGTTGAAATACTAGCATCTTTTATCTCAGCATTTAATGACTTATTGTAACGAATAGAATCGAATAAATTTCCAATATGATTTTCATCTAAACCGCCTTGTCCTCTTGAATCAATAGTTTTACTAACGGCACCTTCTTTTTCATATTTTATTAAATTTCCACCCAAATCATACAATTTGTAAAAATTGCGATCTAATTGAATACTGCCTTTACTACCATAAATTGTAACTCCTCTACCTGGTTGTTTAGGTTGGATTAATCCTCGACTATGTCCAGTCCATGTGATAAATTTCTCATCCTTATATTTAAAAGTTACTTGCTGATTATCAACAAATTCCCAATCATCTTGATAAGAATATTTCCCTCCAAATGAAGTAACGCTTTCAGGATAATCAACTCCTAATGCCCATCTGCAGATGTCTATCTCGTGAGTTCCATTATTGTGTACTTCTCCTGTTCCCCAATTTCTAAACCAATGCCAATTGTAAGGGTGTATATTATCTTTATATGGCACCCTTGGTGCAGGTCCTTGCCAGAGGTCCCAATCTAAAAATTTAGGAACTGGAACTATTTTACCTATACCAATTGAACCTCTATTATTTGAATAATATGCCTCACCTTTATATACATCACCAATTATACCATTTCTTATCTCATCAATTGCTAGCATACTTGTAATGGCTGACCTTTGTTGATTACCCATTTGAATTTTAGTGCCATACTTTTTCTGTGCGACTACTAATAATTCGTTTTCATATAGATTGTGACTACATGGTTTTTCAATGTAAACATGCTTACCTGCTTGCGAAGCCATAATTGTCATGTGAGCGTGCCAATGTTCGGGTGTTGCAATAAAAACAGCATCTAAATTTTTATTTTCAATCAGTTTTCTGAAGTCTTTCTCAATTTCTGGGACATAACCAATATTTTTTTTACACCACTTATTGTGATTTTCAATGATTATATCGTCAACATCACAATTAAAAATAATTTTTGAATTATTTTGACTATTTATTGCAGCAGCATGAGCTTTTCCCCTGCTTCTAACCCCAACTACTGCACAATTTATTCTATCATTTGCCCCTAAAATATTTTTACCAATAAAGAAATTAGAACTTGAGCTTGTTAATCCTATTGTTCCTAAAGAGGTTTTTTTTATGAAATTCCTTCTTGTACTGTCCATCTATAAATGTCTGATTTTAATATTTTTAAATGAAACTTGGTCACCATGATCTTGAAGGAGAATTACACCTTCTGACCAAAGACCAAAACTGTCCCAAATTTTGTATTTACTTTTTTCTACCAAAGCCTGAAATGATTGACTAAACCTGTCAAACTCAACAATTTTTACATGATTTAGCCAATGTTCTACATTACCATTACATACCACAATACGTGCATTATTCCATTTACCTATACCTTTAAAATTTTTCCCACTCTCTCCTGGGACTCTATTTTCTGCTCTAATTAGGTCATATAAAGAACCAAGAGTTCTGTTGCCATTCACACCGAGCTTGGCATCCTCATGCCTTTGATCGTCAAGTATTTGAAATTCTAGTCCAATTGCAGAGCCGTCTGCTTTGTTAAGTTCGGGCTTAACTAGATATTTTATGCCACTATTAGCACCTTCTGAGATTAAAAAATCTATACTTAATTCAAAATTTCGGAATTTTTCAATTGTAATAATATCTCCACCATTTCTAGCTTCTTTTCCATTGGAGGACTGCACAGTAATTATTCCATTATTTATTATCCAACCATTTTCAGGAAATGAACTTAATTTTGCTCCTCGCCAACCTTTTGTTGTTTTACCATCCCATAACATTTTAAATCCTAAATTTTTTTCTTCATTAGTGAGCATTCCATCTAAATAACTTATTTGAGGAGCTTTATTATCAGCTGACATTCTATTTATTTCAAGATTTTCGGTAAGTATCCTAACATTTTTCCAACGGACTTTTTTTCCTACTTGATCAGAATTCGATATGCTATGCACTTGAAAAGCGATAAACCCTTTTAATGTAGTTCTATCAATTAAATTTGAAACTTCTATACCGTTAATAAAAGACTTTATTTGATTTCCAATAGCTTCAATACGATATGAATTCCATGTACCGTTTATAAAGGCATTTTTACCTTTTGGATTCCTAGATAAAGGGTAAAGCCAGCCCCTTCGAGCTTCATCGTATATGCCTCCAGCCCACTTTCTTTGACTAGTCTCTATCTCACATTGATATCCGTGAACTCTACCGTTCATGTAACTTTTAATACTTTCGCTTCGGAATTGAACCCCAGAATTTAGTCCATAATCAAGAAGAACATCAAATTCGAGTATAAAGTCATCATACTCAGCCTTAGTGGCCAAAAAACTATTAGGTGTGTTAAGCTTTGATGTTCCAGTAAGTATACCATTTTCTAATTTAAAGTCTGCTTTGCCATTAAGCTTAACAAATTGTTTTAAACTATTGTCTTTAAATAAATACTCCCATTTAGATTCCTGTGCATGAAGGGTAGAAATAAAATTCAATAAAAATAAAAGTAAAAAAAGATGATATTTACTTGGTCTTATGTTCAATTTGTTTAGTGTGGGTTATCTAATTAAACAACCTAATATAGCAAAAGTTTTTTGTTAAATTGCAGATACCAAAAACTGTAATTTGTTCTAACTATTTCAAATAATGGACTCTCGAAGAGACTTTATAAAAAAAACCACAACTGCTTTTGCTTTTCCTTTAGTAAGCTCTAATTCAGAGGTGTTTTCAATTTTTAAGAAACTGCCTTCAAATAGACTCAATGTTGCTGTCATTGGAACAGGAGACAGGGGGCAAGGTTTGATGAGATTAATAAAAAATATAGATGGTATCGAATTAGTTGCATTTTGTGATATACTACCATTTAGAATTGAACAAGCTTCTGCAATAGCTCCAAAAGCAAAAAAATATAACAATCATTTGAAATTATTGTCACATAAAAATTTAGATGCAGTGATTATAAGCACACCACTAAATACACATTACAGCATTGCCGCAGATGCTGTTGATGCTTCAATGAACATTTATTGTGAAAAGACAATGGTTAAAGGTGATAATCAAACTATTGAATTACTCAAAAAAGTCAAAAATAAACATAACAAAATATTTCAGACAGGACATCAATATCACAGCTCAAGGCTATATTCTTATATAGTTGATATGATACAGGCAGGCGAAATTGGTAAGGTTAGTTCAATTCAAGCTCAATGGAATAGAAATGGAAATTGGCGTAGACCAGTTACAAATTCTAAATATGAGCGTCAAATAAACTGGCGTATGTATAGAGAATACTCCTATGGACTTACAGCTGAATTGAGTTCGCATCAAATTGATTTTAGTAATTGGCTCTTAAAAAGTAATCCAAACAAAGTTGCAGGATTTGGTGGAATTGATTTTTGGAAAGATGGTAGAGAGACCTATGACAATATTCACTTAGTTTATTCTTATCCAAATGGAGTAAAAGCATCATTTACGTGCCTAACTTCAAATGCGAAAGATGATTATCAAATAAAGGTTATGGGAGAAAATGCTACGATCCTGATTGATCATAAGAATGCTTGGAAATACCCAGAAGGTAAATACAATAAAAAAATTAGTGATGTTGACGGAGTATCTGGAGCTACAGCAAGCTGGGAAGAAGGAAAGGGAAATAAAATTAATTATGATCATAAGGATCCTACAATACAAGCTCTGGAAGATTTTCGTTCATCTATAATTAATAATACAATACCTTTATCTAATGTCAATACAGGTGCTGCTGTATCCTTTGCAGTTCAAATGGGAATTGATGCTATGGATAAAGAGCAAGTTATTTCATGGAACACAAAATATAATATTTAGCATGTTTGATTTAAAAGATAGAGTGATTGTTTTAACAGGATCTACTGGCGTATTAGCCTCCTCTTTAGCTACAAGTTTGGCTAAAGCAAAGGCAAAGCTTTTTATTTTAGGTAGAAATAAGAATTTACTACTTGAATTAAAAAAATCAACCGAGAGATATACTGTTGTTGAATATTATGTTGCTGATGTTTTAGAAAGATCTGAATTAGAAACAGTTTGTGCTTCTATTGTAAAAAAAACAGGACGCATAGATGTCTTGATCAATGCTGTTGGAGGAAATCTTCCAGGAGCTGTAATACCTGATGAAAAATCTATTTTTGACTTATCTGAAAAAGATTTTGATGATGTTGTAGACTTAAACTTGAAAGGTACTGTTTTACCTTCAATTGTTTTTGGAGAAGTTTTATCCAAGCAGGGTAATGGAAGTATAATTAATTATTCTTCTATGACGGTTGATAGAGTAATTACAAGAGTTGTTGGTTATTCTGCTGCAAAAGCAGCAATGGAAAATTTCACAAAATGGATGGCAGTTGAAATGGCATTAAAATTTGGTGATGGGATAAGAGTTAATGCGATAGCTCCTGGTTTTTTTATTGGAAAGCAAAATAAAAGTCTATTACTAAAAGAAGATGGAAGTTTAACTGAACGTGGTGAAAAAATTATTAAGAATACACCAATGAAAAGATTTGGAAAACCTGAAGAATTAAACGGCGCTATTCATTTCTTATGTAGTGATAGCTCAAAATTTGTTACGGGTATTGTTTTACCAGTTGATGGAGGATTTAGCGCATATAGTGGTGTTTAATTTTGTTTAATAAATGAAAGAATCTTTTAGATGGTATGGGCCTGATGATCCTGTTGGATTGAACGACATACTCCAATCTGGTGCAACTAATATTGTTTCAGCACTTCATCAAGTTCCAAATGGATCTGTTTGGGAAAAAGATTCTATCAAAGCTTACAAAGAAATCATAACAAGAGCAGGACTTGACTGGGAAGTTGTTGAGTCAGTACCTATCCATGAGGATATTAAGCGCGGTGTGGGCTCATTTAAACAATACATTGAAAATTATAAGAAAACAATTGAAAACCTCTCGAAATGTGGTATTTATAATATTTGCTACAATTTTATGCCAGTTTTAGATTGGACACGGACACATTTAAACTACCAAATGAAAGATGGTTCAAAAGCATTATATTTTGATAAAACTGCCCTAGCTGCATTTGATTTATTTATTGTAAAAAGAAAAAATGCAAAAAAGCAATACAATGAGAATAAAGTTTTGGAGGCAAAAAACTATTATGACAGTCTCACTAAAGAGGAGATTGAAACAATTTCAATGAGCATTATAGCTGGCTTACCTGGCTCAGAAGAGGAATATTCTCTTGAAAAATTTAGAAATCAATTAGAATATTATGAATCAATTAACAAGTCTGATTTACAGAAAAATTTAATTTATTTTTTAGAACAGATTATCCCAGTTGCAGAAAAATTTGGTGTAAGGATGTGTATTCATCCAGACGACCCTCCGTTTGATTTGTTTGGAATCCCAAGAGTTGTAAGTACTTATGAAGATTTAGATTTCATTTTTAAAGCTATTCCTTCACTTTCAAATGGCTTAACATTTTGTACGGGTTCATTAGGAGTTCGCACTGACAATAATCTATTAGAAATTTTTCAAGAATTCGCTGAACGAATTCACTTTTTACATCTTAGAAGCACAAAACGAGATGATAAAGGTAACTTTTATGAAGCTAATCATTTAGAGGGTGATTTTGACATGTTTGAAGTAGTTAGAGCAATTTTAATTGAAGAACAAAAAAGAAAAAAAGGTAATCGATCAGATTGGAAAATTCCAATGAGACCGGATCATGGGCATCAAATGTTAGATGATTTAAATAAAAAAACAAATCCTGGATATTCTGCGATAGGTAGGTTAAGAGGATTGGCTGAGATTCGAGGACTAGCTTTAGGAATTGACAAAATATTATCTTAATTAAGATTATTTGGTAAGTGAAGAAATTAAAGTGGATTTTTGTATTTTAAGTTAAATTTCTTAACATGAAAAAATTTTTATTAATATCAATTTTTCTTATAAATCTTGTTGGCTTTAGTCAAAACGAGTATTATGAAATCCGACAGTATGAACTTCCATTTAACTCTCCTGAAAATATACTTCATGAATATTTTTCAAAAGTTTTAATACCAGCTTTAAACCGTCATGGGATTAAAAATATTGGTGTTTTTGAAACTCTAGGTGATCCAATACCTAAGTTAGTTTATCTATTTATTCCTTACGATGATGTGTACCATTATGGAAATATTTTAAAAGAATTAAGTATGGATAAAGTTTACTTAAACTCACGTAAATTTTATGATTCTGTTCCCCAAAGTAACAAAGTTTACAATAGATATAATGTATCGTTTTTGACAGCCATAGATGGACTTCCAAAACTTATAAAGCCAAAACGTAAATCTAATGTATTTGAATTAAGGATTTATGAAGGTTATAGTGAAGATGCTGTTAAAAGAAAAATAGAAATGTTTAATAAAGAAGAATTGAAAATTTTTGATGATACTGGACTATATTCTGTATTCTTTGGAGAGCAAATTTCAGGACCTTTAATGCCTTCACTTATCTATATGTTAGCATTTGAATCTATGGAGGAACGAAATGCTAATTGGAAAAAATTTTCTGCAGACCCTAATTGGAAAAGGATTTCCAAATTAGATAAATATTCAAATACAGTCTCGGATATAAAGCGTACTTTTTTAATACCACTTAAATACTCACAACTTTAAAAAAATTAAAAATTAAGGGTATTGGGTAGATATTTGGATACTAAATCCTCATAGTAAGGTTTTAGTGATTGGCTATCAGGTGGTACAGGTGCTTTAGAATACAAATCATAGGCATTGAACTTTCTTACCCAATCAAACATTTTTAGATCAGTATCATTCATAAGATAATCGTATGCTTGCTCTTTGTGTTGCGCATAAAATGAATGATATCTTATCATGTATAGGGCTTCTTGGGGAAGATAGTCTTTTACTATTTGATATAAGTATTCATCATGACCCCAGCTCATTTTAACATTATCTAATCCACAGTTTTCTTTATAAATACCGAGTTTTGTATTGTATTTCGGATTCGTACTGTCAGGATTTAATGAAAAATATTCTGAATGAACAATTGATTTTGAGAATGAACAACCAACAGGAAAAGTATCTCCAACAACTGCCCATTGAGGTTCACCAAAAAGACACAGAACTTTACCAACATCATGAAGAAATCCAGTTAAAACAAACCAATCAGGATGACCGTCAGATCTAATCGCCTCAGATGTCTGTAGCAGATGTTGTAATTGATCTAGTTCAATATCTGGGTCACTGTCATCAATTAAAGTATTTAGAAACTCAACTGCCTCCCAAAGTGACATTTCACCTTGTTTGAATTGAAGAAATCTATTTTCTTTTTCACAAACAAAATCATAAGATTGGTACTTATGATTGAGTTTATAAAATTCTCTTACAGTTTCTGCTCTTTTTGAATTTTGATAATCTCTGAATTCTTTTTGAGATTTTTCATTTTTGTTTTCAGGATAACGTTTTATTAAATCGTCTTCCCAATGGTCAATGTTTTCAAGAGGGTTTAGGTTATTTAAATCCATAACTAAAATTACAAATTAATATTTATTTAATAATCAAAATTAATTTTCACTTTGTAATATTTGTAGATTTGTTCTCACAAAAATTGTTTTGAATTTCTCTCTGCACTCAAAAAAAATAATCTCTAATAGATTTGTTTGTCTATTTATAAGCATTATTACATATTCCTGTATTGATCCAATTGAACCAATTTTTGACTTTCAAAGCGATATAGTTATAATTAACGGTTTGGCGTCAACAACCCCAGGTTCAACCTCTGTTAAAGTGGAAAAAACAAAAATTGAATTTGGTGATTATGTAAGTGAATTTATATCAGGATGTAGAGTAAGATTAATAAACTCTTTAACAAAAGAAGAAGTAAATTTTTTAGAGGAAGATCAATTATATAGGGTTTCAAATGTTTTTAAAATAAATCCTGGATCTAAGTGGGAATTAGAGGTCATTTTACCAAACGGGAATTTATATAGGTCAACTACTGAGGTAACTCCTTTTGAAGTTCCAATATTGGGCATAAACGAAAAGTTTAACTTGGAGATGAAATACGATGAAGGTATTGGTGGCTATCTTCCAGGAAATGAAATATCTATTGATTTTAAAGATCCTCCCGAAGATGAAAACTTTTTTCTTTACCAATATAAGGCATATGAAAAAGAGACTTACTGTAAAGTATGTGAATATGGGGTATTAAGAAATGGTGAATGCTTGTCCCAATTTGATAATCCACGGTTGACTAAAGATTATTATACATATACATGTGATTCTAGATGTTGGAAAATTAGTTACAATGACGAAATTATTGTCTATAGTGACAAATTCACAAATGGAAAGAAAATTTCAAATCTAATTGTAGGCAAAATACCATATACTTCAAAACAAAATATTCTAGTCGAAATTCAAAAACTTAACATATCAGAGGACTCATACAAATATTATAAAACAATTAAGGATTTAGTGGATAATAATGCAAGCCTTAATTCCCCACTGCCCACTGCATTAATTGGAAACTTTACTAATATTTCAAATCCTGATGAAACGGTTTTGGGTAGATTTACTGCTGCTTCAGCTGTAACTAAATCAATTTTCATAAAACGTGATAACAGAACAGAAAGAGTCTATGGCAATTTCTTGGAGTTACAACCTGAGGTGCTAGGAGATCCAATACCAAACCCACTTACATATGAGTATAGTTGTGAAGAATCACTCTTTAGAACAAAAAATCTAGATTTAAAATTTTTAGATTACTTCGAAATTAGCAGTTTAGCTAATGACGATATAGATGGAGATGAAATTGAAAATAATTCAGATAATTGCATCTCTATATCTAACTCAGACCAAAGTGATTTAGATTTTGATGGAATTGGTGATGCATGTGATAATGATGCAGATGGTGACGGATATATTTTATATTATGAAAATTTTTGTGGAACAAGTGATTTTGATCTTCAAAGTGTACCAGATGATAACGACATTGATTCAGTACCTGATTGTATTGATGAGGATGATGACAATGATGGTTATATAGATGAATACGAGATTTTTTCAGATTCTGACCCTTTTGATCAAAATAGCTTACCCTTAGACAGTGATAATGACTATTTACCAGATATTGTTGAGAGAGAGATTACAAGAACTAATCCAAATAATCCTGATACCGATGGTGACGGATACATTGATGGTCGAGAATGTTGCCCTTTAAATCCTAGTTTAAACTAAATTTAAATAAAAGTGAAATTTTT
>ENA-OSEY01000328-OSEY01000328.1-marine-metagenome-genome-assembly--contig:-NODE-328-length-35106-cov-3.552742_pt1 | contig 35106 bp, 34 predicted proteins | sample MGYA00248465_ERZ534230 | MGnify/ENA primary metagenome ERZ534230 (study PRJEB26409, sample SAMN06344110) | marine metagenome | isolation source: Sea water from surface | place: Atlantic Ocean:Southern... | reverse complement strand
ACTTTTCTAAGGTTTTTAATAGCATTTATAGCAATTGCAATTTTAATTCTTTATCAAAGCAAATTTTGTTTTTTAAAATATTTATTTATTGGGAGGAGCTTAATTCTAGGTGCATTGATATCAATTTATTTTATAACAATGTTTGAAGGTTTAAAAACAGCATCATCTACTTCTATGGCTGTTGTATTTACCCTTACTCCTTTATTAGCTGGTTTTTTTGATTTAATTTTTTCTAACCGAGTAATGTCTAAAAAAGTTTGGATTACTGTTGTTGTCGCAGCTATAGGTGCATTATGGATTATTTTTGATGGAAATATTCAAAATTTCATTAATTTCAAAGTTGGTTATGGTGAAAAACTTTTTTTTATAGGTTGTATTTGTCATGCCTTATATGCAGCATTAATACCAAAGTTTAATAATGGTGAACCTGCAATTATTCAAACTTTTGGTACGCTAATATCTGGCATAATAATTTTGGGACTTTTTTCTAACAAAGAAATTATTTATTCTAGTTGGATCGATTTTCCAGTTATCGTTTTATTAACAATTTTATATTTAGCAATTTTTGCAACAGCAGCTAGCTTTTTTTTGATTCAATATTCTGCTGTTCGATTGAGTTCAATTAAAGTTATGGCATATACATATGCTGTTCCAATATGGGTGGTTTTATTGCAAATTATTTTTTTGCAACAACTCCCTAACACAATTACTTTTGTTGGTGCTTTTGTTATTTTAGTTTCCTTATTAATTTTATTATTTAATGACGAAGGTTAAGAAGATTTTAAACCATTAAATTTAGTCAATTAAAATTTGATATTGAATTTCGTTAATAATGCGGTCCTCCCCATTTATAGGAACAATATCCATAGGACATACTGACATAACAACAATACAATCTATAATTGCTTCTAAAATTATAAAATCATTTTTTTTTGATAGAGGTGAAGAAAATGTAACATCACCGTCTTTATTAACTGGAATATTCATCCAAAGATTTAATGGGGAAGGGCATTCTTTAATTTTGTACCCTAATTTATCTAAGGAATTAAATAAATTATCTGTACAATTTTCATGATAACCATCGCAACCAAGCATTTGATATCGATAAGTATCACAAGCAGCAATTAGAGTATCATGCCTACCAGGTGAAGTATCCGCCATAATGTGAAGAATTGGTTTTCTTTTGTTTGTGTATAAATATTCACCCTCTTTTGGAAATATAGAACTTGTAACTGCTCTATTATGTTCCATTGACATAAATTCGCCTATATCATTTTGATTAAAACACCAAGTATCAACAACTTGCGTTCCATGTGTGTTGATAATTTTAATTTTTTGATTTTTTGATATTAAAACTGCTTTTGATTCTCTTGGTGGAATTGTAATCAAATTATTAGTCATCTTCTGCTATATCCTCTAGCCACAGCTCAGGTTTTTCTTTTATAAATTTGGACATTAATTCTATGCATTTTTTATCATTTGCAATAACAACATCAATACCTTTTGATATTAGAAACTTTTCATTTCCACCAAATGTTTTATTTTCTCCAATTACTACTTTAGGAATACCAAATTGAACAATTGTACCACTACACATCATACAAGGACTTAAACTGGTGTACAAAACAGTATCTTTATATGTTTTTTGTCTTCCAGCTTTTCTTAATGCATCCATTTCTCCATGTGCTATAGGATCTCCTTTCTGTACTCTTTGATTTCTACCCTGAGCTAAAATTTCTCCATTTCTTGCTAATACTGAGCCAATAGGACATCCACCTTCAAGAAAACCTGCTTTTGCTTCATCATAAGCTACTTGCAACAATTTTTGATCAATTTCACTAAGCATTGGTAATTAAACTCCTATAAAATTTTTCTATGATAGTAGGGTAACTTTTCTACACTTGGCGTCCAAATACTTTGATTTTTTAAATCATCCAAATATTTAATTATATCTTCCAGTTTAGCAAACCATACATTTTTTGTTTCAAGTGTGCTTTCTATCCAACTTTCAACCTGTTTCCATCTTGCAAGTCTTCCAGTTAAAAATGGATGAATAATTAACATGAAAAATCCACCAGCTTCGTATTGTGCTTCAAACTCTTCCCAAAAACCAAATAGTCCTTTTGAAGGTGCCTGCACAGGCATCATATATCCAATTTCTTCATAATGAGCAAATGGAGGCCAATCATCTGTTCCCCAATGAACAGGTATTTCATATAAATTTCCTTTTGGAGTTTTAATTTCATATGGTATATCATCTGCCATCATTGAGCTATCATATTTAAATTTATGTTCTATCATTAAGTCAATAACCTCATCCGTAATATTATAAACTGGTGCTCTATAACCAATGGGATGTTTGCCACAAATTTGTTTGTGAATTTCTAGGGTTTTTTCAAACCATTCTCTTTGATTTCCATATGTTTTGATTGGGTCTTCATGTAAATATCCATGATGACCTATTTCATGTCCGTCATTTAATATATTTTCAATTTGATATTGATACTCTTTTAAACACCATCCAGGAATAAAAAATGATTGTTTTAATCCAAACCTACGATATGTTTCTAAAATTCTAGGAATTGCAACATTCGGACCGTATTTGCCCATTGAAATAGGATATAACCTTTTAAAACTATCATCTGGCTTAGAAATATGGATTAAACTATCAGCATCCATATCAAAAGTTATTGATACGGCACATTTTGCATTGTCAGGCCAAGGTATAGGATTCCTTATCATTTATTATTCCTCAATTAAAACATGAACATTCTTTTCTGACCAACTTAACCAATATTTATTTCCATTTTGAATATTAAATTTAGAAAGTTCTCTTTCGGTAATTTGTATTTTGAATTCTGTACCATCTGTACTTTCTAAAAATAAGGTAACTATTGAACCTACATATTCTTCTGAAATTAATCGACAATTTATAATATTTGATTTTTTTGGTTTTACAGTAGAAAAATTCATTAAGTCGGCCGAAATAATATAGTTTATTTTATCTCCTTTTTGTATAGGCTTATTCTTATCAAGTTGAAAATTAAAGCATCCTGCATTAGTTTTGATATAGGCGATATTTGATTTTATATCATAAACTTTGCCGCTTAGAATATTATTTCTTCCTACAAATTCTGCAACGAACCTGTTTGTTGGAGATCTATAGATATCTTTTGGAGTGCCAATTTGAGAAACTTCCCCAACATTCATAATTATTACTCTATCCGCCATTGCAAATGCTTCTGATTGTGAATGAGTTACGTAAACAAAAGTTATATCCAATTCTTTTTGTAATTGTGTAAGTACAGCTTGCATTCTGATTACTAGATGCGCATCTAATGCTGATAGAGGCTCATCAAGAAGTAAAATTTCAGGTTCCATTACTAACGATCTTGCAAGAGCAACACGCTGTTTTTGACCGCCAGATAATGTTGATATATCTCTTTTTGCAAGCTCTTTAACCTCTAATTTTTCAAGCCACTCTAAAGATTTTTTATTTCTTATTTTGGGACTTAAGCCCCTCATTTTAAGTCCAAATTCAACATTTTCTTGTACGTTTAAAAAAGGGAATAAAGCTAATGATTGCCATACTAAAGGTGTATCTCTTTCATGCGGTTTTACATTATTCATCAGACGATTATTAAATCTTATTTCACCAGATGACGGTATTTCTAATCCAGCTAGCATTCTTAATGTTGTTGTTTTCCCACACCCTGAAGGTCCCATAATGGCAAGAAATTCTCCTTTTCCAATATCAAAATTAATATCTTTTACTGCTGGAATTTTTTCAAAGTTTTTACAAACATTTTTGAATGTTACTAGTGTATGTGACATTTATTTATTTTTTCCTTTCATTTGCCAAGTTAAGAAAAAAATTTGTGCAGTGATTACTAATGTCATAGACGTGAAGAATACAAAAGTACCAATTGCATTAACTTGAGGATCAATATTTCCTTGTACAATTTCAAGAATAATTACTGGTACAGTTTTATTTAATCCAGAAACAAACCATGAAATAGCAAATTCATCAAAAGAAACAGCTGCAGTTAAACAAAGTGATGAAATAATGGCTGGTTTACAATAAGGTAATATCACATAGCGCATTGTAGCCCACTCTGAGCCTCCCAAATTCCATGCTGCTGATTCTAAGTCTGGGTCGATTTGATTTAATCTCAGTCTAATAATAGCCATTGCAAATGGTGCTGTTAGTACACTGTGTGCACAAATAATTGACCATAATTGACCTGACATCCCAATTTTAGAAAGCCAGGCTAACATAGCTAAGGCAAGAATTATTAATGGAATGGTAGGAGGTAATAAAACTAATGCTAAATATAAACCTTTAAATTTAAAACGGTAGCGGTAGTCTGAATATGCTGTGCAGAAACCGAGAAAAGTCGCAAGTATACAAGTTACTAAAGATACTATGACACTATTGATTGCAGCTTGCCATACTCCAGGATCATTAAAAATTTTAATATACCATTCTAAAGAAAAATTACCTAATGGAATAGTAGGAAATCTTTGAGAATTAAAAGAGAAAATAACACTAAACGCTATTGGTGTGAAAATGAACACAAATATAAAAATCAAATATGTTATAAGAATAAAATTCAAATATTTTTCTTTGGTCATTTTTTAAAACTTTTTGAATATGCAGTCATTATTCCAATAAAAGCTATTGAAAACAAAGTTATCATCATTACAATCGCAACCACCGCAGCTCTTGGCCATTGTTGCCCTGATTTTGTTGTGTCTAAAATTAAAATTGGTAATGTTGGTTCTTGAGACCCTCCAAGATAAAATGGGGCAACAAAATCACCAAACGACAAAATAAAGCAAAATACCGCAGCGATAATAAAACCTGTTTTTGATAAGGGAATAATAACTCTTTGAATAATTGATTTTGGTTTACATCCCAGATTATAGGCTGCTTCAATCAAATTTCTATCAATATTGGCCATTGTTACTGTTTGTAAAATGATTACTAAAGGTAGAGTTAGAGTCATATAACCAACTAATGTTCCAATATGAGTATTTAGCATTTTGAAAGGGCCTAAATCTAAATAACTAAACAAAGCATTAATCACACCCTTTTCAGCTAAAATAACATACCATGAAAAAGTACGGACTAGATAACTTGTAAAGAAAGGTATTATAAGCATAAAAATTGCCCATCTTCTAATATTATCTGAAACTTTAAAAGCTAAAGTGAAAGAAGCTGGAAAAGCTATTAGCATTGTAAGTAATGTACTAGTTCCTGCAATAATAATAGTAAACCAGTAGCTATCCCAAAAATAGTTTTTTGAAAACATTTTTGTCCAATTAATGAACTCAAATGCCTCAGTCATTCTATAATTTTTGACTAAAAAGAATGACATGGCAACCATGAATAAAACTGGGCCAACAAAAAATATTAACTGCCAGATAATAATAGGCAGCCTAAAAGTTAAGGAATAAATATTTAAATTATTTTTAGTAGGTTTCATATTAAAAAAGGGCGATAAAAATATCGCCCTTGTATAATAAATTATGCGTTTTTATATTCGGACCAAAAGTCATTCCAATCTTCTAATGTTTGTTGTTTAGGAATATCTCTGTAATGAATTCGGCCGTCATTTATTAATGCAATAGGATCATTTGGCATACCTTCCATTTGATGGCTTCTTTTAGCTTCTTTTGGATCTGCCTCAATTAAAGCAGCTCTGCCTGCTTTAGTAATGCAAAACCCTGGGTAAGCGGCCATTTGTGCAGATTTAACCTGTCCAACTGGAGATAACATATAATTAATAAATTTTTTAATTATATCAACTTTATCAGTTCCTTTCCCAATGCAGTAACTTTCTGTCCATTGAATTCCACCTTCTTTAGGTATTACTGAACCTACAGGAGCACCATCTTTTTCTAATACACCAGTTATCCAGTCTCCAATACCACACATTGCTAACATTTCTCCATTTTTTAAGGAATTGAATGTTCCACCATAATCAAAATATCCACCAACTTGAGATCGTAATGACATAGTTACATCTTGTACAGCCTGCCATTTTTTATTATCTAAATCCCACAATCCGGAGCCATTACCTTTATATAAACTCATCATACCTAAATTTGGTAAGTGCCAATCGAAATGACCAACTTTTCCTTTAACTTCTGGTTTCCAAAAACAAGAATAACTCTGTGCTTCTTCTTCTGATATGACAGTTTTATTATATGAAACACCCAAATGACCACCTCTGACCATTACGGAATGAAGTTTTCCATTGGCCCAATGTCCAGGAAATTTTGTAAAATCTTCATGAAGCATGTCATCAAAAGGATAGTCTGAAGGTTCAAGATCTTCAATATAACCTGCCATATTTAATTGTTGAACAAATTCAGCGTCTGAAAGTATTATATCATAAGTTCCTGGTGGAGATTGAGCTATTAAAGCAAGCATATTGTCACCACCTGCATAATATTTAGGTACAAACTTTACATTATTTGCCGCTTCAAATTCAGACACAATATCAGGCTCACCATGTCCATACCATGCGAGCATATTTAATTCTACCGTAGATGCCCAAGCACGACTAACAAACGGAATACTTAAAGCAGTAGCTCCTGACAATTTAAGAAAATTTCTTCTGTTATTTTTTTTTGTGGTCATATTTATCTCCCTGTTATTTATTGTGAAAATCAAACTTTCAAACAAATATGTAAGTTACCTAATTGATTAAATAATTAAAGACTTGCGTATATTTATAATAAAAATATATTAGTTTCAGTTTATCATTTTTACAATCTGTTTTGAGCTTTTTTTTTAAATTAACAAAAAATTATGAAACGAATTGATTTTCATAAACTTTTTAAACAGATTGGTCCTGTAGTTCTTCCTGTTATTCACGTTAAAAATATTTATCAAGTAATTAATAATATTGATAAAATTGTTGGGGAAGGTGCGCCAGGTTGTTTTTTAATAAATCATGATTTTGGAATTGATGATTTTTTACCTATTATTAAAAAAGTACGCATTAAATTTCCTTCTTTATGGTTATCAGTTAATTTTTTAGCTGAAACAGGAAAAGTTGCATTTCCTATATTATCTGACCTTAGTTCTCAAGGGTGTTTTATTGATGGATATTGGGGTGATGATGCTTGTATAGACGAAAATGGGGTTAATATTGAAGCCAAAATAATTTCTAAAATTAGAAATGATACTGGTTGGAAAGGCTTATATTTTGGAGGTACTGCCTTTAAAAAACAAAGAATTATTCCACAGGAAAAATATGGAGATGCTGCAAAATATGCTACTCAATTTATGGATGTGGTAACAACTTCTGGAATTGCTACTGGAATAGAGGCAGATATCTCAAAAATTAAAACTTTTAGATCAAGCATAGGTGATAGTGTACTTGCTATTGCATCTGGTATTACGGTTGATAATGCAAAAATGTATTCTATTGCTGACTGTTTTATGGTAGCTACAGGTATTAATTATGAAAACGATTTTTATGAAATAGATCATAAAAAATTGTCAAAGTTATTACTTGTTTGTCGTCAAATAGGTATAGGTGAATATTCATGACAAAAAAAAATATAAAAGGAATGAGAGATAATCGTTGGTATTTAAATATTATGTCTCCTAATACAAAGGGTGAAAAATTTGCATGGCTTGATCCTACATCAATTTATATCAATACTAATGCTTTCATAGATCTTCTTGATGATTTGTTGGATGATCTTGAAGAAATTGATTGTGATGTAGTTGCAGGAATTGATGCTATGGGTTTTGTATTAGGTTCAGCTCTAGCTGCAAGATTAAGAAAAGGATTTTTGCCTATTAGAAAAGCAGGTAAACTTTGTGTAGACACTAAAAAAGTAGATTTTGTCAATTATTCAAAAAGAAATCAATTTATGGAAATTAGATTTCCTGCATTTGAGGCAGGTACAAAGGTAATTATTGTTGATCAATGGGTGGAAACTGGTGGAACAATGGGGGCTGCTATTAAATTAATCGAACAACAGGGTGGTTTAGTTAAGGGAGTAATAGCCTTGGCTATCGAAGAAAATGATAATACAAAGAAACTTAGAAACGATTATAAATGTTTTTCAGCTGTAGTCCCTGGTTCTGAATGGCAAAAACAGTGTAACGAACAGTACTTACAAAGTTTTAAAAGTTATAAGCCCAATATGGCTTTTCCAAAAAAGAAATAAAATAAATTTAAATTACATTTATTGTTTATTGAAACGTACTTTACCAATGTAGGACAAGTTTCTATTCATTTGGGCATAGTCAATTCCATAACCAACAACAAATTCATCAGGTATTTCGAAACCGGTCCACCTGGATTTTATTTCTACTTCTCTTCTGGTGGGTTTATCTAAGAGTGCGCAAGCTTCAATTCTCCTTGGATTTCTTGAATTTAATAATTGTAAAACATGCTTAAGGGTATGACCTGTGTCAACAATATCTTCAACAACCAAAACATCTTTACCAGATATTTCTCCAGCTAAATCTTTTAATATTTTTACCTCTCTAGAGCTCTCTGTAGAGTTTCCATATGAAGATGCTTCTAAAAAATCGATTTCAATTGGAAGATCTATCTCCCTGGCAAGATCTGCAATAAAAACAAACGAACCTCTCAATAGACCTACGACTATAAGTTTTTCAGTATTTAAAAAGTAATTTGTGATGTCTTTGGCTAGGGTTTCTACTCTAGCAGCAATACTCTTTGCAGAAATTAATTGATCAATGCTATATTGAGAGCTAGACATATTAAAACCTTTCATTTTTTTTTTAAGGAGATAATTCAATTAAGTCAACCTATGAAAAAAAAGCAAATTTTTGGATTGCAGTTGACTGGGGAACAAGTCATTTGCGTTACTGGATTATAAATAGAGACGATGGAAAATTAATAAATGAAAAGTCTATTCCACTAGGTATAAAATTTATAAATCATAAAAACTTTGAAAATATTTTAGTGAATGAATTTCAGGATTATTTGTTAGAAAATTTAACAATTGATATTTTATGTTGTGGAATGATTGGATCTAAGCAAGGCTGGAAAGACTCAGGTTATTTTTCAGTACCTTTTACTCCAGAATTTTATAAAAAGTTGGTTTTTGTAAAAACAAAAAATAAAAAACTTAATATTTATATTGTCCCAGGATTAAAGCAAAGTAATCCTCCAGATGTAATGAGAGGAGAGGAAACCCAATCACTAGGAATTATAAAAAAATATAATAATTTTGATGGTGTAATTTGTTTTACGGGAACTCATTCTAAATGGGTCCAAATAGTTGGCAATGAAATCATCTCTTTTGAGACTTTTTTGACTGGTGAATTATTTCAAATTATTTCTGAGCATTCAATTTTAAAACAATCTATTTCCACAAAAAAAATAGATATAAATCTTGCTAAAGAGTACGCTTTAATTGCTTTTTCAGATCCCCATAAATTTTCTAAAAATTTATTTGAATTAAGAGCAAAAAATTTGATTGATAATTTAAATTCATCAGAAATTTTATCCTGTTTATCAGGTTTAATAATTGGTTTGGAAATTGCTGGAAGTCGTAAATATTGGTTAGGTAATGAAGTTATTTTGGTAGGTTCTAGTCCTATGGTCGATATTTATAAGTTAATCTTAAATAAACAAAACATTGCAACTTCAATTCAAGACTCAAAGGATATATCGTTAATAGGTTTAAAAGACATTTACAAAAATTTAAATTAATTTAGAAAAAATAATCAATAGAAATTTATTAAAACCAAATTTTACCAAATCAAAAAAATATCTACGAATATATCAAAAAAAATAATAGTTTCCCATTTAGATGATTTTACAAGACTGGCTATATCTATTTATTATTTGTCTGCTCGGTGCATGTTCCCCTGGACCAAGTGTTGTAGTTATCTTGGGGTTTGTATTTTCGGGGGGAAGAAAATCGGGTATTTCAGCTTCTATTGGACATGGTTTAGGAGTTTTTGGTTATGCAATACTTTGTGCCTTTGGTTTGGGGTTTTTAATTGAAATTTATGGTACTTTTTTTACTGTAGTGCAGTTTTTAGGTGCTTTTTTTCTTCTTTATTTATCATTTATAATTATTAAGGGCTCTATTGTAGAAAAAAAAACAAGCCATAATGCTATAAATATCGACTCTGAAAAAAATAGATTCATTGAAGGATTTTTAATTGCTATTTTAAATCCAAAAATTGCAGTTTTTTTTTTATCGCTGTTTAGTCAATTTCTTTCAAGTGAACAAACTCATATAACACATCTTTTTATGGCTATATTAGCTGGAGGAATAGATACTATTGTATATTGCATAATTGTTATTTTAGCTTCAACAAAAGGGACAGCTAGTTTTTTAGAAAATTATGGGTCCAAAGTTTCGTTAATTTTCGGAATAATGCTTATTTTTCTTTCCTTATCATTATTTGTTTCAATGCTAACGAAGATATGACCATAATTTCTAAATAAATTAATATGTTGCTCTTCCACCAGAGATATCAAAAACGCTGCCGGTTGAAAAGGAGCATTCTGACGAAGCTAGCCAGCATACTAAAGACGATACTTCATCAGTTGTTCCAAAGCGGCCCATTGGTATTTTAGAAAGCATATAATTAATATGTTCACGGGTCATTTGTTCAAAAATTTCAGTTTTGACTGCTGCAGGTGTTACACAGTTCACAGTTATTGGATGCTCAGATAATTCTTTTCCTAATGATTTTGTTAATCCGATAACTGCTGCTTTTGATGAACTATAAGCAGATGCATTTGGATTTCCTTCTTTTCCTGCTATGGAAGCTATATTTACAATTCGACCATAACCATTTTCAATTAGTAAAGGAATACAGGCTTTATTACACAAAAAAGTTCCATTTACATTTACATCAAAAACGTGATCCCATTCTTGTTTAGAATATTCCCAGGTTTTTTTATTTGGGCCAGTTATTCCTGCACAACAAATAAGTACGTCTAATTTTTTTATAATTTTTTTACTTATCTTTAGAGCTTCCTTTATTTTTTCCCAATTTCTTATATCCACCTCTACAAAAAATTTATTTTCCTCATTCATTTTTTCTTTTGGTGACAAAATGTCCCAAATAATTACATTGGCCCCTTCGCTTAATAATCTACTAGTAATCGTACTCCCTATCCCAGAGCTTCCTCCAGTGATTATAACATTTTGATTAATAAACCTATTCATTTTCATCTTGATACTCCTTTTTTACAAACAAATATTGTTTTTTTATTTAATCAGAAAAAAGTTGATATGTAAGTTAAACTAATGTAATAGAGTATTCCAATTTAAATGAATCTTAGAGTTTTTTTATGTTTTTATCATTTTTCAGTCGTGAGATTTGGTTAAAAATTTATAAAAATTAAAACTAAAACTTTAAATATTCTTTGTGAGTATTATCTAACTAATTCATCATTATCAAAAAAAATATTAATTAAATATGGTAAAAAATTATTCTAAAAATAAAGATTTAAAAGGTTTATATGATCCATCATTTGAACATGATGCATGTGGTTTGGGTTTTGTTGCGAATATTAAAGGTATAAAAAGCCATAAAATAATTGAAGATGGTATTAAGATTTTAGAAAACCTTGAACATCGTGGAGCAACAGGTGCAGATCCATTAGTTGGTGATGGTGCTGGAATGTTGCTTCAAATACCTCATGATTTTTTTGTAAAAAAAACTAAAGATCTCAAATTCATGATTCCAGATGAAGGTCAATATGGAGTAGGGGTCTTTTTTATGCCTCAAGATAGTAATCTTGTGAAAAAAATCATTCAGATAGTTGAGAATATTTGCTCGGAAGAAAAACTGAACATTTTAGGTTGGCGTAACATTCCTACTGATAACGCCTGTTTGTCCTTAGATGAAGATATTGTAAAGGCAGAACCTGTTCATTATCAGCTTTTTATTAATAAAAATGATAATCTTTCCCAAGATGAATTTGAAAGAAAATTATTTATCTTAAGAAAATGTATTTCTAATGCAGTAATTAATCAAATTGGAGATGTTGAAGATTTTTATCCTGTGTCGTTATCCTCTAGGACGATTGTATATAAAGGTATGTTTTTAGCGGATCAACTTGCAAAATATTACCCTGATTTGAGTGATCCAAACTTTAAATCAGCTTTAGCTTTAGTACATCAAAGATTTTCAACTAATACATTTCCATCATGGAAGTTAGCACATCCTTACAGAATGGTTTCCCATAACGGTGAAATCAATACATTGAGAGGAAATTATAATTGGATGGCTGCAAGGCAGGCTTCTCTTTCTTCACCACTTTTTGGTGATGATATCAAGAAAATATGGCCTATATCATATGAGGGTCAGTCTGATACGGCTTGTTTTGATAATGCTTTAGAATTATTAGTGCAGGGTGGTTACTCAATTTCACATGCTATGATGATGCTTATTCCAGAAGCATGGTCTGGTAATCCTCTTATGGATGAAAAGAGAAGATCATTTTATGAATATCATGCTGCAATGATGGAGCCTTGGGACGGACCTGCTGCATTAGCATTTACTGATGGTAGGCAAATTGGTGCAACATTAGACCGAAATGGACTAAGACCAGCCAGATATTTTGTAATGGAAGATGATACTGTCGTTTTAGCTTCCGAGGCTGGTACACTACCTATTGATGAAAGTAAAGTTATAGCTAAATGGAGATTACAACCTGGAAAAATGCTTTTGATTGATCTTATGGCTGGGAAAATTATCTCAGATGAAGAGATCAAAAACCAATTGTGTTCTGCTAACCCATATAAAGAATGGTTAGAAAATACACAAATTATTCTTGAAGAAATTGATAGTAAAACAATTGAAAAAAGAAGACTCGATAATGAAATTTTAAATAAAGGTCAAAAAATATTTGGTTATAGTCAGGAGGATTTAAAAATTTTAATGACACCAATGGCTGTTACTGGTCAAGAAGCAATAGGATCTATGGGAACAGATACCCCTATTTCTGCAATCTCAAATAAACCTAAACTTTTATATACTTACTTTAAACAAAATTTTGCTCAAGTTACTAATCCACCGATAGATCCAATCCGTGAGGAATCAGTAATGAGTCTAGTGTCATTAATTGGCCCAAGACCAAATCTATTTGATTTAAAAAATCTAGCTACCACTAAAAGATTAGAAGTAAGGCAACCTATTTTAAAAAATTCTGATTTGCAAAAAATCAGGGACATTAGTGAAATAGGTGATAACCAATTTTTTTCTAGAGTAATTGATGTTACATTTGATAAAAAAATTGGTCCAGAAGGAATGAAAGATTGCATTGATAAGTTATGTGAGAGTGCAGAAAAATCTGTGTTAGCTGGTGAGAACATTATAATCTTATCTGATCGGCAATTTGGTCCTAAAAGAGTTCCAATACCAATGTTATTAGCTACTTCAGCTGTACATCATCATTTGATCAGAAAAGGTCTTAGGACTTCAGTTGGACTTGTTGTGGAGTCTGCAGAACCAAGAGAAGTTCATCACTTTGCAGTACTTGCTGGTTATGGTGCAGAAGCTGTAAATCCTTATCTTGCTTTTGAAACTTTGATTCAAATGCATCAAAATGGTTTATTCCCAAAGGAAGTAGATGAAAAAGAGGTAATTAAAAGGTATATAAAATCAATTGATAAAGGTCTTTTGAAGGTCATGTCAAAAATGGGGATTTCAACTTATCAGTCATATTGTGGTGCTCAAATTTTTGATGCTGTTGGTTTGTCAACTGAGTTTATTGATCAATATTTTTCAGGCACAGCAAGTAAAATAGAGGGAGTTGGTATTGACCAGATTTCTAAAGAAGCTTTTATAAGGCACGACATGGCATATAATGACATACCAATTCTACGACATTCTTTAGATGTTGGTGGAGAATATGCAGTACGACATAGAGGTGAAGCTCACGCATGGACTTCTGATGAGGTTACCTATCTTCAGCACGCAACTAGATTGGGGAATGTTAATGATTACAAAGAATATGCAAAGTTAATAAATGATCATGATAAGAGATTATTGACGATTAGAGGCCTTTTTAGACTTAAAGAGGCTGAAGAATGTGGTAAAACAAGTATTCCAATTAATGAAGTTGAGCCAGCAACTGAAATTGTTAAGAGATTTGCAACAGGAGCAATGTCATACGGATCTATTTCTGCAGAAGCTCATGAAAACCTTGCAATTGCAATGAATCGAATAGGAGGCAAGTCTAATACTGGAGAAGGTGGTGAAGAAGTAGAGCGTTTTATCCCGATGAAAAATGGAGACAGTAAAAGATCTTCAATTAAACAAGTAGCTTCTGGTAGATTTGGTGTAACTACTGAGTATCTTGTTAACTCTGATATGATACAAATAAAAATGGCACAAGGTGCAAAACCTGGTGAAGGTGGTCAATTGCCTGGCCATAAAGTTGATGCAGTTATAGCAAAAGTAAGGCATTCAACAAAAGGTGTCGGCCTTATATCTCCTCCACCGCACCATGACATTTACTCTATAGAGGATTTAGCTCAATTAATTTATGATCTTAAAAATGTTAACCCTGATGCAGATATTTCTGTAAAATTAGTATCAGAGGTTGGGGTAGGTACAGTTGCAGCAGGCGTAGCTAAAGCACATGCAGATCACGTTACTATATCAGGAATGGAAGGGGGTACTGGTGCTAGTCCTTTGACTTCTGTTAAACATGCAGGTTCTCCATGGGAAATGGGATTAGCAGAAACTCATCAGACTTTACTTAAAAACAAGTTGAGATCTAGAATAAAAGTTCAGGTTGATGGGGGACTAAGAACCGGAAGAGATGTGGTAATTGGTGCTCTCCTAGGTGCTGACGAGTTTGGCTTTTCTACTGCTCCACTTGTAGCTTCAGGTTGTATAATGATGAGAAAATGTCATTTAAATACTTGCCCAGTAGGAGTAGCAACACAAGACCCAGTTTTAAGAAAAAGATTTAATGGACAACCTGAGCATGTTATAAATTTCTTCTTTTTTGTAGCTGAAGAAGTTAGAGAGATAATGGCTGACCTTGGTTTTTCAAAATTTAATGATATGATTGGTCAAATTAATTTTTTAGACCAAAAAGATGCCGTAAACCATTGGAAAGCAACTGGTTTAGATTTTACTAAATTATTTTACGATCCAGATCCCAAGAATAAACATCCAAAATTTTGTTGTGAAAATCAAGATCATTATTTAGATAAAGTTCTTGATAAAAACCTTATAAAATTAACAAAAAATTCGATCGAAAAAAGAGAAAAGATAAGAATTAATTTACCAATTTCAAACTTCAATCGTTCAACTGGCGCTATGCTTTCCGGATATATTTCAAAAAAATATGGGTTTGAAGGTTTAAAAGAAAATTCTATTCATTTAAAATTTAAAGGTACTACGGGTCAAGCATTTGGTGCCTGGCTTTGCAATGGTGTTTTATTTGAAGTTGAAGGTGAAGCTAATGATTATGTTGGTAAAGGCTTATCTGGTGGAAATATCGTAGTTTATCCACCGAATAACGCAGAACTTCTTGATAAGAATCGTGCAATTATTGTTGGAAATACAGTATTATACGGTGCAATTTCAGGAAAATGCTTTTTTAGAGGGTTTGCAGGAGAAAGATTTGCTGTTAGAAACTCTGGTGCTATTGCTGTAGTCGAAGGAGTTGGAGATCATGGATGCGAATATATGACTGGAGGAATAGTGGTGGTTTTAGGTACAACTGGCAGAAACTTTGCTGCTGGTATGTCTGGAGGTATTGCGTATGTTCTTGATGAAGATGGAACTTTTTCAGAACGATGTAATTTATCGATGGTTGAATTAGAACCTATTCCTGAAGAAGATGATCTTATGGAGTCTGAAGGTCATCAATCTGGAGATATTGAACATCATGGTCGTGTACATCTTTCTAGTGATATGACAAAGCATGATGACGAGAGGTTAAGATTTTTAGTAGAAAAACATTATGAGTATACTAACTCTGAAAAGGCAAAATTAATTCTAGATCAATGGGAAAATTTTCGACCAAAATTTATAAAAGTAATGCCAACTGAATATCGAAGAGCACTTGAAGAAATAAAAGCTGAACAAAACTCATCGTTTGTTGCTGCAGAGTAGTGAAACTTAATAAATTAAGTAGGAATTAAAAATGGGAAAAGTAACTGGATTTTTAGAGTTAGATAGACAAGATAGAAAATACAGACCAGCTGCTGACAGAGTAAGAAACTTTAAGGAGTTTTTTATTGAATTACCTGAGCAAACTCTTCAAGCTCAGGCAAGTAGGTGTATGGATTGTGGTATTCCGTTTTGTCATGATGTCAAAGGCCTAAAAGGTTGCCCAGTAAACAATCAAATCCCTGATTGGAATGATTTAGTATATAAAGGTGAATGGGAAAATGCTATAGCAGATTTGCATTCAACCAATAATTTCCCTGAGTTTACTGGAAGGATTTGTCCTGCTCCGTGTGAAGCTTCCTGTACTCTTAACATTATAGATAATCCTGTAACCATAAAATCAATTGAATGTGCTATTGTAGATAAAGCTTGGAAAAATGGCTGGATTAAACCTCAAGTAACCGATCATAAGACAGGAAAAAAAATAGCCGTCATAGGTTCTGGACCAGCTGGGTTAGCCGCATCACAGCAATTAGCTCGAGCTGGTCATGAAGTGAATTTATATGAGAAAAATAGTAAATTAGGAGGTCTGCTTCGTTATGGAATACCTGATTTTAAACTTGATAAGTCACATATAGATAGAAGAATTAACCAACTATCAGATGAAGGTGTTATTTTCCATACAAATATTAATGTTGGAGTTGATATTTCTACAGATGAAATAATTAATTTGCACGATGCTGTTATATTAGCTGGTGGTGCTGAAATGCCCAGAGATCTTCCCATTCAAGGAAGAAATTTTAAAGGTATACATTATGCAATGGACTTTTTACCTCAACAAAATAGAAGAGTAAGCAACGAAAGTTACAAAAATCCTGAAGAGATACTTGCTACTTCCAAAAATGTTGTTGTTATTGGTGGTGGTGATACTGGTTCTGACTGCATTGGAACTTCTATAAGACAAGGGGCTGTATCAGTTACTCAATTAGAAATTATGCCTGCACCACCCGAAAAAGAAGATAAGTTATCAACTTGGCCAAACTGGCCTTTAAAGATGAGAACATCCTCTAGTCAGGAAGAAGGAGCTAATAGAGAATTTTCTGTTATGACACAGAGTTTTGAAGGTGACACAAATGGTAATGTAAATAAACTTCACTGTATAAAAGTAGATAATAATTTTAAACCTATAAGTGGATCTGAATTTCATATAAAAGCTGATTTAGTTCTTTTGGCAATGGGATTTGTTTCTCCTAAATTTGATGGTTTGTTAAAAGATTTAAATGTTAATCTTGATACAAGAAAAAATGTTTTAGCTAATACCTCAGATTATAAAACTAATCTTAAAAAGGTTTGGACTGCAGGCGATATGCGAAGAGGTCAATCTCTAGTAGTCTGGGCAATTCGAGAAGGCAGACAATGTGCCAGATCAGTTGACGAATACTTAATGGGAAACAGCCTTTTACCAAGATGAATTAATGTTAAATATTAGGATTTTTTTTTTTAAAAGAGATATTCCTTTAAACATTGCACATTTTATTGATCACTTTTGTATGCTTATTTTTGCTAAAGCTGCATATGATTGTGCTATATATTTTAATACCTCTTACGGCGAAATTATTATATATGCCACTTTAGGACTAATTCTTTTTGGTGCTTTTGCGCCTCTTGCATCTTATTTATCAAAAGTTTTTTCAAGAAAAATATTATTAATAGTATTTCCTATAGGTGTAGGGTTTTCTTCAATTTTTGCTGGGTTTTCACAGAATCTAATTCATTTGGGTATAACACTTACATTAATTGGTATTTTTGCTTCAATTTATCATCCTGTAGGAATAGCTATGCTAATGAAAAATAAAGAGAAATTAGGTTTAAGACTTGGAATTAATGGTGTATGGGGCAATATGGGTGTTGCATTTGCTCCCTTAATTACTGGGTTATTGATATTTTATTTTAACTGGAGAATTTCATTTATTTTACCTGGAATGTTATATCTATTTTTTGGACTATGGTTGGTCTTGACAAATTTTGATGAAGATATCAGAGAAACTTCTCAGAATGATAAATCTAAAAATAATTTTGCTCCAAGATGGAAAAAAGCAATGATTTCACTAATCCTTATTACAATTGCAGGTGGTTTTACTTTTGGTTCTTTAACTTTTTTAATCCCTAGATATTTTGATATTTATATGTCTGAAATGACAAAAAATATATTTATAACTGGATTACTAGCTTCTGCAGTCTATGCTATAGCCTCATTCGCACAAGTAATATCAGGTTGGTTAGTTGACAAAAAAGGTTATAGAACAATTTTGATTTATATTGGTATTTTTCAAATTTTGTTTATTTTCTTAACGTCTCAATCAGAAAATTTATATTTGTTTATTTTTATGTTATTAGGTATGGCTTTTGTATTTAGCCAGATACCAATTAGTGATATCATAATATCTGCTTATATTCCTGATGAGAGCAGAAGTGAGTTTTTGAGCATAAAGTACGTATTAAATCTGTGCATAGGTGCATTAATTTTACCAGTTACTGGTTTTTTATTGAAAATTGGTTTTGAGTTAAATTTTTTATTTTTTTTATTGAGTTTCTTTCCTTTGCTTGTAATTTTAGGAGCTTTTATTTTACCTTCGGATATTAATAAAATAAAAAAAAAACATATTAATATCTAATTTTTCTTACTAATAAAATATTAATCAACGATATAATAATTATTAATTGTACAAACATATCTATAGGACCTCTGTAGTAATGAGCAATAATGGACCCTATTGGTATTGCAATAGCTATACTTGTTGTTCCAATAACTGCTGATGCAGTTCCTGCGATATGACCCATCGGGGTCAGTGCAAGTGCATTCATATTTCCAAATAATAATCCAAAAAGAAAAAAAACAGGTATTAAAAATATCATGACATTAATTACATTTATTTTCAAATTAAAGAAAATTAAGGAGTAAAAAAATATTGACCAAATTGCAGTTAAATAAAGTGCGATAAGAACTATTTTTTGGGGTTTAATAATAGTCACAATTCTGGCATTAATTATAGCCCCAATTCCAACTGATAAAGCTCCTAAACCAAAATATAGTGCAAAGCTTTTACCAACCATCAGGAATTCTTGAAAAAGTGGTTGTGCTATATTTAAAAAACTTACTAAAATTCCAAAAATTAATCCAGCAGTTATAGTATAAGTTCTACTGGTTTTAGAGTTAAATACCTCTACAAAACCTCTTAAGGTTGAATTAAAACGCAGATCATCCCTAATTTTTCCGGCCTCTAAATATTTAAATAATATAAATAATTTTAATATAATTGATAAAAATAACATAAATACAAAAATGATTTTCCAATTAGAAATTGAAATTATAATTTGTCCAATACTAGGTGCAAATACTGGAACTAAGATAAAAATGGTTGTAACCAAAGACATTATTTGAGCTAATTTTCTACCTTCAAAAAAATCTCTTGCCATTGCCCTAGAGACTACTACAGCTGCACCTGAACCTAATCCTTGTAAAAATCTTGTAATTAGAAATAAAAAATAATCTTTTGATATAATAGATAAAATACATCCAATACTAAAAATAATTAAACCTACGATTGCAGTTTTTTTTCTACCTATTCTATCTGAAACAGGTCCAAATACCAATTGTCCAATTGCTATGCCTAAAAAAACTGAAGTAATAATCCAATGAGAGTTTTGAGGTAAAAAATTAAAATCATTTTTTAAATATGATATGCTAGGTAGTATTGTATCAATACTAAATGCTCCTAGCGCCATTAAACTAGCAGATAAAATAATAATATTTATTTTACTCATTTTGAATGTAAAAAATTGTTTATCTAAATTTATAAGAGCGTATGTAATATAATAATTATTATCGTTTTAATTATTATATATTTAGTTAGTATAGCTTCATTTAAATATTATCAACTATTAAAAATTTTTATCAAAATGACTGCAAATAAAATTTTAGAAATAGAATTAGAATTAAAAAAAAATGGATTGACTAATTTAGGAATAGCAGTATTTAAAAAAAAATTTCTTCAAAAATATGAAGTTGCTTTGCTTATTGGACCAAATGAACCATTTTTTTGGGATAATTTTAAAAAGTCTAAAGAATTTAATTCATCAAGAAAAAATCCCCTTAATAATTGGTCAAAAAGAATAATTGATGAGATTTCAAAAAAATTTTCAGGAAAAGCATTTTATCCATTTCAAAAAAATCCAGTTATCCCTTTTTACGATTGGGCATTAATTTCAGATAAGTTTTGGGAAAGCCCCGTGAAATTATTAGTTCACGAGAATAGAGGCTTGATGGTTTCATTTAGGGGAGCTATTGCTTTTAAAAATAAAAATTTCATAAAAAATATGGTAAAAAATACTAGTCCATGTGTGTCTTGCACGGCTCCGTGCAAAAGCACTTGTCCTGTAAGCGCATTTAGAAATAACAAATATGATGTAGAAACTTGTATTAATTTTATACGAAGTACAAAAGAAAATATTTGTATTAATGGATGTTTAGTAAGAAGATCATGCCCTATAGGTCAATCATTAAGAAAAATAGAGCAATCAAAATTTCATATGAAATACTTTATAAATGAGGACAAATTATGAGAAATTCTGTACTTATAGTTGGAGCAGGCAAAGGTTTGAGCTCTTCACTTGCTAGATTATTCCACTCTCGGGGTTATAGGGTTGGGTTAGTTGCAAGAAATATTAATAAAATTAGTCATTTATCAGATGAAATTAATGCATCATTATTTCAATTTGATGTTTCAAAACCAGATTTTGTTCATAAGTTATTTAAAGATGTTGATAAAGATTTAGGAAATTTAGATCTTGTAATTTTTAATCCATCAAAACGTTTTTCAGGTAGAATAGAAGAATTAAATGCTAATCAAGTAAAAGAAGCATTAGATATTACTTGCTATGCTGGTTTTTTAGTAGCTCAGCAGGCAATAATAAGAATGCTTAAATTAGGAAAGGGAAGTATTTTCTTTACTGGCGCATCTGCATCTAAAAAGGGTTTTGCAAATTCTTCAGTATTTGCTATGGGTAAATTTGGATTAAGGGGATTAGCTCAATCATTAGCAAGGGAGTTACATCCAAAAAATATACATATTTGTCACTTCATAATAGATGGAATAATTTCAAAAAAAGATATTTCTGAAAATTTAAATAATGAACATAATAAATTAGATCCTGATGAAATTGCCAAAAATTATCTTAATATTTATTTGCAGGAAAAAAATTGTTGGACATGGGAAATAGAACTTAGACCTTGGTTAGAAAAATTTTAAATAATAATAAAAATCATTTTCAGTTTTAAATTTTTTATTTATAATAAAACCAGTTATAACTACGAAAGGAGGTGGTCCAATGTCTACTATTAATTTAGCAATTTGTAAGGTATTGGTTCGTTCCTTAACAAAGGAAAGAATTTCTTAAGAAATAATTTAGCCCTTACTTAGTGCAAAATTATAAAAAAAAGCTTCAAAAGACTTTATTGTCTTTTGAAGCTAGCTTATGTAAGTAATCCAAAATGCACTTGAAAATATTGATATTGCTGTACATAAAATAACTGAACTTGCAGCTATTTCTATTGACCTTTTATACATGTTTGAAAATATAAAGGCATTTACTCCAGGAGCCATGGCTGCTGTAATAACTGCGCTTTTAAGTTCTTCTTCTGAAATAGTAAAAATGTTTTTTCCAAAATAAACTGTGAGTAAAGGTTGAATGAATAATGAAATACAAGCAATCATTATTGATTGTGGTAGGCTATTAATTAATTTTTCTTTATATTGAGTTAATATCCCTCCTAGAGCAAAAAGTGCTATTGGAATACCTGCTTTAGCAAGTAAGTTTAATGCGTCAGTTAGAAAATATGGAATTGGAATATGAGACACATTAAATAAAAAACCTAAAATAATACCTACTGTTAATGCATTTGATAAAATTGATTTTAATATTTTCTTACAGGCAATTAATAAATTTTTATTACCATTAATTGATATCTCCATAGCTGAAATTCCAAGTAAATAACAAAATGGTGCATGAAAAGATACAATTATAAAATTTGATTCTAGGGCCTCCGTACCAAGTGCTAATTCTGTAATTGGTAACCCAAGTAAAAGAGAATTTGAAAATAAACAGCAAAATCCTATTGGTATAGAATTAGCTAGGTTTTTTAAAAAAAAGTAATAACCAATTAAAATTCCAATTACAAATGAAATACTTGCAGATAAATAAAAAGTTAATAAAAGATTTAAACTAAATACTGAATTTAAATCTAATTTATAAAGATTTATAAACAATAAGCATGGTAAAGCTATATTTTGTGCAAACTTAGTCAAAATCTGAATTTCAGAAATCTCTAAAAATTTAAATAAAGTAGCTGAATATCCTAAGGCAATTATAATAAATACAGGTATTATAATTGTAGCTATTGTTTGTATCATTATAAATATTTATAGATTGATTATGAGGCCATCATGTGCTGGTTCGACATTTTCAGGAGTTTCTTGTTTTATAGCTTCATAATCAAGATCATTATGCATATTTGTTAAGATAGCTTTTTTAGGTTTTAATTTTTCAATCCAATTTAGCGTTTTTTCTAAATGAGCATGAGCTGGGTGAGGATTTCTTCTTAATGCGTCAATAATTAGAATATCTAGATTATATAATTTTGAGAAAGTATCTTGATAAAAATCTGAGATGTCTGGTATGTATGCCATCTTATTTATTTTAAATCCTAATGCATCAATATCACCATGCTTTACTAGTAGAGGTTCAACTAAAATTTCTCCGCTGGTTCCATTTAATTTAAAATTGTCATTTTTATCATTTATTGTATTAGAAATTAAAATAGGAGGGTATTTGGTTCCTTTTTCTTGTTCTAAAAGATATTTGAACGATATACTTATTCGATTTAAAGTCTCATAGTTACCCCATATTGGTATTCGACTTTTCCTTTTGAAAAATATCATTCTTAAATCATCTATTCCGTGCATATGATCAGCGTGGGAATGTGTGAAGATAACACCATCTAGATAATTTATTTTTGCTTTTAAAAGTTGCTGCCTAAGATCAGGACTAGTATCAATTAAATACCAAGATTTTCCTAATATCGTTTCATGAGTTAATAGTATTGAACATCTAAGTCTATTATTTTTTATATTATTGGGATCACATAAGCCCCATCCATCACTTAATCTAGGAACTCCTCCTGATGATCCACAACCTAAAATTGTAACTGATAATTTGTCATCATGTAATTTATTCAAATGCTTGCTTTCTTAAATAATCGATTAAAATTTTTTGATGTTATTTCACTAAAACTATTTGAACTTATTGAAAATATTTCGGCACCTTTCTTTACAGTATTAATAATATAAGACGGTTCGTTTCTTTTTCCCCTAAAAGGGACTGGCGAAAGATAGGGAGAATCTGTTTCAACTAAGATTTTATCGATTGGTACACTAGAAAAAATATCACATAATTCGTTACTTTTGGGGAATGTTATAATACCAGACATTGATAAATAAAAACCTAATTCAATTGCAGTATTAGCTAATGATTTACCAGAAGAAAAACAATGCATCACTGCCATAAAAGGTTTTTTTTTATATTCTTCATTTAAAATGGTTTGCATGTCTTCATCTGCATCTCTAGAATGGATAATAAGGGGTAATTTTGTCTTTTGTGATATTTTTATATGTTCGATAAAGCTCTTCTTTTGTAGATGAATGTTTTCTTTGCTATAGAAATAGTCTAGCCCAGTTTCTCCAATTGCTATCATCTTTTCATGATCAGAAATTCTCAAAATTTCTTTTGTATCAATTTTTTCTTTTCCTACATTCAAAGGATGTAAACCATAAGCAAAAAAAATAAAGTCATTTTTTTCACAGATATTAATATTCTTATTTAAATTATTTTTTTTTGTACAAATCGTTAAAATTTTTGAAACACCTGAACCTTTGGCTCTATTAATAACTTGATCTAAATCATTTTCAAACTTATCGTAATCCAAATGACAGTGACTATCTATTATTTTCAAATTGAACCTTCTAATTTAAATTAATGATTTATTCTAATTTGAGATCTTTGGTTATTTTATTAATTTTTAAAAATGAGGTAAATAAAATATCAGCCAGACTCAAGTTTACTTTTAACGCTTCATTTAAATCTTCTATTATTATTGAATAAATAAGTGAATAAGGAAAATACTTTTCGTCATCATTTGTATTATTTATATTTGTGTTTATCAGAAAAGATTTCTCTTTAGTTACTAAAGATTTACTTATTTGCGCAATTGCTGACAGTAATAAGTTAAACAAAAATTTATGATAGTCTTTTGTTGTTTCAAAATTATGTTTGGCTGTAATTAATTCCCATATATTTTCATCATTTTGTGTATCTTCAAAAATTAACATTTGTACTAATTTATCAAAAATATCTATGCCACTATGCTGTTGTATTTCCAATGCTTTTCCTACCGAACCTTCTGACATATAGAATAATTTTGTTATTTTTTCATTAGATAGATTTTTTATATTCAGTGATAAAATTGCTTTTTCAAAATGATCAAAATCAAGAAAATTACACTCTAGAATTCTACATCTAGAAATAATTGTTGGTAGTACAGATCGCTTATTTTCAGAAATTAAAATAAAAATACCATTTGAAGGAGGCTCTTCTAATATTTTGAGTAATGCATTAGATGCTGAAATGCTTAATTCGTTAATATTATCGATTATGACTATTCTATATTTAGCTTTAGTACTAGATAAGGAAAAAAAGTGATTTATTTTTCTTATTTCATCAACTGATATCTCTTTTAGAAATTTTTTTTTGCTTTTGTCAAATTGTCTTCTACATAAGAATATACTTTGTTCAGATAAGGCTTCAATTCTTTTTGATATTAAAGATAATTGGTTTTCCTCTTCTACTTTCTCAAAGTTTGTAAATCCATTTTGTAGTAGCTTTGCTATTTTCCATGCAAGTGTTGCTTTTCCCACTCCCTTTGGTCCATGTATAAGCCATGCGTGGTGTAATTTTTCTGATTGCAAACTTTTTAAAAATGAATTTTTTGCACTATTATGGCCATATATTTTTTTGTTTTTGCGTGGATGAGGGACCTCAGGTGTTTTATCTGCTTCTAGTTCTTCCATTATTAAATCTATAGTTAAGTTAAGAACCTAAAAAATTACATACTTTTTGCCATATCAGTTGATGGACTTTTTCTTCAGAATTATTTCCATCAACCAAATGGTATCTCTTATCTGTCTTAGATAATTCAATATAACCATTTCTAGCGTTTGTTTGAAATTCTAAACCAAACGCTTCAAATCTCATTTCTTTTGACTTTCTTTTCAAACCTCTATTTAAAGCTTTTTCAGGATCTACGTCTATTATCAAAGTTAAGTCAGGTATAATTCCAATAACGGATAAGTGTAGCTGTTTTATCAAGTTAGCTAATTGAAGATTTTCTCTACCTTGGTATATAACAGTACTATCTGTAAATCTATCGCAAATTACAATTTTTCCTGCTTTAATTGCCGGAAGTAGTATTTTTTCAAAATGATGTCTTCTAGCTGCAAAAAAAAGTAACAGCTCTGTTATATTAGACCACCTATCTTTTTCTCCTTGAACAAGAAGTTCTCTAATCTCCTCTGCTCCTGGAACTCCACCAGGTTCTCTTGTAAAAATTACTTCTTTACCTATTTTTCTTAATTCATTTTCTAAAATATATCCTTGGGTTGTTTTTCCTGAACCATCAATACCTTCTAAAGTTATAAATTTACCTGACAAAAGTTTAATCCAAATTTTAATTAATTAATTTTTCTACATTGAATGATTGAGAAATTTTCAAAAGACTGAATTTTAAAGTTGCTACAAATTTTTTTGAAAACCCTCCTCTTGAAATATTAGAGTTACTAAAAATAGGATATTCAACCACTCGATCTTCATCACCCTCTATAAAACTTGGCATTAAAATTTTTAACTTACCAATCTCTTGATTTTTATATACCGGTGCTGCAATAGGGCTATCTAAATGTACTTCAGCTTTTATCATATTTAATTTACCATGAGGAAGAAGTTCAATGATTTTTGAATTCGTTTTTAAATCTATAAAATCTTCAGTTCCAACCCATACAGGTGCTTTTCCTAAAAGATAATCTTTGGGAAAAATTTCAACAAGTTTAAAATCTCTATAAGCCCATTGTAGTAATTTTTCTCCTTCCAGTTTTCTTTCCTCTTTAGATTTTGTTCCTGCAATAACTAAAGTTACTCTTCGTTTTCCTAATTGGCTAGAAGCAACTAATCCATATCCAGCTTCGTTTGTATGACCAGTTTTTAAACCATCAACACCAAGGTTTAAATTTAATAATGGATTTCTATTAGGTTGTGTGATTTCATTCCAAGTAAACTCCCTATCCAAAAAATATTTATAAAAACTTGGATATTCATTTTTTAAAATAGTGGCAATTGTTAGTAGATCTCTTACACTCATATAATGTCCAGGAGATGGCCATCCAGTTGAATTATTAAAGTTTGAGTTTAATAAGCCAAGATCCTTTGCTTTTAAATTCATTCTTTCTACAAAACTTTCTTCTGTTCCATTGAGGCCTTCTGCTATCACAATACAAGCATCATTTCCCGATACAATGCTTATTCCTTTTATTAGATCTTCAACACTAACTAATTGACTTTTCTCCAAAAACATAGTTGATCCACCTTTTTTTGAAGCTTTTTCAGAAACTCTAAACTTTGTAGAAAGTGAAATTCTTTTTTCCTCTAATGCTTCAAAAGTTAATAACAACGTCATTAATTTAGACATTGATGCTGGGGGCAAAGGTTTATCAGCAAATTTTTCAAAAAGAACAGAATTAGTAGTTTCGTCATATAGAATTGCGGATTTAGCAGTAGTGTCAAAACTGAAAACAAATGTATTAGAAAAAAAAAATAAAAAAATAAAACCTAAAAAGTAAAATTTAAAAACTTGTATAAATTCACAAATACATTTTATAAACAAATTTTTAATGTATAAATTATCAATCATAAATTTAAAACTTAACATGTAATGAAAACATATTTAACGATATATTACTTGAGTAATTTAGTCACCAATTGATTTTGGTATTATGAATTTTTTTAATTCAAAACCTTTTTTATCAATTGAACTCCAATTTTTAGTATTTGATAATAGAATAGCTACTGCACAAGTAGGGAATTTTTGCTTCAATTTTTCAAAATCTGGGTTATTCTGTTTATTAATTACATATTCTAAACAAAAATCCTGGATTCCTGGATTATGACTAATTAACATTACCTTTTGATACTTATCATTAATTCTTTTAGTAAATGTTAATAAGTCATAATAATTAAATGTGTATAATTTTTTATGAGTTTCATACCCAAAATGCGATATTAATTTATTTTTAAAGGGTAGTAATGTTTCTGTAGCTCTCTTTGCAGTTGATGAAAAAATAAAGTCTACACTTATATTCTTATCTAAAAAATACTGAGACATTAATTTCTTTGTTTTTCTTCCTCTTTCATTCAATGGTCTGTCATGATCATCTCCCTTAAATTGAAAGCGACCATTTTCTCCCCAATAAGATTTTGCATGCCTTAAAAGTATAAGTTTTTTTGTCATTTTTTAAACTTTAAATAAAAATAAAAAAAAATAAATAAATTAATATTCAATTTAAAGTTTATATGTAAAAATATATTTATGAAATTTTTTAATAATGGAAAAACTATTATAAATTACGAAGACTATGGTTGTCAGAATAATGAAGTTATTTGTTTTTCTAATTCTTTAGGAACAGATGGTAGAATTTGGCATAAAATAATAGATTCTTTTAAAAATGATTATCGTATTATTATTTATGATAAAAGAGGGCACGGACTTTCAAATAAACCTGCTACAAATTTAACTATAGAAGATTTAGCTTTTGATGTTTCAGATCTTCTTGATCATTTAGAAATAAAAAATGTTAATTTTGTTGGTATATCAATTGGTGGAATGATTGCCCAAAAACTAGCTTCAATAAAACCAAATATTATTAACAAATTAATCTTATGCGATACAGCTGTAAAAATTGGAAATTCAGCTATTTGGAATGATAGAATAAATTTGGTAAAAAAACAGGGTATAACAGGAATTTCAGATTCTATAATTTCTAGGTGGTTTTCTGAAGATTTTATTTCTAAGAATAAAGATGAAATCCAAATTTATAAAAATATGTTAAATGCTACTTCATCAGAAGGTTATATTGCATGTTGCGAAGCTATTAAAGATACAGATTTAACTAATACTACTCATTTAATAAATAAACCAACTTTAGTTATTGTAGGATCAGATGATAAATCCACTCCTCCAATTTTAGTTGAGGCTACTTCTAAGCTTATAAAAAATTGCATTTTTAAGGTTATCAATAATTCTGGACATCTTCCATGTATTGATAACCCAGTCGAATTTTCATATCTTTTAAAGAATTTTCTTAAATAAATTTATAGGTATTTTATGAGTATTAAATTTGAAAAAGGAATGAAAACAAGAGAAGCAGTTTTAGGTTCAGGTTATTTAGATAAAGTAAAAGAAAATATTTCAAAATTTGATAAAAATTTTCAAAAACTTATTACTGAATATGTATGGGGTTCAATTTGGTCAAATGATAATATTTCAAAAAGAGAAAGATCTATGTTAACAATTGCAATATTAGCTTCCCAAGGAAATTTAGACGAATTAAAATTACATCTTCAAGCTTGTAAAAATACTAATACCTCACCAGATGATCTTATTGAAGTTATGATGCATGTTGCAATATATTCCGGTATTCCAAAAGCCAATACCGCTATTAAATTAGTTAAAGAAGAATTAAAGGACTGGAAGTAAAAGTGGATAAAAAGAATAGAGATTTAAATTACTCCATTTATCCTAGTGACAAAAATATACATCCAAAATCATTTACACCCGATTATAGATCTTCAATATTTAGATCACCAAAAAAAACTCCAGTATCAATTGAAAATATTATAAGTGATCTTTCTGGACATATATTTGAAAAAAATGATTTAGGTTCTCTAGATAATGATTTAACAAAAAATTATTGTAAAAATAGTGAGCCAATAGGAGAAAGAATTATTATTTTTGGCAAAGTATTAGATGAAAATTCAAAACCCATACCTAACTGCCTTATTGAAATATGGCAAGCCAACTCAAGTGGAAGGTATAGACATAATGGAGATAATTATAATGCACCTTTAGATCCTAGTTTTGGTGGATGGGGACGATGTTTAACGGATGATAATGGAAATTATTTTTTCAAAACTATAAAACCAGGAGCCTATCCATGGCCAAATGGTGGGAATAATTGGAGACCAGCACACATTCATTTTTCAGTGTTTGGATTAAGTTTTTTACAGCGTCTAATCACACAAATGTATTTTGAAGGAGACCCACTTATTTCTATTTGTCCAATTGCCCAATCTATAAATAATAAAAATGCACTTGAATCCCTTATTTCAAAACTTGATTTAAGTAAATCTGTACATATGGATTACAGAGCGTATAAATTTGATATAATTTTAAGAGGAGAGAAATCTATTCCATTTGAGAATAGAATATAGTTTTAAATGCGTACTACAAAAATTTTAAAACAAACACCCAGTCAGACTGCTGGACCTTATTTGCATATTGGATGTATTCCTCACAAAATTGGAATAAATTCTTCATTTTCAAATGATTTAAATAATTTGGTTCTTTCGAATGAAACAAAAGGTTCTCGTATAGAAATCTATGGAAAAATTTATGACGGTAATAATGACATTGTAAAAGATGCACTAGTAGAGATTTGGCAAGTTGATTTTAACGGACATTATAAATCTAGAGTCAACAATAATAGTAAATCAGATCCAAATTTCAATAATTGGGGGAGGACAACTTGTGATTTAGAAACAGGATTATGGCAATTTCATACTATTAAACCAGGCATAATTAAATTAACTAATCGAAAAATTTTAGCTCCACATATTTGGTTATGGGTGGTAGCAAGAGGAATAAATATAGGGTTATTTACTTGTATGTATTTTTGTGATGAAAAAAATCTCAATTTATTGGATTGTAATTTAAAAAAAATAAGTAATAGCACTAATATAAAGTCACTAATTGCTGATAAAGTTGAAGATCACAAATATGAATTTAATATTTATCTTCAAGGTGACAAGGAAACAGTTTTTTTTGATATTTAAAAAATGAATAATTTAAAAAATAAAAACCCTTGCATTATTTGTGTTGCTATTACTGGTTCAGTTCCAACAAAAGAAAATAATCCTAACATACCTATTACGGTTAGTGAACAAATTGAGAGCACTCAAGAGGCTTTTGAAGCTGGTGCTAGTATAGTGCACTGTCATGTAAGAAATGACGATGGTAGCGTGTCTTCAGACCCAATGAAATTTAAAAAACTTCAAGATGGTATAACTAAATTTTGTCCAGGAATGATAATTCAATTTTCTACTGGAGGTAGATCTGGTGTTGGTAAAGAAAGAGGACTAATGCTTTCTAGTTCACCAGATATGGCATCGTTGACAGTTGGTTCAAATAATTTTCCAAATAGAGTTTACGAAAATTCTCCTGAATTAATAAATTGGTTATCATCAGAGATGCTAAAATATAATATAACACCTGAAATTGAAGCTTTTGATTTATCACATATTTTTCAAGCTTCTGAATTATTTAAAGAATTTAAATTAAAAGGCAAACCGTATATTCAGTTTGTAATGGGTGTTAAAAACGCTATGCCAGTTGATCGTAAAGTTTTTGAGTTTTATATTGAAACTGTAAAACGATTAATGCCATCTGCCAACTGGTGTGCAGCAGGTATTGGTAAGTATCAAAAAATCATTAACGAATGGTCAATAGAACTAGGAGGTCATACTAGAACTGGAATGGAAGATAATATAAGAATAAGCAAAAATCAGTTAGCAAGCTCTAATGCAGAACTTGTTTTATTAACTAAGCAACTTTGTTCTGCATATGAAAGACCAGTTGCTAATTGGAAAGAAGCAAGAAAGATTTTAAATATTCCCTTAAAAATAAATAATTAGTTATGAAAAGTATTTTTGAAAATTTTTATATAGGTGACCTTCTTATAGATAAGGAACTAAAAGAAATACTTTCTACAAAATCTTCTCTAAATGCAGTAATTCTTTTTGAAAAAAAACTAGCAGAAGTTCAAGGAAAATTAGGCATTATACCATTAAAAAACTCTCAATCTATCAAAAGAAGTCTTGAGGTAAATGTCCTTAAAAAGATTAAAATAAAAAAAGTTTCAACCTGCGATGGTGTAATTATCCCATATTTATTAAAAGAAATAAAATCAAAGTGTTTAAATTCTGATGATGCGCAATACCTCCATTATGGAGTTACTTCACAGGATGCAATTGATACAGCGAGAAATTTACAAATATATAGGTTTTTATCCTATTTAGAAAAAAGACTTGATGAACTATTAATTTACGCTGCTAATCAATCAAATTCTTTTAAGAATTTATTGATTGTTGCTAGAACAAGAGGACAAATTTCAACTTTAACGACTTTAGGAGCTCGGTATGCAAGAATATTTTCTCCTTTATTAAAAATCTTAATAAAGATTTCTACTATAAAAAATACTCAATTAAATATTAGCTTGGGTGGTTCTTCAGGAACTTTAAATATACTCCACAGATTTTCATTAGATCTTAATAAAGAATTATCTAAGGAATTAAATCTTTCAATAGCTGAAATGCCTTGGCATAATAATAGAGAAAATATTGTGGAACTAGCTTCTGTTTTAACTTCAATTACATCAATTTTAGGAAAATTTGGTCATGATGTTATGACTATGTCACAGAGTGAAGTTAGGGAAATTAAAATTTTAAATTCTGGTACTTCATCTGCTATGCCACACAAAAATAATCCAATTCTTGCAGAGAAACTAATTGCATTTTCAGAAATTAATTTAGCCTTAAATTCTATAATATCTTCTTCTATGATACACAGGGGCGAAAGGGATGGGATAGCACTCACAAAAGAAATAATTACTTTCCAACAAATAATGTACTGTAGTGGATTATCGTCTATATTAGCATTTAAACTATTTAAAGTGATAATTCCTAATCAAGTGAATATTAAAAAAATAATTAAAGATACTCACGGTGTTATTTATTCTGAAACAGCAGTTTACTTTCTTTCGAAATTTATGAATAAAAACAAAGCAGAAAAATATGTTTCAACAGCGTGCCATCTAGCTAAAAAAAACAAATCAACTTTTCTTCATGAATTGAAGAAAAAAATTCCAAAAAATATAGATGTAGATAAAATAATTCTTAATGAGATGAATATTGGTCTATCAAAAGAAATAGTAAAAATTTTCTACTCAAATGTAAAAAAAACATAAATAATAAAAAATGAATGCTAGTAGGCTACTCCAACATATTGTTCAGCAACTAATTTTTGTGCCTTTTCAGATTTTTTGAGTTCTGCAAGTTCTAATTTATTTAAGTCTCTTTCTATTAAGCTATTTTCGTTACTATTATGCAAAATACTTGTCATCCATTTGCTAAATCCAACAGTTTTCCAAACTCTTTTTAGAGCAATCTTACTATAATTATTTAATTTTGTAGATGAACCTTTTTTATAATAACTAATAAAACCTTGCGAAAGGTAAAAAATATCAGAAAAAGCTAAATTTAACCCTTTTGCTCCCGTAGGAGGCATAATATGTGCTGCATCACCAGCTAGGAATAAATTTTTCCACTGCATTGGTTCTAAGATTAAGCTTCTTAACTTAGTAACTGATTTTTCAATAGATTTACCTCTTTCTAATGTTCTGCAATAAGGTTTCGGTAATCTTATACATAATTCATCCCAGAATAATTCGTCTGGCCAATGTTCAATTTTATCTGTATGTGGTGTTTGTATATAATATCGAGATAAATTTTCATTTCGCATTGATGCCAATGCAAATCCTCTTTCATGACTAGCATAAATAAGTTCGTCGTTTACAGGTTTGGTATTTGAGAGTATACCAAGCCATGAAAATGGATAATTAATAATATGACTTTTTTTAATTTTCTTTGGAATATAATTTTTACTTATTCCCATTGATCCATCGCAACCTGCAATGTAATCACATGTAATTTCATAATTTTCTTTTGAGCAATTAAATTGTACCTTTGATTTGGTAGAATTGAGATCAGATATATTAACATCTTTTACACAGTGAAATATATTTGCTTTCATTTTATCTTGCGCTTTATAGAGATCAATGGTTACTTCTGTTTGACCATATACATAAACGGATTTTCCTGTTGCTGAGGAAAGATCAATTCTAAAGCTTTCATTTTCTGATGAAATTAAAAAACCATCGTGTTTTATACCATCAGTTATAATTCTTTCTCCAACACCTGCATTTTTAAGTAGTTCTACAGAACCATGCTCAAGTACACCTGCTCTTATTCTTTTTAAAACATATTCTCTTGACTGTGCTTCAATTATAATTGTCTCAATATTTTGTCTCATTAAAATTTGAGATAAGAGCAAACCAGATGGACCACCTCCAATTATTGCCACTTGCGTATGAAGTTTTTTTGTTTTCATTTCTTTTTTTTAATAATAGTTTTAATAGTATTTATAATATTTAACAAATTTAAAATTTCAATCTATGCATTATAACATTTTAAACTCTGAAGTTTTTCTTGATCATCTATCAATCGAGAGCACTAATCCAGAAAGAATTGCCCAATTTTATTCAGACAATATGATGATGGATAAAATTTCTATTTCAAAAAATGAATGGCACTGTATTGGATCAAACCGGCTATTAATTTTTCAAAAAGGTACTAACAAAAAATTATCATTTGCTGCTTTTGGGTGTAAATCTCAAAAAAAATTAAATAAAATTAAAGAAAGAGTTTTATTAAAAAATATAGAAATTAAAAATTATAATTCGATATACTTAAAAAAAGGCTCATTTTCTATTTATGATCCTGATAAAAATAAAATCGTTTTTGGAGTTCCTCTAAAAAGAAATTTTAAAAAAAAAGGATATCATGCTCCTTTACAGCATTTAACTCTTCAATCTTTAGATTTAAAAAAATTCATTAATTTTTATAACAAAAAATTAGGATTTGTTATTTCTGATCGTGTTATTGATGAAAATGGAGAAATTACAACTTGTTTCTTGAGGTCAAATAAGCAACATCATTCTATTGCTTGTTTTAAAGCTCAGAATATTGGTATCGATCATCATAGTTATGAAGTAGGAAAGTGGAATTTAATAAGAGATTGGTGTGATCATATTTCAAGAAATGGATTAACTTTATTCTGGGGTCCTGGAAGACATGGTCCAGGTAATAATCTTTTTGTGTTTTTTGAAGATTGTGATGGAAATAAAATTGAACTATCAGCAGAATTAGAATTAATAAAAAATAGAAAATACATAGATTGGCCACATAAGTCACGAACTTTAAATTTATGGGGCAAAAGCTTTCTGAGAATTTAGTTAAATTGTTTATGAGGATAAAATGAAACTTTTAAGTTATTGTAGAATGGGTGAAACTAGCTTTGGTATTGGTAAAAAAGATGGGGTAATTGATTTAGGACTGAGATTAAAAAATAAGTTACCTGACAAAACTATATCCAATTTTTTGTCATTTTTTGATTTTAAATATTTAGAAAGATTTGCTAATCTTTCTGTAGATTATTTTTATTCTGATATTACTTTCCTCCCAGTTATTCCAAATCCTAATAAAATACTTTGTATTGGTTTGAATTATGAAAAACATAGAATTGAAACAAAAAGGGATGTTGCTGGTCACCCAACAATTTTTACAAGATATGCAGACACTCAAGTTGCACACAACCAATACTTAGTAAAACCAAATGCTTCAGATAGGTTTGATTTTGAAGGTGAATTAGCAATTATCATAGGAAAGGG
>ENA-OSEY01000327-OSEY01000327.1-marine-metagenome-genome-assembly--contig:-NODE-327-length-35130-cov-8.870311_pt1 | contig 35130 bp, 30 predicted proteins | sample MGYA00248465_ERZ534230 | MGnify/ENA primary metagenome ERZ534230 (study PRJEB26409, sample SAMN06344110) | marine metagenome | isolation source: Sea water from surface | place: Atlantic Ocean:Southern... | reverse complement strand
GCGCACCTAACTTCATCCAGCTTTAATGGTTTTATAACTGCGGTAACAAACTTCAAAATGTCCTCCCTCAAATATAAGCAACTAAACTTTTAAAAAAGTGGTCAGTTTTTCAACTGATCTTTCGACCGCTCCCTGTCTAGATAAAAGATAGTTATGACTTAGCTCCTTGATTTGCGAATTGTTTGAAAATTCCTCCCATTTCAGCGCTAAATCTTCTATAGATTCTATGATATTTAAAATTCGAAGGCTTTGCAAATCTTCAGAAATTTCCTCAAAATTGTAAGTACTTGATCCAGAATAAATTGGCAATCCGAATTTAACTGCCTCGAGAAAATTTTGCCCACCATGAGGTATCAGAGTACCGCCGACAAATGCAATGTCCCCGACACTAAAAAAAGTTTCAACAAATCCCATTCTATCCACTAGCGTGACTTCAACATCTAAATTTAAGCTACCAGTAAATATTTCATAATTTACTTTTTTATTAGATAAAATTTCAGAAATCTCGGACGACCGATGAGTGTGTCTTGGTATCAGAACCATATGAAACTTCTTTGAATCTAATTTTAAAAAAGTTTCTACTAAAAAAGCTTCTTCTGTAGGATGTGTACTTGCACATACGATAACCTTTTTTTCAAATCTACTTGGTAATATTTCTATTGTCTCAATATGATTTTCATTTTGGAAATTAGAGAATTTCAAAGAATAATCTACTGATATTGAATTGGGTTTTACGCCAAGCTTCTTAAAGTTTTCTAAATCCTTCTGGCTTTGAGAGATAACGAGATCTAGTTTAGAAAATATTTTTTTAAAAAAGTTTTTCAATTTTTCATATTTACGCAACGACCTATCTGACATTCGCCCGTTTAAAAGAAAAATGGGGATACGATTTTTGAAGCAATTATTTATTAAATTTGGCCAAATTTCTGTTTCCACCAAAATCAAACATTTTGGATTAATTTTATCGACAAATTTCTTTGTAAATCCATTAAGATCAAAAGGAAGGTATTGGTGTGCAACATCAGGCCCAAAGAGTTTATTAAACTCTCTTGAACCTGCCACAGTTGTTGTAGTGACCAAAAAATTTAAACCACTGGCATTACTTTTTAATTCTTTGATAAGAAGTGCGGCTACTTTAACCTCTCCAACTGAAACAGCATGAATCCAAATGGGTTGTATACAATTTTTTAAATCTTTAGGACCAAACCTTTCTTTAATTCTCTTTAACTCAGCCGTATTGAATTCTTTTTTTGAAAATAAGCGCAAAAGCGCAAAAGGAAAAAGACAATATAAAAGAAGATTATAGAAGATCATCTGGGATTAATTTTATCAGACACAATAAAACAAAATACTAATTTAATGCTATTGGGTACGATAAAATAAAATAATGAAAATATTGGAATATTTTATTTATCTAATATTAAAATTTTTGAATATTCTTCCTCAAAATATTCAAAATTTAATAGGAAAGGCTTTGGGTAAGATTTTCTATAAGAAATTAGACGAAAGACGAGAAATAGCGAGATGGAATCTTAAAAAATGTTTTCCTGAGAAAACAGATGAAGAAATAAGTACAATTCTTAAACTAAGCTTTATTAGATTAGGAGAATCTCTTTTTGAATTTTTAAATGCTTTCTGGGCTTCAGATAAAAAGCTTAAGAAATTAATAATTAACTTTGATGAAATAAAAAACATTACAGAAGATTTAGATAAATCAAAAGGAAAGTTATTACTATTTATGCACACTCCAAATTTAGACTTAGTTGTGAGAGTTGCTTCTTTATTTATGCCTGTTTCAGGTATGGCACGAACACAAAGCAATAAAATTGTTGATAATTTATTTAAAGCAAGCCGAAAAAAATTTACAGAAAGAATTTTTGAGCCAAACGAAATTCTTGAACTTTTGAATTTTTTAAAAAACGGAAAGGCTTGTCTCTATGCTCCTGATCAAGATTATGGTTACAAAGGCTCAATCTTTGTAGATTTTTTTGGCAACAAAGCCTTAACGGTAAAATTTCCTTTCCTTGCAGCTAAAAGAGCAAATTGTGACGTTTATTTATTTTCTACAAGAAAAAAGGGATTTCGTTACCATGTTGCTTTAGAAAAATTACTCTTGAAAAAAGAAAATGTGAAAGAGGATTTAAAAATAATGAATTCAAAAATTGAAGAATACATTCTTTCAAACCCAGAAAACTATTTATGGTTTCATAGAAGGTTTAAAAATAGACCAGAGAGCGAAGCGCCTTTCTATCCATCTGACCTTTTAAGAAAAAGAACTTAAATCTACAACAAGATTATCTATTAACCTTACTTGTTTATAAAAAACTGCAATTGCTATTAAGATTTTTGTGGAGTTATTTTGACAGATTTCTAATGTTTTAGAATCTAAGATTTCTAAGTAATCTATTTTAAATCCTTTGTTTTCAATTATTTGAACATAATTGTCTTTTATCGTATCTAAATCTATAGGCAGTGTCTTTTTTTGTTTTTTAAACGATAGTTTAATTTCTTCTTGAATCTCAGAAAGAAATGTAAAAACTTTAGAAGCCTCTGTTCTTTGTTTGCTTGTAAGGTAGTTATTTCGTGAAGATAAAGCCAAACCATTTGTGTCTCTTACAACAGGTGCGCTTAAAAACTGTATCTCATATTGCTTAGTTTTTATTAAATGTTGAATGATTAGTTGTTGTTGAAAGTCTTTCATTCCAAAAACGCATGCCTGTGGATTTGTGACTTCAAAAAGCTTATTGACGATCGTTATGACACCATTGAAATGCCCAGGCCTAGATTTAGCACAAAGTTTATCTGCAAAGGGAGCTTCAAGAGGCTCAATGTTTTTTAAAATTTCGTTTTCTTGAGGAATAAAAACGCCGTGGCAATTATTTTTTTCTAAAATTTCTAAATCATTATCCAAAGTCCTAGGATATTTATCTAGATCTTCATTCGGACCGAATTGAAGTGGATTTACGAAAATTGATACTACAGGAAGAAAATTTTTTTCTCTGGCGATTTCAAGAAGATTAATATGCCCTTCATGAAGATTTCCCATAGTGGGCACTAAAGCAAATGGTGACGTGAAGGGATTGTTTGAAAGTTCTTCTAAAGATTTAACGACAATCACTATTCAAAACAATGTTCTGGCGAAGGGTAAGCCATGCTTTTAACGTCTCTTACATAGTTTAGCAAAGCACTTTGTATCGTTTCCCCTCCTTCTAAAAAGTTTTTTATAAATTTAGGCGGTTTTTCTAAGCAGGTTATCCCAAGCAAATCATGAACTACCATTATTTGTCCATCAGTAGCTGGTCCAGCCCCGATACCAATTGTTGGAATCGAAACTGCATCAACAATTTTTTTTGTCAAACCGATTGGAATACATTCCAAGAGTAGAAGTTCTGCCCCTGCATTTTCTAAGTCTTTTGCCTCGGTAATAAATTTATCATGAGAAGAAGGATCTCTACCTTGAACGAAATATCCTCCAATCCTATTGATTGACTGTGGTGTCAAACCCATATGTGCGCATACCGGAATACCTTTGCTAGCCAGGAGTTCGGTGATTTTTAAGATTACTTCTCCTCCTTCAACTTTGACGCTATTTGCTCCGCCCTGCATTAATCTTGTTGCATTTGTGTAAGCAAGCTGCTCAGTTGCATAACTCATAAATGGCATATCTGCCATAATGTGAGCATTGGTGTTTCCATTCTTCACGCATCTTAAATGGTAAAGAATATCTTCCATAGATACAGGGACAGTTGAATCATGTCCTTGAATGACCATTCCGAGACTATCGCCCACTAAAATCAATTCGACCCCTGCATCACACATCATGGAAGTCATAGTTGATTCGTAAGAAGTTAAAGCCGCAAACTTTTTTCCATCTTTTTTTAAGTCTCTCAAAGTTTGCAGAGAAATAGGTTTTTTAGATTCTACAGACATCTAGTTATCTCCAATGTTCCGCAACCCAAGGTGTGGGTAAAACCCTTCTATACCATTTTCCACTTTTACCTTCGATAGCCTCGGGAGGATTAGGTTTTCCATGAAAAATTATTATTTTAGCTTTTTTTGGCAAATGTGGAGTTAGAAAAAACTGCTTCAAGCCTTTTTGCACACAATTTTTTTTAAAACTTTGACACCATTCTACAGGCCAATACTCAAGGGAATGATTATTTTTCATGTAATCAGATAAATATTCTTGCTCATTTCTATATTTTGCTCTTATTTTCTCAAAATTTTTTTCAAAATTATCTAAAACATCAGAAAATTTTCCGATTTCAAATCTATAAACTGAACTATTACCAGTGGCATCTTTCTTTACAAAATCCTTAATAATGAAAAAATCCCCCGATAAGTCAAATAATTGATCGATGCTATCAACAACTATTAAGTCTAAGTCTAAAAAAAGACATTGTCCTTTGATATCGAAAATATTTTTTGAAAATGTGACTAATTTTGTCCAACCTCTTTCAGGTATTCCTTTTGGTAAATTTAATTTTGGGATGTCAAAAGCTTCTATAGCAGATGAGAGTCCAGAATTATCATCTGTTAAACAAATGAATCTGAATTCTCTTGCCAAATTCCTTGAAACCATGTTGTATAGCTTGTTCACATAGGACGCATCATATTTGTCTCCCCATTTCATACAAATTACATTTACTGGATTAGACATGATTGGAAGATATAAATTTTTGAATTAAATTTTTCGTATCCTCTGTATTTTCAATCGGAAAAAAATGTGAACCTTCAACTTCTGAGACGCTAAAATTTTGTTTTTTATTTAGATAGTTTACTCCCTTAGATGAGAAGGTTGAAAAATGTTTAGCACGTAAAATTAAAATTGGTAAGTTTAATGCATTCAAAGTTCTATAAGTTTTAAATGAAACCGTTTCAAAAGTTTTTGCTTCCCAAACAGGATTGCAACTAAGTTTTAAAATTGGGCCTTCCTCTTCAAGCCCTCCGCTTAAATAATGTTCAAGCGAGATCGAAGGCCAAGTCTTAAACATACTTCTGCCCTCATAATGACTCATTGCCTGACTAAAACTATCAAATTTATCTCTCCTCTTTGCAGCACCTAAGACCTTAGTATTTGATCTGAGAGTTATAAATTTATTTTTGAGCTCTGAAAAAAGCGAAGTGTACGGATCATAAAAAAGCACAGGATCGAGCATTATTAAATTTGAAATTTTGAATTTGTTACGCTTTGCAACTTCTGCCGCAACTATTGAACCCATAGAGTGACCAAAAAAAATAGCTGACGAAGTATTTATTTTTTCTAAAAATACCTCTGCGTCATCGGCATATTGATCCCACGATGTTAATTTTTTTGGGTCAGCTTGTAAGTTAGTTATTCCATGCCCCCTTTGATCAAAAGCAATAATAGTTTTCTTTCCGTCTAGCTTTAAATGAATCTTTTCAAGAAGATTCAAATAAGTTTCAGCGTTCAAACCAGTTGCATGAAAGAATATTAACGGCTCGCTTTTGTCAGCACCTTCCAATTCAAAATAAGAAAAGTATCCCTCTTCATTTTCTACATATGCTTTTTTTCTTTGAACTTTTGAAAACATTTTTAATGATTTATTATAAAAAAATGACATTAAACACTGTTAAAGGTTTTCTTGACAATATTGAAGGCGAAGAATTAGTAAAAATTGTTAAAAAATGCTCTAACTTAGGCCCTTGTTTAGAAATCGGAACTTATTGCGGTAAATCGGCTTTGCTTTTGGGAAACGCCTGCAAAGACACAAATAATTTAGTCTTTACGATAGATCATCACACGGGCTCTGAGGAGCATCAAATGGGGGAGGAATACCATGACAGAGAGCTCTATGATAAAAATATTTCTAGTTTTAATACACTTCCTGAATTTATAAACAACTTAAGAAGTTCAAATTTGCAAAATTATATTTTGCCGATTGTTGGAAACTCAAAAGAAATATCAAAGCGATGGGAATTCCCGTTAGGAATGGTTTTTATTGATGGAGGACACAGCAGAAAAGCTGCATTTGACGACTATGAAAGTTGGCATCCTCACATTCTTATGGGCGGATATTTATTGATTCATGATGTTTTTCCAAATCCAAATGATGGCGGCAGGCCCCCTTATGAAGTTTTTTGCGAGGCAAAAAAATCAAAAAATTTTGAAGAAATTAAATTGGTTAAAAGCTTAGCAATTTTAAAAAAAGTTAGCATTTGAATTTATTTTGAAAATTGAGTTTGCCGCTAAAATCACTGCAGCAGCAGTCCAGCTAGGCTTTTCAACTGGCCAGTACTTTTTGTCTTTATAAACGAAACCAGTCCAAAATAAACTATCTTCTTCATCAACTAACTTTAAAATATCTTTATAAATCCCCTTTGCGAGTTTTAACTCCCCAATTTTATTTAATGCCATTATTAATTCACATGATTCAGCTATCGTTACCCAAGGTTCTTCTTCTACGCACTTACACCCAAGTCCTGGAACAACAAAATTTTTCCATTTTCTTTTAATGATCTCTTTAGATTCCTCTTTATTATAAATATCGCACAGTATTGGATAATACCAATCCATACTATATCTAGATTTACTCGTCCATGATCTATCAAATCTTTGCGGCTTATTTCTTAAGGCATCTTTAAGCGAATTAAGTTCATGATTGAGCCGATAATTTTTTTTTCCTAGAATTTCAGCTATGACTGTAAAATCTCTCAAACTTTTATAAATTGATGAACATCCAGTGATGAGGGAATCATCCATCCAAATGTCGTTTTTATCCTTAGCCCAAAGAATGTCTCCTTCAGAAGTTTGGCCAGAAAGAACGAAGTCGGTAGACTTTTCTAAAAAGGGCCATATTTCCTCTAAAAAAGCATTATCTTCGAAGTGTAAAAAATGATGCAGAGCACCAGAAGATATGTAAGCCGTGAAATTGGTTTCTTTATTGAAGTTTACAACTTCATTTTCTCTATATTCTGAATACCATGAGCCATCAGGCAGCTGAGAAGATTTAAGCCAATCAAATCCAGCTTTTGCTTCAACTTCCATGCCCAGCACATTTAGACCCATTATTGATTCTGTATGATCCCATGGATCTATTTTTCCATCCGGCTCCCAAGCAATTGCTCCGGCAGAGTTTTGACATTTAACAATGTAATTTCCCAGTGGTAAAAGAGAGGCCTTATCTTTCAATATCGCCCTCTAAATTTTCAAAATACATGACTACGCTTTTGCCTATAATTGGTTGCAATAAAAATTCCAACAGTCTAGTCATGATAGGATTTTTAGTCATGTCCCAAACCAGAAAAGAATGATACGTGCTAATTAATTTCGATTGCTTTTTAGTCTCCCAAAAATAACATTGCATCCACCAATAAGGAGAATGCAAAGCATGAGCCCAATGCCTTTTATTGAATTTGAAGCCCAAGGAAATAACAGAATTTTTTAATTCTCTGTATTTGAAAATTCTTACGTGACCGCCAGGCTCGTTTTGATAATCTTTACTTAATTTCCAGCACACCCATTCAGGGAAAAACTTTGGAACACTCAAAGCGAAAGTTCCATTGGGTTTAAGTACTCTCTTAATTTCTTTTAGAGCAGATTCATAATCAATTATGTGCTCCAGAACTTCAGAACAAACGACATGATCAAATGAATTATCTTCAAAAGGCAAAGTTTTTGCATTGCCTACCATAAAATTGCAACTTTTTTTATCTAATCTTTCGTTGAATTGATCGAAATTATCATAGGCTTTTTTTACATCGTCAAAGCCCATATCGATACCATAAACATCTAAATCTGCGTGCATGTAAGCCCCGAAACAATGTCTTCCTTGTCCACAGCCAATATCTAATATTTTTTGATTTGGATAAAAATCAAAATTTTTAAATCTAATCGTTTGCATTATTTTTGAAAATCTTTAATTGTATTTTCATAAATTTCCGTAACCGATTCTGCTGCTCTTCTCCAATTTAATGCTTCAAGCACGCGTTGATAGCCCTTTTCAGCCATTTCTGCTTTTAAACTTTCATTATTTATTAACTTCAAAATACCGATTTTAAGTTCATCTGAGTTTCCAGCTTCAACAACTAATCCACAGTCACTAATTACTTCCGGAATTGCACCTCCATCAGTTGTAACCACTGGTTTTTTACAGGCCATTGCTTCGCCAACTGCAAATCCAAATCCTTCATAAAGAGAAGGTATAACTACTATATCAGCAGAACAATAAATTTCTCTTACTTGATTAAAATTAAGATCGTTTTTAAATGTAACTTTTTTTTCAATATTTAAGTATTTTATTTTTCTTTCAGTGTGCCCTCCTTCATTAAAAGATCCAATTACGAAAAGCTCAAGGCTTGGATCATGCTTTAGAAGATTAGCAAAAGCATCCAACAAATAATCTAAACCTTTCAAAGGAACATCTGCGCTCGCTACAGTAACAATTCTTTTAGAAACTGTTTTGCTTTGATCGGGATAGAAAATCTCAGTGTCAATTCCATTAAGAATAACTGATATATTTTTCTCGGAAACTTTGAAATCTTCCTGAATATTTTTTTTTGATGAAACAGATACGGTGATAATTTTGTTTAAACGTTTCGCAACATACGTTTGCATTCTTAGAAATGAATGCCATCTTATTTTTAAAATTTTTAAAAATATTGAACTTATACTTTGCAGCTCATATTTTAAGTCTTTAGAAATGGGATGATGAATTGTTGTGACTAGAGGTATTTTTTTTTGCAAATATAATAATTCGTAACACAGACTTTGATTGTCGTGAATTACATCGTATTCATGTAATTTATTTTTAAGAATTTTTTTTAGTCTTTTTCCAAAAGTATAAGGTTCTGCAAATCCGCCTGAGTTAATGCTGAGCCATTCTAATAAATTTAATGGATTGATTAGTTCTCTAAACGATACATCTGAAAATTTATTATCTCTTGAATACAGATCTAAACTAGGGATTTTTACCAAATTTACTCTATCATCTAAACTAGGATAAGGTGGCCCCGAGAAAACTGTTACTTCGTGGCCAAGATTAACCAAGGCTTTACTTAAATGAGAAATGTAAATTCCTTGACCGCCTGAATATGGGTTACTCCTGTAACTCAATAAAGCTACTTTTAACTTTCTCATATTTTAAATTTTATTTAATCGATAGGGGTCAGCCATTCCAAAAAGGAATCTCTTTTGCCGCGAACTTGATCAAAATATTTTTTTTGAAGAATGGTGGTAATTTTTCCTCTATTTCCATCTGCGATTGTGTTTTGATCAACTTTTTTTATTGGAACAACTTCTGCGGCTGTACCAGTAAAAAAAAGCTCATCTGCCTCAAGGATTTCGTTTAAATTAATTTTTTTAACTACAACTTTAATTTCGTCTTCTTCAGCCAAACTAATGATACTTTTACGAGTAATCCCATTCAAAGATGCAGCCAGATCTGGGGTATAGAGCGTCTCGTCTTTCACAAGAAATAAATTTTCGCCAGACCCTTCGGATATATTATTCTCATCATCGAGCAAAAGCGCTTCATCGTATCCTTCCTGCATAGCTTCTTGAAGAGCCATAATAGAAGTAACATAATTTCCATTCACTTTTGATCTTGAAACCAAGTTATTGGTTTGTCTTTTATAAGATGAAATTTTAATTTTTATACCGTCCTCAAATGCTTCGGGTGACATATAACTAGGCCATTCCCAGGCAGCAACGATGCAATGAGTTTTTAAGTTGTCTGCCCTCAGTCCCATTCCTTGAGCGCCATAAAAACACATTGGACGAATGTACCCCTCATCAAGATTATTAATTTTAAAGATTTCTTTTTGCACTTCATTTAACTTTTGACGAGAAAATGGAATACTCATATTTACTGCTTCAGCTGATTCAAACAATCGATTCGTATGATCTTCTAATCTAAAAATCTTAGTTCCCGAATCTGTTAAATAAGCTCGAACCCCTTCAAATACACCAAGCCCATAATGTAAAGTATGGGTTAAAACATGAACTTTAGCTTGTGACCACTCAACAAATTCACCATCCATCCAAATGAACCCATCTTTTTCTTCAAAATTTGTCATATTTATTTTTTAGAGAATCATTATAAGCGGGAGAATCTTTTATGAAAGTTAATTCTGAAATTTTTAGAGCTTATGACATCAGAGGCACTTTTAAAGACCAATTATCGCAAGAGCTGATTTTCAAAGTCGGTCAAGCAATCGGTTCGAAAGTATTATTAGCAAATTCAAATAAAATTTATGTCGGAAGAGACGGAAGAAATTCTGGAGAAGAAATATCTAATTTATTTATCAAAGGAGTATTGTCTACTGGGTGTGACGTAATCTACATTGGGTTAGTTCATACGCCCTTACTATATTTCGCAACTTTTGAAGGAGAGACCAAAAACGGAGTAATGATTACAGGTAGTCACAATCCAAAGGAATACAACGGATTTAAAATAGTTTTAAATAATATTTCTCTTAAAGCAGAAGAAATACAGGACATTAAATTAAAAATAGAAGAAGAAAATTTTATAACTGGTAATGGCAAACTTTCTGAAGAAAGCTTTGATAAGGCATATGAGGATGCTATAGCGTCAAAAATTGAGATAAAAAATAAAATTAAAGTGGTATTAGATTGCGGCAATGGTTCTGGGAGTATATTGGGTCCAAAAGTTCTTAAAACTTATTCATCTGAACTAACTGAACTATTTTGTGAAGTTGATGGTGATTTTCCAAATCATCATCCTGATCCTAGTGAACCATCAAACTTAGCTCATTTGATCAAAGCTGTTAAAGACAAAAATGCAGATATTGGTATTGCCTTAGATGGAGACGGAGATAGATTAGGGGTAGTGGATAGTGAAGGAAAAATTATTTTTCCAGATAGATACCTTGCTTTAATGGCGAGTGAAATATTAAAAAAGAATAAATCAAGAAAAATTGTATATGACATAAAATGTTCCAACCAACTTGGAGAAGTGATAAGAGAAAATAATGGCATTCCAATTATGACTAAAACTGGACATTCATACATAAAATCGGAAATCTCTAAGTCCAATGCAATTTTAGGTGGTGAGATGAGCGGCCATATTTTTTACAATGATAATTGGTATGGATTTGATGATGGCATATTTGCCGCCCTTAAATTATTAGAAATTTTATCTTCTAAAGAATCTACAACCCATGAAGTATTTAATAAATTTACTCAATTATTTAATACACCGGAAATCAAAATTGCGGTTGAAGATGATGAAAAATTTGAAATAGTAGAACAATTGAAAGTTAAATTAAAACCGGAAGGTTATAATAGTATTTTGATTGATGGTTTAAGACTTGAAAATAAAGATTGTTGGGGGCTTGTAAGAGCCTCAAACACTACTCCCTCGTTGATTTTAAGATTTGAAGCTAATACTGAACAAAAGCTTATGGAGATACAGGAACTTTTTCAAAAAACTTTGCTCGAAATAAGTACAAATTTAAAATTTTTAAATTAATTTCTATGAGCATTTCAAAAAATTCAGCCACAAACATCTCTAAAGTTTTAACCGAGGCTCTGCCCTTCATACAAAAGTTTTCAGGAAAAAATATTGTTATTAAGTATGGAGGAAGCGCAATGCAAGAAAATTTCCTCAGAAAAAACTTTGCTCGCGATGTAGTTCTAATGAAAACAGTAGGAATTAATCCTGTGATTGTTCATGGCGGAGGACCTCAAATAGGGAAAGAATTGGATAAACTTAAACTTGAATTTTCTTTCAAGAATGGAATAAGGGTGACTACTCCCGAAATGATAAAAGTCATTCAAAAAGTGCTTGATGGAGATATTAATAGGGACATAAAGAATTTAATAGATTCTTGGGGCGGACAAGGTAAATCTCTTTCAGGAAAAAAAGTAAATTTTATTAAAGCCACAAAATCAAAAAATAAGTCTTTAGGTGAAGTGGGAAAAATATCAAATATAGACAAAGCTAAATTACTGAAGTTTTTGTCTGCTGATAAAATTCCCATAATATCTCCAATCGGTTGGACTAATAAAAAAATACCACTCAATATAAATGCTGATGAGGCGGCATGTTTTATAGCGGGAGCTATAAAAGCTGAAAAAATAATTCTTTTGACCGATGTTCATGGAATAAAAGATCTAAATGGAAAGAAAATTTCCGAAATGAGTTTAAAAGAATCCAAAAAACTACTAAAAAATAAACAAGTGATTAAAGGTGGAATGTTGCCAAAGCTCAAAGCAGCCATTGATGCTCTTAATAAAGGTGTTAATTATGCTCACATAGTTGATGGAAGAGTTCCTCATGCTGTATTGTTAGAAATTCTTACTCAAAAAGGCGTAGGTACTTTGATTAATAGATAAATGAAGGAAAATAAAGTATCAAGAAAAATTCAAATCATGCAGACTCTTGCCGAGATGCTTGAAGAAAAAGAGCCAATAAAAATTACTACTGCAGAATTAGCAAGAAGGACAAACATCACAGAAGCCGCCATATACCGACACTTCCCAAGTAAAAGAAAAATTTATGAGGAAATGGTAATTTTTTTTGAATCTAGTATTTTTCCCAGAATTGAATCTATGAAACAAAATCATGCTAATGACGAAATTCCGGGATTGATCGTAACTTTAATCTTAACTTTTTTAGAGACCAATAAAGGTTTCGCAAAAATAATTAATAAGCAAGCTCTAACTGCAGCAGAAGCAAAAATTGACGATAAGATTTCTTTAATTTTTGAAAAGTTAAGTGTCGAAATTAAACAGTCTTTCCAAAGTTATGAAAGAGAGACTAAGAAAAAGTTAGCGTTAAACTCTACAAATAGTTCTGACTTATTAATGGCCTGTATGGAAGGACAAATACAGGCTTTTATCAGAAGCAATTTCAAAAAAAATCCTGTATCTTCCTGGCAAGAACACTGGCAACTTTTAAGAAAAATTATTTTCGTCTAATCAAAAAAATATTCGAATCTCGTGTTCTGATCCTCTGGATTAGCTTCAAGCCCATTCGATAAATTAATTTTTTTAGCTATTAAATTTGCTGGAATCTTCGGCGGAGAATATTCCACTGTAGAGATTATATCTTCCATATAATCCAACCAAATTGGCAAAGCGGTCGTGCTGCCATATTCCTTTCGTCCCAGTGTCCTTGGCTGATCGTACCCAAACCAAACCGTAGTTAAAATTTTATTATTAAATCCAGTGAACCAAGTGCTTTCCGAATCATTAGTTGTACCAGTTTTTCCAGCAAAATCATCTCTATCCAATTTTTTTATTGCCCTACCTGTTCCTCGTTGCGCAGCTTCTCTGAGGATATCTGATATGACAAATGAAACTCTTGGATCAATTGCAAATGATTCTTCTTTCGCCAAAGGTTTCCCAATCCATTGTTCTAAAGCATTCTTTGATACGTCTGTTTGATCAAAAAAAATCTCATTGCCGTTGCCATCTATAATTTTTTCTATAAAAACTGGATCAATTTTTTTTCCTCCATTTGCAAAAATTGAAAAAAATTCTGCATTTTTATATGGGCTAATTCCATAAGAGCCCAGTGCCATTGATAAGTCCTCAGGCAAGCTATCTCTATCAAAACCAAATCGAGTTAAATAATTTTTTGCTTTAGAAATTCCTAATTCATTTAAAAGTCTAACTGTCACGACATTTCTTGATTGTAATAAAGCTTCCCTTAGCCTGGTAGGGCCATAAAATTTTCCACTTGCATTTTTCGGTCTCCAAAATTCTTCAAGATTTTGATCTTCAAAAACTACTGGAGCGTCATTAATTAGAGTTGCAGGAGTGAATCCATTTTCAAAGGCAGCGGCATACAAAAAAGGTTTAAAATTAGACCCAAGTTGTGGTTGTGCTTGCATAGCCCTATTAAATTTACTCGAGTTAAAACTGTATCCTCCAACCATAGCTAATACCTTCCCTGTATTGGGGTCAATGCTAACAAGAGCACTTTGGACTTCAGGATGCATTGAAATTTCATAATTAATTCCTTCTGACTTTCTTAGCCAAATTAGATCTCCTGCTTCGAAGAAGTCTGAAAAATTCTCTAAGTTTTTTCCCTTTTTGTTGGCATCTATTCTGGGTTTTATCTTTGTAATTAAATTGCCAAAATAAACTGTTTCCAATTCTGAATCTTTAAATAAAACAGTTATTTTTGAGGGTTTTGACGATAAGATCATTACTGGCTCAAAGGTATTGAAATTTGGCTGATCTGATAAAAAATCTAATAATTCATCGAAAGGATTTGTTAAATCCTTTTTGATTCCAAATTCGTCCTTAAAATTATTTGGATCATATGCGATTTCGTAATAAAGATCCGTTCTCTGCAAAAACTCTTCTGGAATAAGTTTGTTAAAATTCTCAGGCTTCCTGAAACCATGTCTTTGTTCATACGACTCAATGCCATTTCTTAAAGAGATCACTGCAGCTGCTTGATTCGACGAATTCAATGTCGAAAACACCTCATAACCTTCCTTATAAGCAGATAAACCGTAATTTTGGATCATGTATCTCCTAATTTGCTCTGCAAGATAATCCGCCTCAACTTCTGAACCAATACCATTAAAGGTAGCAGTGATAGGCTCATTTAAAGCAATTTCAAAGTCAATTTCATTAATATAACCTAAAGATTGCATCCTGCTTAACACCCAATTTCTTCTCACGAGAGCTCGTTTTGGATTAGCGATCGGATTTATACGTGAAGGCGCTTTAGGTAAACTTGCTATCATTGCAGATTGAGCAATTGATAAGTTAGATAAATCTTTTCCATAATAAATTTCTGAAGCCGCCGCAATGCCATAAGCTCTATTTCCCAGAAAAATCTGGTTAACATAAAGCTCAAATATTTCTTCCTTGGAAAAAGATAAATCGAGTTTGAATGCCATAAAAATTTCTTTTAACTTTCTTTCAAAAGTTTGTTCTTTGGTAAGAACATAGTTTCTAGCAACTTGCATTGTTATGGTTCCGCCACCGCTTACGATTTCACCTGCACGAATAAACTGATACGTTGCCCTTATCAAACTAAAAAAATCTACACCGCTGTGCGTAAAAAAGTCACTATCCTCAGCAGCTAAAAAAGCTTTTACTAAATTATCAGGAATATCGTCAAACTCCAGCTTGGTCCTATGTATTTCTCCGTATTCGCCAATTAATTTTCCATCGGAAGTGAATATTTTGAGCGGAACTTGTAACTCAACATTTCTGACATCTTGAGTAGATGGAAGATCATGTGAAAGATAAATGTAAATCCCCAAAACAAAGTGAATTGGAAGCAAAAAAATTATCAGTAAAATAAAAAAATATTTGTTGAAAAACATTGTCTAAGACTTCTTAAGGTAAAATGTATTCTAATAGTTAAAACGACTAATGAAAATATTTCTAATTGGCCCGATGGGATCAGGAAAATCAAAAATAGGTAAGATTTTAGGTAATAAACTTAATTTCAACCTTTATGATATTGATAAAGAAATTGAAAGAAGCTTGTCGCTAAACATCAACGAAATCTTTGAATCTAAAGGCGAAGACTTTTTCAGATCGATTGAGACGGATTTTTTAAAAAAGTCTAAGACTCTTAATAATACCGTGATTTCTACTGGCGGAGGGGTTGTTGAAAAACAAGAAAATCTAGAATTATTAAGAAATGAGTTAAATGTAATTTTTTTAAATTGTAGCGTTGAAAGTCAATTTAATAATACAAAAGGATCGTCTAAAAGACCGCTTTTAAACACAAGCAATCCCAAGCTAGTACTTAAAAATCTTTATGAAAAAAGGTTAGACAGCTATAAACAACTAGCAAAGTTGGAACTTTTATCAGATTCAATGTCTAATGAAGATATTGCAAATAAAATAATTGAGCATTTAAATGACTAAATCAGTCCTTGTTAGAACAGCTTCTTCCAATTACGAAGTAATTATAGATAAGTTCCTTTTAAAGAATTATAACTTTCAATGGCTTGCAGAAAATAAGCAAATATTAATAGTAAAAGATTCTCAAGTTCCTGAAAAATTCTTGAAAAGCTTAAAGGAAAATCTGGAACGACTTAATCCATTAAAATTGATATCAATCGAGATTGAAACAAATGAAGAAACAAAAAGCATCGAAGGGATTCAACCGATTTATGAGATATTAAATCGAAATAAATTTAATAGAGATTGCGTAATAATCTCTTTAGGCGGTGGGATAACCACTGACATGACTGGGTTTGTAGCCTCTAGTTATTTGAGAGGAGTAAGTTTAATTCAAATACCTTCAACTCTATTGGCACAAGTAGACGCTGCAATTGGAGGAAAGACCGGAATAAATTTTCAAGGCGCAAAAAATAATATTGGCGCTTTTTATCAACCCAGCCTAGTTTTAATAGACGTAAATCTTCTTTCCAGCCTTGGAAAAAACGAAATATCTGAGGGATTAGCTGAAATAATTAAACATTCCCTGATTGCAGATAAATCGCTTTTTTTTCAGTTAGAACAAAAAATCAATAATGGAGCTATTGAAAACGATACTGATTTAATTAAAATAATTTATGAATCCTCTTTAATAAAATCTTCAATAGTATCCAACGATGAGAAAGAACTGGGCGACCGCGCTCTATTGAATTTTGGTCATACTTATGGACATGCATTTGAATCATCAATGTCCTTAAAGGGGTTTTCTCATGGCCAAGCTGTTGGTTTAGGAATGATATGTGCTTCAAAATTATCTATGCTTTTAGGAAATATTGAGGCTGAAGAATTTGAAAGAATTAAAAATGTTATTCAAGCGGCAGGCTTACCAAATAAATTACCAGATGACTTCAATTACAGTGAATTCAAAGAAGCTATGAGCCGAGACAAAAAAATTCTCTCTAATAAGTTAAGATTTATAACGCTTAATTCGATTGGAAGAGCGCAAATTTCGGAAAACATAGACGAAAATACTCTTTTAGAAAGCTTAAAGATATAAGCAAATAATTCACATTTAGCCGTTTTTTTAATAACATTTAACTAAACTGCATATCACATGCACGAAAAGTGACGCCCAGTCCTAGCGAAAAGGACTTATTTACCAAATTTAGGTTATTTTGTGCCAAAAGATAAAAACTTTTTAACTAGGCCTGACAAAAAAGGCCTTTATGATCCAGATTTCGAAAGAGATTCCTGTGGGGTCGGCCTCGTTGCAAATGTCAAAGGATTGCCATCAAGGGAAATAATGGATAATGCTTACTTAATTAATTCTCGTATGGATCATCGTGGAGGCTGTGGTTTTGAAGAAAATACTGGAGATGGAGCGGGAATTTTATTAGCCCTACCCGATTCTTTCTTTAAACTAGAGGCAAAATCTTTAGACTTTGAATTACCAAAAAAAGGAGAATATGCAGTAGGAAATATATTTCTTCCTCAAAAAATTAATGAATACAATATTTGTAAAGAAATTGTTGAAAAAACTCTCCTTAAAGAAGGACTAAATTTTATTGGATGGAGAAAAGTTCCAACCAATCAAACAAAAGCAAACGTGGGCCCAGCTGCTTTAGATTGTCAGCCAAAAATCGAACAACTGTTCGTTGGATCTAAAGGAAAAATTTCCCAAGACGATTTCGAACGTAAACTTTACCTTTGTCGTAAAATTTTTAGCAAAAAATTAAGATTTGAAAAAGGTTTAACTCAAGGCCTAATGTTTTATGCTTGCTCCTTATCGTCAAGGCTCATCATTTATAAAGGCATGCTTACCCCAGCGCAATTATTTCCTTTTTTTCCAGACTTAGAAAATAAGAATCTAAAAACACACCTCGCTATGGTCCATTCACGTTTCAGTACTAATACTTTTCCCTCTTGGGACCGAGCTCAGCCTTGCAGGTACATGTGCCACAATGGAGAAATAAATACTTTAAAAGGAAACATTAATCTAATGAGAGCCAGACAAGGTATGGCTTCTAGCCCCCTATTTGGTAAAAAACTAAAAAAACTTTTTCCAATTGCTGAGCCAGATTGTTCTGATTCTGGAAGTTTCGATAATGTTCTGGAATTTTTAATTATGTCGGGGAGAAAGATACCAGAAGCTATCATGATGATGATTCCAGAAGCTTGGCAAAACGATAAAGAAATGTCTTTAAAAAAGAAGGCATTTTATGAATACTCATCTTCTTTTATGGAACCTTGGGATGGTCCTGCTTCAATAGTATTTACTGATGGAAAAATGGTTGGGGCTGTATTAGATAGAAATGGTCTTCGACCCAGCAGATTTTACGTAACAGATAATGACAAAGTAATCATGGCCTCTGAGGTAGGAGTTCTTCCTGTTAATCCTCGAAATGTTGTCTCCAAAGGCAGACTGCAACCAGGAAAAATGTTTTTAATTGATTTTGAAAAAGGGAAACTTATTTCCGATGAAGAAATCAAAAAAGACGTTGCCTCACAACATCCATACAAAGAATGGAATAGTAATCAAATTGTTAATTTAAAAGATTTATCTGCATCTAAAAATGAAGAGATACAGGAAGATTTAATTCCAAAAATGCAAGCTTTTGGTTACACCACTGAAACTCTTGAATTTATGCTTTTGCCCTTAGTAACAGAATTAAGAGACCCTCTAGGTTCCATGGGTAATGATGCTGCACTCGCCTGTTTATCCGATAAGCCTAGAATGATTTATGATTACTTCAAACAACTTTTCGCACAGATCACAAATCCTCCGATCGACTCAATAAGAGAAGAGGTAATTATGTCTCTTAAATGCTTAATCGGTCCCGAAGGTAACTTATTAGAAAACAATGAAAAAAACGTTCATCGATTAAATCTAGAGCATCCGATACTTTCTAATGAAGAATTATTAAAAATCAAACAAATTAAAAGTTTTGGCTGGAAAACAAAAACTATCGACATAACCTATCCTAGAGGTAGAGGAGAAAAAGGACTTAAAGCAGCTTTAAAGAGGATATGCAAAGAATCTGAAGAAGCAATAGAAAAGGGTTATTCATTTATTGTTTTATCTGATAAAAAAATTAACCAAAAAAATATTGCATTAAGTTCTCTTCTTGCTTGTTCTTCAGTACACCATCATTTAGTAAAAAATGAAAAGAGAACTCAAATCGGAATTATTATTGAAACAGGAGAAGCCCGCGAAGTTCACCATCATTGTCTTTTAGTTGGTTATGGTGCCGATGCAATAAATCCTTACTTGGCTTTTAACGTGTTAAGAAAGTCTCTCAGGGACGGGTTACTCAAAGATAATTCTCTTAAATCTTCCGTAGATTTAGTAAAAGCTTATAAGAAAGGAGTTGCAAAAGGCATGCTCAAAGTCATGGCTAAAATGGGTATATCCACTTTGCAATCCTACAAAGGAGCACAGATTTTTGAAGCCGTAGGTCTAGCAGATGAAATTATTCAATTTTCCTTTCCTGGGACACCAAGCAGAGTCCAAGGAATCAATTTTGAAGTGCTCACCAAAGAAATCGAAAGACGACATGAACTAGGATTCCCAGAAATTAAACAAAATAAAATTGCGACTCTTCCCAATCCAGGAGATTTTCATTGGAGAAATGGTGGAGATAGTCATATGTGGGATCCAAAGTCCATCTCTGCTCTACAACTGGCTTCCAAAAATAATGATGAATCTGCTTACTGGAACTTTGCCAATCACGCTAATGAGCAAACTACAAAAAACAGTACTCTGCGCGGCCTAATGAAATTTAAGTTCTCTAAAAACCCTCTTCCGCTTGAAGAAGTTGAGCCAGAAAAAGAAATTGTAAAGAGATTTGCTACCGGAGCAATGTCTCTAGGTTCGATTTCTACAGAGGCTCACGAATCTCTAGCTTTAGCTATGAATAAACTTGGTGGAAAATCTAATACCGGCGAGGGAGGCGAGGATCCTATTCGTTTTAAACCCATGGAAAATGGAGAATCTAAAAGATCTGCAATTAAGCAGGTAGCTTCTGGTAGGTTTGGAGTAACAATGTGGTATCTAACAAACTCTGATGAGCTACAAATTAAAATAGCTCAAGGAGCCAAGCCTGGAGAAGGTGGAGAATTACCTGGAACAAAGGTAGATGACTACATAGCAAAAATAAGACATTCAACTCCTGGGGTCGGTCTTATAAGCCCGCCGCCACATCATGATATTTACTCTATTGAAGATATTGCTCAGTTAATACACGATCTAAAAAATGCTAACCGAAGTTCTAGAATTAGTGTGAAATTAGTTTCAGAGATTGGCGTCGGTACAATTGCCGCAGGAGTGGTGAAAGCTAAAACAGATCACTTAGTCATAGCCGGTCATGATGGCGGCACCGGCGCATCACCCTTAACCTCTATAAAACATGCTGGATTGCCATGGGAATTAGGAATTGCAGAAACACATCAAACTTTGGTTATGAACAATCTGAGGTCTAGAGTTGTTCTTCAAACAGATGGACAACTTAAAACCGGAAGAGATGTTGCAATTGCAGCAATTCTTGGCGCTGAAGAATTTGGTTTTTCAACAGCACCATTGGTGACTTTAGGCTGCATAATGATGCGAAAATGTCATCTCAACACTTGTCCAGTTGGCATTGCGACTCAAGACAAAGAATTAAGAAAAAAATTTCATGGTAGCCCTGAAAATGTAGTGAACTACCTTTTCATGGTCGCAAAAGAATTAAGAATGATAATGGCAAAACTAGGCGTGAAAACTCTCAATGAGTTGATAGGAAGGGTTGACTTATTGGAGATGGAAGATGCGCTTAATCATTGGAAAAGAGACGGACTAGATTTATCTAAAATTTTAACCCCTGCTCAAAAAGTATTCAAAGACACTGAAGTCTACAATACGCAAAAACAAAATCATAACCTAAAGAAATCAATGGATATGTCATTGGTTAGAGCAATAAAAAACAATATCATTAGGAAACAAAAAATTAATGTTAACTTGAAGATTGGTAACACCAATCGAGTGTTCGGCACAATTCTCTCTAATGAAGTATCAAAAATATGGGGAGCTAATGGACTTCCACACGATACTATCAACATAAATTTAAAGGGATCAGCTGGCCAAAGTATTGGTGCTTGGATTACAAAAGGTATAACCATTAAATTAGAAGGAGATGCTAACGACTATGTTGGTAAGGGATTATCAGGAGGAAAAATAATCATTTATCCTCCAAAAGAAAGTAGTTTTATTCCTGAAGAAAATATTCTACTTGGAAACGTAGCGCTTTACGGAGCCACTGGCGGCGAAGCTTACTTTAGAGGCATTGCTGCTGAAAGGTTTTGTGTAAGAAATAGTGGTGCTAGGGTTGTAGTTGAAGGAATTGGAGACCATGGCTGTGAATACATGACTGGAGGCAGAGCTGTAATTCTTGGAAAAACTGGAAGAAATTTTGGCGCAGGAATGAGCGGAGGTATAGCTTACATATACGATAAAGATAAGAATTTTGAAAAAAAATGTAACTTAAGTACTTTTGAGTTAGAAAAATTAAAAATAGATGAAGATATTGAAGAGTTAAAAGAATTGATCAAAAACCACTTAAAATATACAAAGTCTAGCGTCGCAAAAAAAATTCTGGATAATTGGGATAAGGAATTACATAATTTTACAAAGGTTATGCCAACTGATTACAAAAGAGTATTGCAGGAAATAGACCAAAAAAAATTAAAAGTTAGTTAAGTATGGGAAAAGTTACAGGTTTTAAAGAACATGAAAGAGTCGTAGAACCCTATCGTCCGGCTAAGGACCGAGTAATAGATTTTAAAGAAATCTACACTGATCATGATGATTCATTATTAAATACTCAGGCTTCTAGATGTATGAATTGTGGAGTACCTTTTTGTCAATCCGGAGAAGGTTGTCCAGTTTATAACTTAATTCCAGAATGGAATGACTTGGTTTATAACGAAAAATGGGAAGAAGCATTTAAAAGATTATTAAAAACAAATAACTTTCCGGAGGTAACTGGTAGAGTTTGTCCTGCGGTTTGTGAAGGGGCTTGTGTTTTAGGCATTACAGAATCTCCAGTGACTATAAAAAATCTAGAATTTGCTATAGCGGATAAAGGTATTGAATCAGGTTGGTTAAAGCCAGTTAAACCTTCAGCTCGTACTAATAGAAAAATAGCCATCGTCGGTTCTGGTCCTGCTGGCTTATCAGCGGCACAGCAACTCAACAGCGTTGGTCATAACGTTGAAGTCTACGAAAGAGCAGACAGAATTGGTGGCTTAATGATGTATGGCATCCCAAACATGAAACTCGACAAATCTATAATCGATATGCGTATTGAAATTATGGAGCAAGAAGGGATCAAATTTCACACAAATACCAACATTGGCGGTAACGATGAAGACTCAATTAGCATGGAAGAACTCATAGAAGACAACGACATTGTACTTCTAACAACTGGGGCCACTAAACCCCGCGATCTTCCAATAGAAAATAGAGAAGGTGCAGGAGTTTATTTTGCTATGGAATTTTTAGGACAAAATACTAAAAGTCTTCTCGATAGTAATTTGACCGATAAAAACTTCATCAGCGCCAAAGATAAAGATGTAATCGTGATTGGAGGCGGTGACACTGGAAATGATTGTTTAGGAACCTCTTTAAGACACGGTTGCAAATCTTTGACTAACTTTGAAATTATGCCTGAACTTCCAAAAGACCGATTAGAAAATAACCCTTGGCCACTATTTCCTAGAATTTATAAAGTGGATTATGGACACGAAGAATCTAGAGAAGTTTTTGGGAAAGATCCTAGAGAATACTCTGTTTCTGGAAAACAATTTATCAGAGATAAAGATGGAAAACTTACTGGAATTAAAACAGTTAAGGTTGACAAAGACTTTAAAGAAATTCCTGGCACCGAAAAAACTTGGAAAGCTGATCTAATCTTATTAGCAATGGGGTTTTTAGGACCTGAACATTATTTGAACAATAATCTTGATTTAGAACTAGACGAAAGATCAAACTTCAAAGCAGAACACAATATTCATAAAACTTCTCATCCGAAAGTCTTTGCAGCGGGTGATTGTCGCCGTGGCCAATCCTTAGTCGTTTGGGCTATCAACGAAGGCAGAGCAGCCGCCAGGGAAATAGACTTAGAACTTATGGGTGCGACCACCTTAGAATAGAAAGAAACATAAAAAAAAGGCTCCAAAAGGAGCCTTTTTTTTACCTCACATAATTACATGCTTAGTTTTACACCTAATGTAAACATTCTTCCTCTTGGGTCATGATGTTTAGGGTCATAACTCCAGTTAGTAGTATCGAAAACATAAGGAACATCTTCATCAAATGCATTCTTCACTCCTAGAGTAAAGGTTAAATCTTCTGAAGACATTTCATAACTGTACTGAAGATCAACTGTAACAAATTCATCAACTGAGTTGTCTGCATTAAATAATCCAGTAGCAGTTGCAGCTGCGTTAAGCGGCGCAGTTGATCTATAGTCTGAAACGTATCTTACGTAAGCGGCTGCTGTATGAGCGCCTTGTAAATAATTAGCAGAAATTACTGCTTTAGTTTCAGGTAACGATCTTGCGAAGTTATCCTGGTTGAATAATCCAACTACATCTGTTCTAGTGCCAGCAATTGGAATTTCATAACTCAACATATGCGTTAAATTTAAACCAAGGTTTAATATTCCATCGCTTAGGTCAGTATCGTATCCAAGCTCGATGTCGACCCCATCAGTTTCAACATAACCAGCATTAAAGTAATTAGTTGTCACTCCGGTAAGCACTCCACCAGTTCTTATTACCTGAGCTGAATTAGGAGTTCTTTGAACTATCCCTTGAGCTTGTTCTTTGGTAATAACGTTAGTGTAGTCAATTGCCCAATAATCTAGTTTTGCTTCAAAATTATCGGTTGGAGACCAAATTAACCCAACGTTTAAGTTATCCGCTTCTTCTGGTTGCAAATTAGGGTTAGCTTTGGAGGCAATACGAATAAATGTCGCACTTCCAACTGGATTTCCAGCAGTATCAAAATCTTGGATTCCTTCTAATCCAACAGTACTTGCATACAATTGAGCAAGAGTTGGTTCTCTAAATGAAGAACTCAAAGATGCTCTGATAACAACGTCATCAGAAGCTTGATATCTTAAAGAAAGCTTAGGATCGACTGTAGAGTCGTCTTCAAGACTTTCATATCTAATAGCTCCTCTCAATTCTAGAGAGTCGGTAATATCAGTAGCAGCTTCAACAAAAATCGCTTGAGCAGATTTTGATTGGTCTGCTTCAATACCACCACCTAAGAAAATCATGTTTGCTGGTGTTACCAGATTACCATTTGCGTCTAGCACAACAAGTGAGTTGGCAGATCGATCAATGTCAATAGATTCTTCTCTTAACTGAATACCTGATGCTACTGAGTAGTTACCTACTTCACCAGTGATAACAAAATCGACCACATCTAGTTCTACTTCTGTCCAAGTTTCTTGGTCAGATCTTAACCATGCAACTAATTCTGCAGAGTTATTGCTAGGAATGAACAAGTCAAAAGTTTGATCTCCTGTAGGTCCACCCGTTCCAGCAATTGCAGCATCTAATTGTGTTGTACCAACATCAGGTTGTCTGCCATAACCGTCTTCACCCGTTCTAGTGACACGGAAGTCCCAATCGAAACCGTTATCAAAAGTTCCAGTGGCTCCAAGAGAAAGTCTTTGACGATAGATATCTCTAGGCGCGTCAGGAGAAGGATAAGCTGATCCAAATGGTCGACCAAACCACATTACTGGTTGGGCAAATGGACTGCCTCCAGTTCCTGGTTGTATTAATTTAGCAGGACTTAAAAATGATAAGGCAGGATAAGAAGGAGACTGTGGGTTGTCCCAAACATCAGTCCTTGAAATCAACGCATCAAAATTAAGATCGACACCATTATCTAATGGCAATTCTATCGACGCGTAGGTTTGAGAATGGTTTTCAGTATTTACAATGTTGAACCTAGGTCCAAATGCAAATCCACATCTTCCGTCAGGTAAAATTGTCCCGCCATTCGCAACACAATTTGGGTCGCCAATGAATGTTGCAGTATAAGATCCATTTGTCCCGTACCAAGGATGATTTGCGTCAGCAACAGTTACGCCACCTGTGACATTTCTGAAACTTGTACCAAGTCCGCTCACACCCATTGGTGATAAATTTTTTGCAGATCCAGGCATTGGCGATCTATCAAGAGTGCTGTACGCAACTACTACGTTTGCATCGCCCCATTCACCACCGTATATAAAGCTAGCTCTGTCGTCTCGTGCTGAACTGGTTGCATCTATTTGTTGCCTAGTGATGTCAACTTCGAAACCAGTGAAATCTCTTCTAAAGATGTAGTTCACAACTCCAGCAATAGCATCCGAACCATATACTGAGGCCGCACCTTCTTTTAAGATCTCAACTCTTTCTAAAGCGATTGTAGGAATTTGAGAAGTATCCACAAAGACACTACCATCATTGGCTACTGAACCAGAAAAAGTAACTCTTCTACCATCTATCAAAACCAAAGTAGAAGTAAGACCTAAACCTCTAAGGTTTACGTTAGTTCTTCCTTGAGTCGCTCCCGAGGTAAATGAGTCAGCGTTGTTTTCTGAACCTGAGTTAACAGCTGTGTTAGCTGTTATGTCGGCAACATTTATAGCTCCAATGCTTTCTATAACGTCTCTGTCATAGATCTCAACTGGAGAGGCGCCGTCAGTTGGGCTCCCTTTAATATAGGAACCAGTAACAATTACTTCTTCTTCTGCCTGGGCAAAAATCAAAGATGAAGAAATAAAAATTACAAAAAGTGTAAGTTTTTTAAACATATCTCCCCCATATGTATGTATATAGCCATATTTATAACATTATTTTTGAGAAAACCGTCAAAGTTTCGGAAAATTTTTTAGATTTAAATGTAATAAAAAAAAGTTTTTGTTATTACCAATTAGAGGGCTTTAATTCGTTTTGAAGATAATTAGCAGGAACGGCTTCAATTTCAGTTCCAAAAGTATCATTCCAACGGTTTAAAAATCCAAAAAAAGAAATCACTGCAACTACTTCAAGGATCTGTTCTTTTGAATAGAATTCTTTTAATTGATCAAAATGAGCTTTAGTGGCTTTATTTGGGACCTCTCCAGATGCAAAAGCTAAATCCAAAAGCGCAACCTCGCTTGGTTCATAATAAGAGCTTGTTTGATAGTTCAGTATATTTGCTATCTTTTCATTAGGGACACCAGCACGCTCTGCTCCATGCGAAGTATGCGATTGACAATATTTACATCCAGCGCTCAAACTAGAAGCCAACGCAATTAGCTGTTTTGATTGAATATCTAGAATATCGTCTTTAAAAACGCTTGCTGACATTTTAGCAAAGGCATGCATCAAATCTGGTTTATCAGCCATTAATAGATATGCATTTGGTAAATATCCCATAAATGATTCAACCAAGTTAAAGAGCTCTTCAAATTCAGGAAAATCTTCTCGACTTTTCGTTTCTATATGGGAAATACTCATAATCTATCCGTGAAATGCATTGAATAAGGAAACAAAAATTATTCCGGTTGCCAAGACGCCTGCCATTAAGACCAAATAATCAACAAGAAAAACTAGCAATAATTTACCCCAAGAATTTTCAGCATTTTTAGTCTTTCTAAAGGCATTTATTTTGAAAAGTACAAAACTGACTAAAAAAGTCAAAGCTCCGATGATAAAGATTCCTAAGTTCATAAAGTTTTATCATAACTAATAACAGACTAAAGCTGAATCAATTAAAATTATAGCGGTTCAAAGTCTCCAGGTTTTAAAGTGATGAAATATTCAGAAGGCAAAGATTCTTCAGTCAAAGCAGCTTCTAATAATTGCGGTGGTTCCGTAACTTCCTCATCAGTCAACAGAAAAGTTCCCCAATGCATGCCGATAGATTTTTTTGCATCTAAATCGATAGCAATTTGAAGGGCGTCTTTGGGATTCACATGATTGTCAGACATAAACCATTCTGGAGCGTACGCTCCAATCGGGATTAAAGCATAATCTGGAGCACCTAACCTTTCCTTAGTAACGACGAAATCATTTGAGTAACCAGTATCTCCAGCGTGATACAAATTAAGTTCTTCAGATTTAAAAAACCATCCACCCCACAAACTTTTATTACGATCTCCTAATCCCCTAGCGGACCAATGTTGCACTGGAGTAAAAGTAAGTACTAAATTTTTCGAAGCAAAATTTTCCCACCACAGGAACTCAAAAACATTTTCAATTCCTCGTTTAGTGAGTATTTTCTTATCTCCTTTAGGAACTAAAAAATTTGCGGCTGGATTATTTTTATAAATTTGCTTTAGCGAATGAACGTCTAAATGATCGTAATGATTATGACTAATTGTTACTAAATCTATCTTTGGCAAATCATTTAAGGTCAAAGCCGGTGGAATCAATCTTTTAGGGCCAAGGATTCTTAACGGTGAAGCGCGTTTTGAAAAAACTGGATCGGTAAGAATTGTAGTGCCGCCAATATTTATTAAAAAGCTTGCATGCCCGATCCAAAGGATATAATTATCTGATTGCAAATCTAGCTCCTTCCATGCCTCAGAACTTTCTATAGCAATTCTTTCTGGGGATTCATTTGAAAGACTCCACTTTAAAAAATCCGAAAAGGATTTTTCATTAGCGATACCATTCGTATTAGTAAATCTTTCGGCTACTAGATATAAAGAAACTAAAACGATAGAAAATGAAACAAAAAACTTCAACAACTTATCTTCTCTCTATCAAAGCTATTTTCTTAAAATTTAAATCTTTATACTCAAACCTTTTAAGCTCGATTAAGTCTCCATATTCATGAAACCAGTCGTAATGAACTCCAAATATTTTTTTGTCTGGGGGCTTAATAATAAAAGTCATGTCATAAAAATCATTAATACTGCCAGGTAATTTTATATTGCGAGCATAATGTAAATTATCTATTAAATTTAAATGGGGACTCAATTTAAATTTATTACTCTCACCGTTTTTATTAGTAATTTCAACGAGTACATTCAAATAAGCTACAAATCCATCTACTGGTGCTTCAACTGAGTTAGTGGGCGACCAGTTAGCTAGCATTTCGATATGTAAATCTGTTTCATCCTCAGATAAGTGATTTGTTTCAGGATAAATCACGTCCTTCGGAGCAGCTTCAAAAACAAAAGTTATACCGGGATCTATAACCTCGGTTCCAATTATCATTTCCTCTGAGAAGATGTTGGACAGAAAAAATACAAAAAAAAGATATATAAATCGATTCATTTATTTTTGTCTAATGAGGCCTTCTTGAACCGCTGAAGCCACTAACTTTCCATCTTGAGTAAAAATATTTCCTCTATTAAACCCATTGGCATTACTCGCTGAGGGACTATCTAAAGAATATAAAAGCCATTCGTCCGCTCTAAATTCTCTATGAAACCACATTGCGTGGTCTAAACTGGCAACCTGAAGTTTATGATAGGCTCCGAAACTCACTCCATGAGGTCTCTGAGAAGTACCTAATAACCCCATATCAGAAGCATAAGCTAAGACTCCTTGATGGATAAGATGATTATCGGGTAATTTACCTGATGCTTTAATCCACATATTTTTAAAAGGCTCACCTTTTTCGTTAGCAAAAGGGTTGAGGTTTTCTACATTTCTTATTTCTATTGGTTTGTCTCTTAAAAAACCTTCTAACATTTCTTTGGGGATTGAGTCTTTCATCTCCTCTCTAAATTCTCTGTCACTTTTTAAATTCTCTGGACCAGGGACATCAGGCATTTCAAATTGGTGCTCAAATCCTTCTTCTGAAATTTTAAATGAGACTGACATATTAAAAATGTATTCTCCATTTTGAATTGCATTTACTGTTCTGGTAGTAAAACTTTTTCCATCTCTTATTCTTTGAACATCGTATAAGATAGGCATGTCTATTCTGCCTGGTCTTAAAAAGTAAGCGTGTAGTGAATGCGCTTTTCTAGAACTATCGACGGTCTCTTGAGTTGCACTTAACGCTTGACCAATAACTTGACCGCCAAAGACCCTACCCCATGCTGTTTGCTCACTCTGTCCTCTAAACAAGTTTTCTTCTAACTTTTCTAAATTAAGAGTATTGATTAATTCATCTAATAATTTTTGATCTGACATCTTAATCTTCTATTGTGTGGTCTACAGTAATTGCGGGCGCATCAGAACTTGGTTTACCTACCGCAACAGCAGGAACGCCTGCTACCGTAGTATTCATTTCCACATTATCCAAAACCACACTTCCTGCAGCCACCTTTGCTCCTTGGCCAATCTCAACGTTGCCAAGGATCTTGGCTCCGGCACTTATCAAAACGCCCTTTCTTACTTTTGGATGTCTGTCTCCTGTGACTTTCCCAGTACCGCCTAGAGTTACTCCTTGAAAAATAGAAACATCGTCTTCAATGACGCTAGTCTCGCCAATGACAATGCCTGTGGCATGATCAAGCATGACTCCAACTCCTATGGTTGCGGCTGGGTGAATGTCAACTCCATAGATTTTAGAAGATTGACTGTGAAGATAACTAGCCATCAACGATTCTTTTGTTTTCAAGAAAAAATTACTAGCTCTATGAGTTTGCAAAGCTAAAAATCCCTTAGAAAACAAAAGTGTTGATAAGTAACCTGTTGCTGCAGGATCTCTTTGCTTCACCGCATGTAAATCTAAGACTAAGCTATTTACTATTTCTTCGCTTTTAAAAACTTTTGTCAGCTCAAGAAATAAAACATCAGCAGAAAACACGTCGACATGATTTTTCGTTTCTAAATCATTTGAAATTTTAAAAGCGATTACATCTGAAAGATTATCGAAATCTTTAACGAACTTATTTATATAAGAATTAGATAATCTTTCGCTTGAAAGCAAAGATTCAGCTTCTTCAATAATTTTTGACCAGATTTCTTTTTCCGTCATAAGCTTAGTTTAGATGAGTTTGAAACCGAATAGTTTACTAGATCGCAAGTATATTTTCTTGCTGTTTTAATTGAAAAAAGGATAATAAGTATTCTTTAAAATAATGGCAACTACATACAATAATTTTTCCGATAACACCCCAGACATTTCATTAAATGTAGGCAATACATTTGGTATCGATGCAGATTTTGAAGTTCCGGCTTTTGCAGAAGCAAATGAATATGTCCCTGAAATTGATAGCACATATTGTTTTGACAAAAACACTACCCTTGCAATATTGGCCGGTTTTTCGGACAACCGTAGAGTAATGATTCAAGGTCTTCATGGATCTGGAAAATCAACCCATATCGAACAAGTTGCTGCAAGGCTGAATTGGCCATGCATCAGAATAAATTTAGATTCACATATTAGTAGACTAGATTTACTAGGTAAGGATGCAATTACGCTCGAAAAAGACAAACAAGTGACTAAATTTCAAGAAGGTATTTTGCCTTGGGCAATTCAAAATCCTACTGCTCTTGTATTCGACGAATACGATGCTGGTAGACCAGATGTAATGTTCGTTATTCAAAGGGTTCTAGAAGTAGATGGTAGATTGACCCTCCTAGATCAAAACAGAGTTTTGACGCCTAACCCATTCTTCAGGCTATTTGCTACTGCAAATACAGTGGGTTTGGGCGATAGCACTGGTCTCTATCATGGCACTCAACAAATAAACCAAGGACAAATGGATAGGTGGCAGATAGTTTCGTGTTTGAATTATTTAAGCGTTGATTTAGAAACAAAAGTTGTACTTTCAAAAGTAAAAGATCTCGATAATAAAAAAGGCACTGAAACTGTAAAAAATATGATTGAGCTCGCCAACTTAACTAGGGAAGGATTTAAAAATGGTGATATTTCTAATCTTATGTCGCCAAGAACAGTAATTAGCTGGGCAGAAAATTTTCAAATTTTCTCTGATCTTGTTTCTTCTTTTGAGCTAAGTTTTTTAAATAAATGTGATGAAACGGAAAAGCCTATAATTGCTGAGTACTTTCAGAGATGTTTCGATCAAGAGACTTCTGATTCAATTAGTAACTTAATAGATCAAGATTGAGTGACAGATCTAAAGAACAAATAGTTAAAGAAGCTCTTTCATCTTCTTCAAGAGCAATTTCGAGCAAGCAAGAATTGGAAATAAGTTTCGGCACCGATTCAATTCAATCTAACTCAGTTCCATTTGATAACTTATCAAAAAAATCCTTAGCTGTGACTCGAGCAAAAGCTGACAAAATTGCTCTTAAAGAAAAGTTTTCAAATGAAGAAAGAAGTAAATTAACTGGATTTTATGAACTAGATCAAAGTTTAAAAGAACAAAATGAAGTGAGAATTGAATTATTAGGCTCTCTTCAATTCAAAGGTTTAAAAAATAATTTACGTAAAAATTTTATAAATGAACTAAGCGCATTTAAGCCTGAATCTGCAATTGAGAATATTAATAAAATAATAGATGTATGGCTTAAGCATAAAATTTTGAAGACAAAACTCGTTCCTCTTGAAGAAGAAATCATAAAGCCTTTAGAAGAGGATTTAAAAAAACTTGAAAAACAATTTATTCCTATTCTAAAAGAAAATATGGAAAACAAAGAACTATATCTGGAAACCATAAAAAACTTATTAAGCGAGCTTAATATTAAATTTGAAGAGGAGGAAGAACAAAAAGAGGAAAGCTCTTCTGAGGATGACAGTGATGAAGACAATTCAGACGAAGACAACCAAGAAGACGACAATCAAGAAGAGCAAGGCTCTTCAGAAGAAACGCCTACTGAGTCAGAAACTTCCGAAGAAATGGAATTCGAAGAGGAAGAAGTTGAAGAGAACGATGAAAATTGGATAGAAAATAGATCGAAACTTGAAGAATTATTCAATATTGAAAACAGTCAGGAATACAAAGTTTTTTGCAGAGACTTTGATGAAGTTGTTGATGCGGAAGACCTATGCGCTCAAGAAGAATTAAAAAGGCTACGTTTAAGGCTAGATCAATTAATTGATCCAAGTAAAAACGTGATTGCAAAGCTTGCAAATCGATTGCAAAGACTTCTCCTGGCTCAACAAAATAGGTCTTGGGAATTTGATAAAGACGAAGGAATTTTAGATACTTCGAGATTAACAAAAATCATTACTGATCCTTTAACTCCTCTTAGTTTTAAACAAGAAAAAGACACAAAATTTAAAGACACAATTGTAACCATTCTTGTAGATAGCTCGGGATCGATGAGAGGTAGATCAATGACAACAGCTGCAATATCAGCGGATATTATTGGAGCTACTCTCGATAGATGTAACATAAAGACTGAAATTTTGGGATTCACAACAAAACATTGGAAAGGTGGAGATAGCAGAAAATTATGGGTTGAATGTGGTAAGCCAAATAACCCTGGAAGATTAAATGATTTGAGCCACATAATTTTTAAACCCGCTGATTTAGCTTGGCGAAGAGCCAAAAAAAATCTTGGATTAATGTTAAGAGAGGGATTATTAAAAGAAAATGTAGATGGTGAAGCTTTGTTATGGGCTTGCAGTAGACTTTTTAAAAGACCAGAACAAAGACAAATTCTTATGGTCATTTCTGATGGTGCGCCAGTTGATGACAGTACCTTGTCAACAAATTCAACTAGCTATTTAGATAATCACTTAAAATCAGTCATAAAAGATATTGAAAATAAAACGGATATCGACTTGATAGCAATTGGAATTGGTCATGACGTTACAAGGTATTATTCGAAAGCTGTAACCATTCATAGAGCTGAAGAGTTAGGCGGTGTAATGCTTGAACAATTGACTGAATTATTTGCTGATAACAAAGCCTAAACGTAGCTTTTATATCTATTGACTTTATCCCTGCAAAAGCATATTTTACATCTATGAAAATTACTAAAAGAGCGGGTCCACCCGAAGATCTAGTCTATTTCGATGACGAATTAGACCTTAAAGAAAAAGACGTTGAAGATGTTGTTGAGATATTCAATACTCCTTTAACTGGATCTTACAATTGGGATTACACAGTTGCTGAGAACCGTATAAAAAAACTTTATGAGTTGGGTAAAGAGCTGAATTGGAACGGTTCTATAGACCTCGATTGGAGTTATACTCACCCTGCTGACGAACCATTACTCGGAGTAGACGGGGTTGAATTCCCACACGAACAACTGGACGCTTACAAAGCTTTATCTGATGAAGAGAAAATAGAATTTGATAGACACGAAACAGCTGAAGTTTTATGTCAATTTCTTCATGGCGAACAAGGAGCCCTTTTAGTAGCTTCACAAATTGCAAGTTGTGCACCAACTTTCAACGCTAAAATGTATGCCGCATCACAAACTTTTGACGAAGCAAGACACGTTGAAGTTTTCAATAGATATTTACAAGAAAAAATCGGGTTTCATTACCCCATAAACCCTAATCTAAAAGCTTTGTTGGATAAAATTCTCACTGACGAAAGATGGGATTTAAAATTTATAGGAATGCAAATCATTATAGAAGGTCTTGCTTTAGCTGCTTTTACAAACATGAAGCTATCGGCGAGAGATCCATTATTACAAACACTGCTTCATTACATAATTAGAGACGAAGCTCGTCATGTTACTTTTGGAATTAATTACCTAGAAGATTTTGTTAAAACTTTGTCTCCTGAGGAAATAGAGGAAAGAGCTGAATTTGCTTTCGAAGCATGTGTAGTTTCTAAGGAAAGATTAATAAACACGAAAGCTATGTCTAGATTCCTTAAAATGTCTGATGAAGAAGCTAGAGTTTTTCAATTAAATAATGGTGGATTGGACCAGTTTAGAAGCTTCTTGTTTTCTAGGGTAATGCCCAATTTAAAAAGAATTGGACTTTTAACTGAATCTATAAGGCCTAAATACGAAGAACTAGGTATTCTTGAATATGAAAATGCAGCTAGTGACTATGAGATTGACTGGGCTGAAATTTCAAAACCTTTAGAATCTTCAGATCAGGTTAAAAAAGATTCCGACGAAATGCTTGCCGCTATTCAAGAAGCTCAAGCAAACGCTTAACTTTTAATCTACATTAGCTGTTTAAAACAGCGATATGACTCAACCTATAAAAATAGGAATAGATTTCGGAATTACCAACACGGACGTTGTTATTTCTGATAATTCTGTATTAACTTTCAAGACCTTTCCTTCTAAAGGAGCTTCAATTGTATTTCTTGAGGAGATTCTTAATTCTTCTGTTAAAGAAATTAATAGATTAGGCAAAATTGGTGTCACGGGTGGAAAACACATGGAATTGCCCAAAACCTTCAACAATATAGTAATTGAAAATAAAAATGAAATTGACTCGATAGTGAATGGAGCTGCTAAATTATTTAACCCATCGGAAAAGAATTTCATGGTAATGAGTTTAGGCTCTGGCTCTGCGTGTGCAATTTCAAAGGACGGTGAAATTTTCCATGCCGGTGGAACCGGTTTGGGAGGAGGTACAATCAAAGGGCTCAGTAAATTAATAATAGATGAGGAATCTCCTGAAATAATTAATTCTTTGTCTATAAATGGAAAAAAAGAAAAAGTGGATTTACTACTTAAGGATGTAATTTCAGGTCCTATTGGTAACTTACCGGAGTCAGCAAGCGCAGTTAATTTTGGAAAATCTGATTATTCCGAATGTACTAAAGAAGATTTAGCCGCTGGCATAATCAATATGGTAGGCCAAACTATTTTGAAAACTGCTATTACTCATGCCCTATTCCACAGAATAAAGAAAATTTACGTAATTGGCAGGACGCAAAAATTTGATTTGATCAGAGAGATATTAGTAGACGGTTTTAAATTAGCAAACCTTGAAGTGTGCTTTGGTGAGAAAAGTGAATATGCTATCTGCTTGGGCACTATTTGAATTTAACAAGAAGTCCGACGATGTCCTACTCTCGCATAGAAAAGACTACACTACCATCGGCGCTAAGTGGTTTCACTTCTGAGTTCGATATGGTATCAGGTGGGTCACACTTGCTATTGTCATCGGACAAAATTCTTGTTGGTGATTGTGATCCATTAAAATCAAAATAAATTAGGTCGATATATTCAAATTTAGAAACATTAGTTAAGCCTCACGAACAATTAGTACAGGTTAGCTCAATGCCTTACAGCACTTACACACCCTGCCTATCAACGTCCTAGTCTTGAACGGTTCTTTAGGATCCCGAAGGATCAGGGAGATCTTGTCTTGAGGTGGGCTTCCCACTTAGATGCTTTCAGCGGTTATCCTTTCCGAACATAGCTACCGGGCAATGCCACTGGCGTGACAACCCGAACACCAGAGGTTC
>ENA-OSEY01000326-OSEY01000326.1-marine-metagenome-genome-assembly--contig:-NODE-326-length-35156-cov-6.378574_pt1 | contig 35156 bp, 35 predicted proteins | sample MGYA00248465_ERZ534230 | MGnify/ENA primary metagenome ERZ534230 (study PRJEB26409, sample SAMN06344110) | marine metagenome | isolation source: Sea water from surface | place: Atlantic Ocean:Southern... | reverse complement strand
TTTCTTGGACTGATATTGCTTTTAAGAATAAAAAATCAGGTAATACAAAGACAGTCAGTCAACATATTCAACACTGGTTTAATGATGAAGAGGAGATTATAAGGGAAGATTATTATTTTAATCCAGCACAACTTCCTCAGTAATTTTAAAATTAAGATTAGTTAACCTCTAAATTATATTTAGAGGTTAATTAATTTTTATAAATCAATGAATCTAATGATTCTCTTGATAAGAACTCACCATTTTTTATTACTGCAGATATATCCTGAGTATTTCTGATATTATCTAAAGGGTTTGAATTCAAAATTACAAGGTCTGCCTTATATCCATTTTTAATTCTTCCCTCTTTATTTTCTAATCCAAAAAACTTAGCAGGATTTACAGTTGCACTTCTAATTGCTTCAAGATTTGAGAATCCACTTTCAACCATGACTTCCAACTCAATATGTAAGCTTCTGCCAGGAATTAAATATCCAATTGGGGTATCAGTTCCTGCCATAAAAGGAACATTTTTTTTATGAAGTTTACCTGTAGCCTCCTCTAACCATTTAGAATATCTTAAACTATTTTTATCAATTATTGTATCAGTTTCTGAAATCTCTTTAATCCATTTTTGTTTAATTTGATTTGGTAGTTTATTTAACTCATTTTTAAAAGAGGGGTCTTTAAAAGTTTTTAGAGAAGAATTTCTGTATAAAAAAAGAGTTGGTGTTTGCCATACATTTTTTGATGCCAAAAGATTTGCTGCTTCTTCAAACTTATTATAATCAATTGAGTCAAGCGCTTTCATTCTTTGTTTAGAATGAATTTGAGATCTTAAATCACTGCCTGGTAAATCATCTGGATTTTTTAGTAACTCTAATCTCTCCTTGTAAAGTTCATCTGAATTACTTGCAATTGAAAGTGCAAAGTTTCGAAGATGTTCTATTCCATTTAAACCTGAGTCAATAGCAGAAAATAAGGTCATACTTAAAGGAATATGTCCAGTTACCTTCAAGTTTGATTTTTTTGCAATTCTCATTATGGCTAAAAACTGATTTTCAGTAAGCATTTCATAAGCCTTTAAAAGATCGACCTCTCTTTCTACTATTCCTAGTACATTAGATTCAATATCAATAATGTCATTGTTCTCAATTGAGAGAAGTGGAAATGATGGGCTTGAATTGTTATACACATTTGGAGTTCCATCTATTAGTGGTCCTGCGATATATACAGTTGGATTATAAATCGGGTCCATCAATGACAAATCTTTCATTTTAACTACCAAGTCAATTGGTCCACCAGTATCACGAACACTTGTTACTCCATGAGCTAAAAAAAGTCCTGGCATAAATGGTGCTAGGTTAGTATCAAAAGAAAAATGAATGTGAGCATCCCATAAGCCTGGAATTAAATATTTCCCAGTCGCATCAATTATATTTTTATTATCAGCTATAAACTCATTATCATCATCTAGTATCTTATTTATGATATTGTCAGTTATGACTACACTTTTAGTTGATTGAAGTCCATCAATTGGATCAATAATGGATATGTTTTTTATAACATATGAGTCCTCAGAAATTGTTACTTGGTTTGAACAACCCAGGATGAAAAAAGTCGAAGATATAAATGTGAACTTTTTAAAAGACTTTAAATAATAATCCATAATATTCCTAAAAATTTAGAAGGTTTAGTTACCTCTTCCAACTTTTCTAACACCAGTCATTTTCGTTTTCCCTACACCTTTAGATTGAAGCTTACTACTATAATTTTTTTTTGAATTCTTATTTGAGTTTTTAACTTGACGTTTTCCGTTTGTCTCTCTGTTAGCATTTTTGTTTCCAAAGAATTTACTTCCCATATTAATTTGTTTTTAATACTGAATGTGTACAATTTATGAAAGAATATTTAAATCAATCCATTGTATTTTGAATAATTATAATATTTTTAAATATGAAACTATTATCAAAGCTGTTCATAACTTCTTTAATCTGTGTTTTATCATGCTCATCTGAAGAAACTGAAGAAACCGCATGTATAGATGAAACTAAAATTGATGGGTTAGTTTTATGTATTGAAGTTTATGAACCAGTATGTGGTTGTAATGGAATTACATATCCAAACGTATGCTATGCAAGTAGTGTTGGTGGAGTAACTTCATTTATTAGTGGACCATGTGTTAAGCCTGATTAGATTTCAATTAGCTATTATTAAAATATAAATTGATATAATACTAATTAAGATCCATATTCCAAAAGCAGACTAATCAATAAGTATAAAGTTCATATTATTTAATTAAGTAACTTCTCTGCTTCGTTTTTAATTCTTGATTTATTCAAAATACTATCTTTCAAAATAGATTTTCTGTCAAATTCTTTATCCGTAATATTAATTCGCATTTTTTCTCTATTAACAGTAAATATCTCATAATTAAAGAGTGCTTGATTAAGAAACTCTAAAGCTTTGATTTCATTATCAACACCACCAAGACTATTATCTTTATTTAGAGCATCTGAGTAAACGGATATGATTTCATCAGCAATTATCTCATAAGCTTCTGTGAAAGCCCCCTCAAGATCTTCTGCTTCAAGTTCTTTAGTCTCATATGTAGCTTCGCCGGATTGGCTGTAATTAAAACTATCTAAATAATAAATTTCTCCACCACATCCAATTAGAAGAAAAGATATAAGAAATAGTATTTTTTTCATGATTTGTAAACTTTTACAAATACAAAGATATTAAATGAAAATAATTAATTAAAAATTCAAAAAATACTATAAGGGGCACAGAAATAATATAAGGGCACAAATTATCACTATATTTATAAAATAAATTGTATATTTAGTATAGTATAAAATATGAAAAAATTAGAAAGAATTTCTCAAGAAAAATTTGATTCACTTAAAAAAGATGAAAAAGATTTATTATTAATTTATTACAAAACTTATGAAAAGGAAAATAAATTATCAAAGTCTTTAAGTAAATCTAGAAAAAAGATAAAAAAAGTAAAAGAGAAATTGAATAATATTCAAATAAAGAAAAAAGAAATTCTAGAAAAAATTAAGTCAACCAATAAAAGTTTATTTACAACATCTACTATCGTATGTGACAAAAGATGGAATTCATATATCTGCATATTTAAAAATAGTGAATCACAAAAATCTTTATATCTTGGAAACCACAAAAATATAATTAAAGCTCTTACACCCTTTTATTCAAAAGAAGAATTTAATGATTCTCAAGATTTTTTAAAAAAAGAGTTAAAAAAAATTATATCTACAGTTCAAGATAAATTAATTAAGCATAATGATAATAATGAGATAACTTTTAAAAAAAATAAACTTAAAAGTATAATAGAGCTATATGCTGAAAGTGGTAAATGGGATTATTGGTCCATTGAAGATTAGAAATAATAATTAAAGTATGAAAATATTAAATTAGCAATATGAGTTTTATGAAAAATATAAGTCTGTTTTTAATTATATCTATACTTACTTCATGTAGTTCATTAAATAAAGAGGAACAAGCATTTATTGAAATATCAAAAGAAAATTATCAAGATCAACTTGAAGGTTTTTGGTTAGGCCAATTAATTGCAAATTGGACTGGATTAATAACAGAAAATGATAAAATTGGAAATATTGGAGAAATTAAGACTGGTGATTTCTATACTAGAGAAGATTGGGGTAAAACTGATCAAAGAAGTATTTGGGAGGATGATTCAGTTGATAAATCAAACATTAAAATTGATTTTATATTAAAATCAGAAGATGAAATTTGGGGATCAGATGATGATACAGATATTGAGTATATGTATCAGTATTTACAAAATTTTTATGAAACTAATATTTTAACTCCATCTCAAATAAGAGAAGGGTGGTTAAGACATATTTACATTGAGGAGGAGAATTATTTATGGGTTTCAAACCAACGAGCATTTGATTTAATGTTAGAAGGTTTTGAACCACCAGAGACAAGTAGCCCTGAAAAAAATGAATTCTATGATATGATTGACGCTCAATTAACAACTGAAATTTTTGGTTTATTCTCACCTACAAAACCAGAATTTGCAATTGAAATGTCAAGACTTCCAATCCAGACAACAGCAAGAGAGGAAGCACAGGAAATTGCTGAGTTTTATGTTAGAATGTATTCAAATGCATCAAACACAAAAAATTTAAAATCAATTAAAGAAAAAATGATTTGGCTTGCTAATGAGTCTAGATCTAAACTCAATAATAATTTATACCCTTCAAAAATGTACGATTACATTAAAGGCTTATATGACTCTGGAATTAAATGGGAACAAACAAGAGATTCCATTTATCACAGATATCAAGTCAATCAAAAAGATGAATATAATATAACTTCAAAAAATTTATATTGTAACGGTTGTTATGCGGCTGGAATTAATTTTGCATCAAGTCTTGTAAGTTTATTTTATGGTGAAGGTGACCTAAAAGAAACAATAAAAATTGGAACTCTTGCTGGTTGGGACTCTGATAATCCCACATCTACATGGGGTGGATTAATTGGATTTATAATAGGCAGGGAAATGGTTGAAAAAGAATTTAATATGAAACTATCGAACAAGTTTAATATTCATAGAACAAGAAAAAATTTCCCCAACGACGGCATTGATACATTTGAAAATATGGCAAAAAATGGAATCAAGATAGTTGACAAAGTTGTTCTAGAAGAGCTTAATGGGAAGATTGATTCTGAAAATAAATTATGGTTAATTCCTAAATAATAAATATGATCTTACCTGTAAGCTGTTCAATTGACTTGGATTTTGACAATAAACAAGTATGGCAAATTATCTCAGAGCCCGGAAACTTGAATAAAACTCATCCATTCTGTAAATCAAACACAGTTGTCAAATGGGATAAAGATAATCATGAGGATATATTAGAGTATTTAAATGGGGTTGTGCTTCATAGAAATTTCTATAAATGGGATGAAGGCAACGGTTATGAGTTAAACATTGGAAGGAAAACTGGTAGGAAATCTAAAGTTATTTGGAAAATTACAGGTGATAAAAAGTCAAATCTAAATATTACTGTTTATCCACATGTCTTCAGCAATAGAAATAAATTAAGCTATTATCTAATTTATACTTTCTTTATTAAGCCAGGATTAAAAAAATATTTAAATTCTGTTTTAAAAGGTTACAAATGGTATTTAGAAAATAAACAGTCTGTACCAAGAAATCATTTTGGTAAACACAAATGGTTTTCCTAAAAACTAATTATGATTGGAATGATTCATGTTGTGGTTCATATGCATTTTTTTTCCAATATTGAAAATTGGCATCATTAATCCTAAAGTTTTCATCGACTCTGAAGAGTTAAAAAATATCCTTAGATTTTTATCTTTAAAAATCTTATAATCAATTCCAATGTATGGTTCATTATGATTTTCATGTGAGCTATGCATAGAACCCATACCCATGTGCATTCCCATATGGTCATCGGGCATTTCATGGAACATATATCCAGCGGCAACATTAAATCTTCCAAGGTTATATTTTACATTTAACATAATTTCATAATCATCATCCACATCAAAAGGAGTTATCATTACACCCCCACCAATCATAACCTTAGGAAGTGGCATGTAATTTAGACCTACTCCTAGCTTGGAGTATTCATTTTCAAGATCAAATGCACCACTTACACCAATGTGTGCTTGAGAGAATAAACTAAAAGAAGTTAAAGTTAATAGACAAATAAGTAAATTTTTCATATAAGTTATTATTTAGGTAAAGAACCATGACGATCATAATAATCTTTGTCATAGTCCATTTTTTCTTTATTTGATAAAACCAATGAGATTAAAACCAAAACAGTAACAATTACACCAAAAATAAATATAGATGTTGTTAAATCTCCTAATAGTAAATCTCTAATTTGACCATATCTGTTCATAGGACAAAATTATTTATATAAAGCTAAATTAATTTAATTGATTTATAATTAACAAAAATTTTGGATTTACATATTTAACTAAAATATACATTTGTAATGTGTTTAAGATAAAGAAAATTCCCAAAGAATATTACCCAGAAATCCTTTTTGTGATATTCTTAGTTGTTATGTTTAGCAAAGTCTACATAATGGTTCAACTTGCAAACTCTTAGATAGTAAATCAAAGAACTTCTAGGAAATAATCGCCATTGTATCCCTACATTTCCCATTTTAATTAAATTCAACTTATGAAAAAAGGTTTTAAAATTATACCTTAGACATATGAGACCTTATATATTAATTAGCTTAATTAGTACTCTATTAATCTACTGTGAAACAGAAAATGATGAATGGATATCTCTTTTTGATGGAGAAAGTCTTAGCGGATGGGAGATGAAAATTGCTGGTTATGAATTAAACAACAATTACAGGAATACTTTTAGCGTTAAAGATGGTGCAATTAGAGTTTCTTATAAAGATTATGACTCATTTGATGATAGATTTGGTCATATTTTCTTTACAAAAAAGAAATTTAAAAATTATCACTTAAAGATGGACTACAGGTTCTATGGCGAGCATGTAAATTCATTTAAAAACGAAGATGAAGCCTGGAACTATAAGAACAGTGGAGTTATGCTTCATTCTGAAGACCCATCAAAAATGTTTACAGATCAAGAGTTCCCTGTGAGTATTGAAGCACAGTTTCTTGGTGGATCAGGAGAAAAAGATAGACCAACTCTTAATATGTGTTCCCCTGGAACTGAGGTTGATATTAATGGATATCAAGCCCTGAAACATTGTGTTTTTTCTAATTCAAAGACATATCATGATGAAGAGTGGATTAGTGTTGAATTTATTGTTTATTCAGATTCCATTGTTCACCATGTAATAGGTAGAGATACAGTCATGACTTACTCTAATATAAAAATTGGTGGAGAATATTTATCAGACAATTTTACGGATCGAATTGGCGAACCACTTAAAGAGGGCTATATTTCACTTCAGTCTGAAGGACATCCTATAGAATTTAAAAACATAAGAGTAAAAGAACTTCTAGACTAATTCTATGAAAGTAAGAGAAGCAAGATTGACCGATTTAAAAAATCTGTCAGTTTTATTTAATTCATATAGAATGTTTTATGGAAAAAAGTCTGATTTAAAAGTTGCAGAAGAATTCTTAAGATCTCGAATTGAAGAAAAAGACTCTAAAATATTTGTTTGTGATTTTAATAATGAATTATCAGGCTTTGTACAATTATATCCAATATTCTCATCAACTAGAGTTAGCAAATATTGGTTATTAAATGATTTATATGTTGATGTTAAAAAAAGAGGAAAAGGATACTCAAAGTTGTTAATTGAAAAGTCTAAAGAACTTGTTGTGGAATCAAAAGCATGTGGCATGATGTTAGAGACCGAAAAATCAAATATAATTGGCAATAAGCTATATCCATCATCAGGTTTTAAAAAGAATGAGTTATGTAATTTTTATGAATGGATTCCTAGTTAATTGTTCTTTTTAGATACTTCAAAGTAGCTTTATGTGCAATTTCTTGAAGCAGTTTCTTATCTTCTTTATTGATGGCCCCATAATAATCATATTTTAAACCTATTGGGGATTCTCCATATACGCTTGCAAAAACAGTACAAGCTGCTAGATATGTTCCTTTTAAATTAGGATGTGTCCCATCATCATGATGAAGTTTTATATCAGGTAATTCCTTATATGCAATGTCAAAAGCTAAGCCAACTGGGATGACAAGAACATTATTTTCTTCACCAACTTTTGTGTAAATGTCCTGTATAATACTTATTTGATTTACTTCAAAATCTTTATGCGGTTCTACAAATGCATGAGTCATATAAAGAGCTGCTTTTGAGTTATTAGCTTTAATTGACTCTATGTGTTTTTTAGCATAATATGAAAACTCTTTTCGATTTTCTTGAGTTAATGGTTCAGAACTTCCACCTTGAAGAATTACCAAGTCAAACTTTTCAATCGAACTAATTGCTTTAGGCATAATTAGCCTTTCAACATCATGATGCATTAATCTAGAGCCACCAATGGTTGCAGATTTTACTGACGCAGAACCATCATAGTCTTCTAAATATTCCTCTGCCATACGTTTAAAATGATTGTGAAGACTATCTCCATAATACAGATAACTATTACCAATAAATAATATGGTCCTTGGTTCATTATTTTTATTCTGCTCAAAAAGCTCTTGAGAAATTAAAGAGTTTGAAAAGAATATTACAATTAGGAAAAAATTATATATATTTTTCATGTATTTATTTCTAGAAGGTAAATATTCTTTTAATTTTAACCAAGTTTCATTTAATCCCCAATTAATTTTAAATATGTCAATAGATAAAAAAGAATTTGATGTTATAATCTGGGGTGCATCTGGATTTACTGGAAGACTTGTTGCTGAATATTTATTTCAAAATTATAATAAAGATGAATTAAATTGGGCTGTAGCAGGAAGAGATATTAAAAAACTTAATAAAGTAAGGGATCAATATCTTGATCAAAATATTCCTGTTATTATCGCTGATAGTTTTGATGAAGTTAGTCTACTTAAAATGACTGAAAGAACAAAAGTAATTTGTACTACAGTTGGCCCATATGCTAAATATGGTTCACAACTGGTTAAGTCATGTGTAAAATCAAAAACACATTATTGCGATTTAGCTGGAGAAGCCCAGTGGATAAGAAAAATGATTGATCTTTATCACGAGACTGCCAGAGAGAATCAAATAAAAATTGTTAATTCTTGTGGTTTTGATTCTGTACCATCAGATTTAGGGGTCTATTACATTCACAAAAATATTTCAAAAAAAAATCTTTATATAAAAATGAGAGTAACAGGTGCAAAAGGGACATACAGTGGTGGAACATATGCAAGTATGCAGAATATTATCAAGGAGGCATATAAAGATATGGAAGTGAGAAAAAGTTTAACCAATCCATATGGGCTTAATCCAAAAGGACAACAGGATGGTCTTGACAAAAGGGATCTAAGATCTGTGAAGTATGATAAAAAAATTAAAAGCTGGATATCTCCTTTTTTGATGGCTGGGATAAATACTAAAATTGTAAGGAGAAGTAATGCACTAAGTAATTTTAGTTATGGAAAAAAGTTTCAGTATGACGAAGCTGTTATGACTGGTAAGGGAGTAAAAGGAAGATTGAATGGAATTATTTTATCAATTCCTCTTATATTTCTTGCTGCAAAACCTGGATCGTTCATTAATAAAATTTTTAATATTATTTCACCAAAGCCAGGGCAGGGACCAAATAAAAAAGAAAGAGAAAATGGATATTTTAGTTTTAGATTTTTTGTTTTTGATCAGGAAGGCAATGAATCAATTTTTAAGGTAACTGGTGATAAAGATCCAGGTTATGGGTCTACCTCCAAGATGTTAGCTGAAAGTGCAGTTTGTCTTGCAAAAGATAAATTAGATGATAAATATGGTGTTTTAACACCATCCTATGCCATGGGTAAAAATATTCTTAATAGACTTATTTCAAAAGCTGGATTAACATTTAATAAGATAAAATAATAATCTAGTTACTGGTCCAGCATTTAAAAAGCTAATAATTAATTTTAATACTATCCTTGTTAATTTATTGAGTTAACTGCTTCAAACTTTATATATTAGTTATAAACTTATTGTATGAAGAAATCTCTGATAATATTTATTGCATTATTTTTTTCATTTTCATTAAATAGTCAAAAAAAGAGTATCGACTCATTGACTAAAGGTATGAATATGTCCAAAGGTGTAATTAATTCCTATACAAATAACAATAAACTTCTATTTGAAATCCCTAACGAAATTCTAGGAAAAGAAATTTTAGTTGTAACTAGATTAGCTCAGGTTCCATCTGGTTACTCACCATATATAAATGCTGGATCGAAAACATCCGAACAAGTTATCAGCTTTTATAAGAAAAATAACAGGATAGATATTAGGCAATTATCATATAATAATATTGCAGATCCAGATGATCCAATTATTCAAAGTGTTGTGGAAAATAATTTTTCTCCTATACTAGCTAGTTTTGAAGTTAGGAATAGTGATAAAAGTTCATTCTTAATTGATGTATCTGATTTTTTTTTAAAAGATTCTCCTGGATTTAACATTATAAACTCTAGAGTAAAAGACCAATATAAAATTGGTGGTGTGGACAGGAAAAGAAGCAGTATTGATTCTTCTAGAAGTTTTCCTGAAAATATTGAAGTACTGGCAACATTAACATTTAATACAAATAAACCTCCTAGAATTAATAGAACTAAAACATTTAGCTTTCAGGTAAACCACTCATTTATTCTTTTGCCCAGTGAAAAGATGAAAGTTAGACACTTTGATCATAGGGTTGGATGGTTTACAGTTAATAAAATAGACTATAGCTCAAGTGCATTAAAATCTGATTCGTTCAAATTAATAAGGAGGTGGAGACTTGAGCCAAAGGATGAAGAAGCATACTTAAGAGGTGAACTAGTTGAACCCAAAAAAAAGATTATATATTATCTAGACCCTGCAACTCCTAAAAAATGGAGACCATATTTCATTAAGGGAGTTGAAGATTGGAACTCTGTATTTGAAAAGGCGGGATTCAAAAATGCAATCGTTGCTAAAAGTCCACCCTCTAAAGATGAAGATCCCGATTTCAGTCCAGAAGATATTAGATATTCAACTGTCAGATATGTTGCCTCTGAGACAAGAAATGCTACAGGGCCTAGTGTATCTGATCCAAGAACTGGGGAAATTTTAGAGAGTGATATAATCTGGTATCATAATCATTTAAGATCCTATAGAAATAGATACTTACTTGAAACCGGTGCTGCTAATCCGTCTGCAAGAACACTTGAAACACCAGAGAAAGAAATTGGGGAGATGATGCGAAGAGTTATATCTCATGAAATTGGCCATGCACTTGGTTTACCTCATAATATGAAAGCTAGTAGTGCTTATCCTGTCGACTCATTAAGGTCAGGAACGTTTACTCAAAAAATGGGGATAGCGACAACAATAATGGATTATGCAAGATATAATTACATTGCCCAACCTGGTGATAAAAATATAAGATTCATTAGACAACTTGGCCCTTATGATGATTACTCAATAGAATGGGGATATAGATACTTTCCAGGGAAATCTGTAAATGAAGAAAGAGAAATTCTTTCAAAATTTGTTGATCAAAAAAGTTTAAATCCAATTTATATGTTCGGATCTTCTTGGGGTGATCCTAACTCCCAAACTGAAAATATAGGTGATGACCCTGTTAAAGCAAGTTATTATGGGATAAAGAATTTAAAAATAGTAGCTGAAAATTTAACTAAATGGACATATTCACCAAATAAAGATTATGAAGATTTAGAAGAACTATATGGGGAATTACTAGGAGTATATAGAAGATATATTTTTCATGTTATAGGAATTATAGGAGGCGTTAATCAAACTCTTATAAATACAAATCAAAGCGGATCATTTACTTATAAAAATGTTGATAAACAATATCAAATTCGCGCATTAAATTTTCTAGATACAGAGCTCTGGAAAACACCAATATGGTTATTAGATAAAGATATAGTTTCACAAATTAACAACACTGACGGATTATACAAGATTGAGACCTTGCATGAACGATCAATTAATTCTTTGTTATCAAATTACAGGCTAAATAGAATGTTATCATCAGAAAATTCAATTGTTGGTGAGGGACTTAAATATAATGAGCTTTTTGATCTACTCTATGAATCAATTTTTGAAAAGATTAATCCAGCAAATCAGATAGATAGAAATCTTCAATTGAGCTTTACAAAGAAAATTATTTCACTTATTGAAGAAAAAGATTTGAAAGATGCTATAAAAGCTAAAGCTTTATCCATGAGAGAAGAGATCAATAAATTATCTAATAAAAAATCTAGATCATCTTCCAATAATATTTTGAAGAATCATTATGACTATATAGTGTTCCTAACATCAAAAGAAAACTAGTTTCTTTATGATTTTAATAGGTAAAGTGATGATAGAAGTGTAACTGGGAACCAACTTTTATTTTTGTTACAAAAAACTAAATGTTTTGTAGTTTTTGGTTCATGTAAATTACCATTTAATGAGTTACTAATAATTTTATTTTTTGAAAGGCTATCATTATCATCTGTAATAATATGATTTGAAAAATAATTAATTATAGTGACTGGAATTTTATTATATCCAAGCTCTTTAAGAGCTGTATATCTGTGATGTCCATCAATTATAAGATTTGATTCACTACATACAATTATTGTTGAAATTATTATATCATCGTTTTTATATTTTAGATTATTCTTTAATATCTCCTTCTTGTCTAGAAGTACTTTTTCATGAGGAATAATTGAGTTAATGTCTACTTCCTTTATCTCCACGATAATATCCTTATCAACAGTTATTGAATACATAAACTAATCTTTATTAATAGCTATTGCAAAATACACATTATTTAGAACTACTTTTTGTATTTTTAGATATGTCCTGCAAAGCTCATTGGGAAAAAATATACAAAGAGAAAAGTTCACAAGAGGTTTCGTGGACGCAAGAAACTCCAACTACCTCAATTGATTTTTTTAGTGATTTTAAAATTCAAAAAGACGATCCAATAATTGATGTTGGTTGTGGTGAAAGTAAATTTGTTGATTATCTAATAGATAATGGATATAAGGATATATCTGTTCTGGATATTTCTGAGAATGCAATAAGTAGGGCTAAACAGAGAATGGGAAGCAGATCTAAATTTATAAATTGGATTATTTGTGATATAAATGATTTTGAACCAAAAAAAAATTATGTAGTATGGCATGATAGAGCTGCGTTTCATTTTTTAACCTCTAAAGTTGAAATAGATAGATACGTTAAAAAAGTAAAATCAAATACTGAAAATTTTATAATAGGAACTTTTTCAACATCAGGTCCAACAAAATGTAGTGGGCTTGATATTACTCGTTATGATGAATCATCATTAAAAAAATTATTTGAAGACCAGAAAATATACTTTAAAAGAAGTGAGAACATAAATCATATTACACCTTTTGAAACGACTCAGAATTTTATATTTTGCAGCTTTTCATCAAAAAAATAAATTATTACAATATGGAATATAATAAACTACCAGGGACAGATATTGAAGTAAGTAAAATATGTCTTGGAACTATGACATGGGGAAGGCAAAATTCAGAATCTGAAGCTTTTGAACAAATGGATTATAGTCTAGATAAAGGAGTAAATTTTTTTGATACAGCTGAATTATATCCTGTACCTGCTACTCCCGATAGATATGCTGATACAGAAAGGATAATTGGGAACTGGCTTGAATCAAGAAAAACAAGAGACAAGATAGTACTTGCTTCCAAAATTGCAGGTCCAGGCGATTACACAGCACATATCAGAAAAACAGGTTTTAAAGGAAATTCTATTGAGGAAGCTATTAATGGTAGTCTTGAAAGACTAAAAACAGATTATATAGATCTATATCAGCTTCATTGGCCAGAAAGAGCTACAAATTATTTTGGTAAAAGAGGATTTGAATATATTGAAGATGGCTGGAATGACAACTTCAGAGAAATTCTAGAAACTCTAAAAAAAATTGTTGATTCAGGGAAAGTCAGACATGTTGGTTTGTCAAATGAAAATCCATGGGGCATTATGAAATATCTTGAATATTCTAAAGAGGGATTGCCTAAAATGATTACAATTCAAAATCCATATTCTTTATTAAACAGATTATTCGAAGTTGGAAGTGCAGAGATATGTAAAAGAGAAAATGTAGGTTTATTAGCATATTCTCCTTTAGGATTTGGTGTTTTATCTGGTAAATATAGAAATGGTAATATGCCTGAAAATAGCAGGTTAAAATTATTTTCAAATCTTGCAAGGTTTAGTAATGATAAGTGTTTTAAAGCAACAGATCTATATCATGATATAGCGATGAAATATGATATAAGCCTTACACAAATGTCATTAGCGTTTGTAAATGACAGGCCATTTGTAACAAGCAATATAATTGGTGCAACATCGATGGATCAACTTAGAGAAAATATTAATAGTATAAATCTAAAGTTATCCAAAGAGATAATTGCTGAAATAAACTCAGTAAATGAAAAGATCCCGAATCCAGCTCCATAAATTGTTTTATCCAAAGACACTATATTAAATGAGCCCAGAGAAGTTGTTAATATCAATAAAAGAAATCAAAAAAATTCTTAAGCATAATTATAATATAATTGGCTCAATTAACAGACTAGATGGAGAAATCGATTATAATTTCAGAGTTGAATCATCAGATAAAAAAGAGTATTTGCTAAAGATCTCCAGATCAAATTTTAACTTGGATTATATTGATTATCAAATTAAACTTTTAGATCACTTAAAAAAAGATTTTAGTATTAATATACCCTTAAACATTCAAACAATTAAAGGGGAAAATTTTTGTATAGAAAAAGATAGTCAAGGTGATGATAGATGCATTAGATTATTATCATGGATTAATGGAAGGCTCTGGAGCTCTGTTAATCCTATTGAAAAAGAATTGAGAGTAGAGCTTGGATCTAAAACTGCGCTTCTTTCTCAATCATTAGAAAAATTTAAACACCCTTACTTTAATCGTAAAATAGACTGGGACATAGCAAACTCAGAATGGGTTGAAGTACATTTGAAGAATTTTAGTATTAGTAAAAGAGTAATTCTTGAAAATTTTATAAAAGACTTTAAAAAAAATCTATCTATATATAACGATTTAAAAAAATCTGTTATTCATAATGATATTAACGATAATAATATTATTGTTTCCAATGAGATAATTAATCCTAACATAGAATCCATAATTGATTTTGGAGACTCAGTATATTCTCAGAGAATAAATGATTTAGCAATAGCATGCTCATATGGAATTATGAATTTAAATGACCCTCTTGAAGGATGCTGTGAAATAATTTCTGGCTATAACAAATTAGTTACTATCAATGATAATGAGCTAAGTCTGCTCTACAACCTAATTGGCATGAGACTTGTAATTTCTGTCACAAAATCATTTATTAATAGAGATAAGGAACCTGATAATAAATATCTCCTAATTAGTGAAAAACCTGCTTGGAATCTTTTGAAAAGTTGGTCAGAGATTAATTCAGAATATGCTTATTACTCCTTTAGAAAAGCATGTAATTTAGATGCTCACCCAAACAAGAAAAAGTTCACTAAGTGGGTCAGAAGTAAAAAGTTTAATGTAAAAGATTTGTTTCCAAAATTACAAAAAGATAAATTTTACAAAATTGATCTTAGTGTTGGAAGTGAATGGATTGGTGGAAGAAATGAAATAGAAGATTTGGATGTCTTTCAATTTAAAATTGATAAACTGCAGAAAGAACAAACTAAAAAAATAATAGCAGGTGGATATCTAGAACCTAGATCAATTTATACATCAGATAGTTATGAAAAAATTGGTAACTATGGTGCTGAGAATAGAACGATTCATTTAGGGATAGACTTTTGGCTTCCCCCGGGAACCAAAGTAAGTGCAATGTTTGATGGTGAAGTTGTAACAGCTATCAATGATAAAGGTCACAAGGAGTATGGTGGTTTAGTGATTCTTAAACACAGAATTGAAGATATAATATTTTATTCTCTGTATGGACATAATACAGTAGAAAGTGTTCTCAAAAACAAAATAGGTAGTAAAGTAAGAAAAGGTGAAATAATTGCAGAAATAGCAAATTATCCAGAAAATGGGAATTGGGCTCCACATTTACATTTTCAAATAATGTTATCAATGCTGGATTATAAAATAGATTTCCCAGGTGTTTGTTATTTTAATCAAATTGATGTTTGGAAAGATTTATGCCCTGATCCTAATTTACTTTTTAAATCAAAAAATTTAGGTCTTGATAAATCTAACTCACCAGAGGAACTTATCAAACATAGGAAAAATCATTTAGGTAAAAGTCTTAAACTTCACTATGATGAACCTCTATATATAGTGAGAGGAGAAGGAGTATATTTAATGGATAACAACGGTAGAAAATATTTAGATACCGTTAATAATGTAGCTCATGTTGGCCATGAAAATGAATCTGTAGTTGAAAAAGGCAAAAGTCAAATGTCAATTTTAAATACTAATTCAAGATATCTACACAAAAATATCAATGAGCTTTCAAAAGAATTATTAAAAACACTTCCAAGTAAGCTGTCAGTTGTTCACTTTGTAAATTCTGGAAGTGAGGCAAATGAATTAGCAATTAGAATGATGAAGTCTCACACAGGACAAAGTGATATAATTGTATCAGAGCATGGGTATCATGGCAATACTAATATTTGCGTTGATATTTCATCCTACAAATTTGATGGTAAAGGCGGGAGTGGAGCTCCGGAAAATACACATGTTATTCCTATACCAAATAATTTTCGAGGAAAATACAGAGGCGCAAATTCAGGTAAGAAATATGTCATGGAAGTTGAAAAATGCATAAAAAAAATTAAATCAAAAAAAAGAGGACTTGGTGGATTTATAATTGAACCTATATTAAGTTGTGGAGGTCAGGTTGAATTACCTAAGGGGTTTCTAAAAGACACATACAATCTAGTAAGGAAAAACGGAGGTGTATGTATATCAGATGAAGTTCAGGTAGGTTGTGGAAGACTTGGGAAATCTTTTTGGGGATTCGAAATTCATAATGTAATCCCTGATATAATTACTATAGGTAAGCCTCTTGGGAACGGTCATCCAATTGGCGCTGTAGTTTGTTCAAAAAAAATTGCTGAAAGTTTTGCAAATGGTATGGAGTTTTTTAATACGTTTGGTGGGAATCCCGTTTCATGTTGCATAGGAACTGAAGTACTAAGATTTGTAAAAAAAGAAAAGCTGCAAGAGAACTCTAAATACATAGGAGAATATTTAAAAGGGGAGCTAAACAAACTGTCTAAAAAATTTAAAATAATTGGAGACGTTAGAGGACAAGGATTATTCCTTGGAATTGAATTTGTTGATAGTGAAATGAATCCTTTAAAGGAAGAAACTGTTTATATTATTAACCGTTTAAAAAAATTTGGAATTCTTTCGAGTGTAGATGGTCCAGAGAATAATGTTATTAAAATTAAACCACCTTTAACATTTAATAAACACAACTGTGATATGTTTATTCTTTATCTTCACAAAATATTAAGTGAAGATTATTTAAATAAATAGCATTATGAATAAGTATATAATTTTAATTACATTTTTATTGTTAAACTCTTCTTTAGTTATGTCACAAAAATATGAGACTCAAGAATATCAAGTTATTGATCAGATAGATAAAATAGAAATTAGATACTATCCCAGTGCACCCATGATAAGAGTGTCGTCTAACCAAAGTAGAAATAATAATTTTGGTAAGTTATTCAGATATATTGCTGGTAATAATAATAATGAAGAAAAAATTGCAATGACAACACCTGTTTATATGTCAAACCAAAGTAAAACTATGGAATTCGTTCTTCCCAAAAGGTTTCTTTCTGGAGACATTCCAGTTCCAAATGATAATGATGTTGAAACATATATATCTGAGCCTAAATATTATGCGGCAATAAAATATTCTGGTTACTCAAATAATAAAAAAGAAGAGAATTACAGACAAGAGTTAATCAAAATTTTACAAAATAGTAATCTTAAAACACTTAGTGAACATTTTGTCCTTTCATATGATGCTCCAACAAAATTCTACAATAGGAGAAATGAAGTATTAATTCAAGTTGATTATTCAGATTGATAATTTGAAAAAACAATTAAATATTTTTGTTTATAATTTAAAAAAAACATCATAAAAATGTCATTTTCATAAAAATGAGATAATAGATATTTCTATTGTTAAATAGCGATATTTGAATTTTTTGTTTTTGGAATAAGTTTTTAAATTGAAAAATATTATGAAAAAAATAGAAGCAATTATTAGGAAGTCAAAATTTGACGAAGTGGTAAACGCCCTGCATGATGCAGAGGTTTACTTTTTCAGCTACTGGGACGTTACCGGGGTTGGAAATGAAAAAATCGGAAAAGTATATAGAGGAATAACTTACAGCACGAAAGACATTCAAAGAACATGCTTATCGATTGTTGTATCAGATTCTTTTGTTGATGCTACTGTAGAAGCAATAATAGAGTCTGGTGCTACAGGTGAAGTGGGTGATGGTAAAATTTTTGTTTTACCATGTGATGAGGCCTACAGAATTAGAACTGGAGAAAGAGGAAATAAATCATTTAACTAAAAATTATGGAATTATTAACTACGAATAACGTTTGGATGATGGTGTGTGCAGCATTAGTGTTTTTTATGCACCTTGGATTTTCTTTCTTGGAAATTGGCCTCACAAGACAAAAAAATACAATCAATATTTTATTTAAAAACTTTTTCATTATAACAATGGGAATAATTGTCTACTGCTTAGTAGGGTTTAATCTAATGTACCCTGGTGATTTTAATATTATTGGAGCATTTGGGGGTATACTTGGGTTTTCTGGACTTGGTCTGGATGCAGGAGCTGCGTCTGATTTAGCTTATAACGAGGGTTACACATATTGGACTGATTTCTTATTTCAAGCAATGTTTGCCGCAACTGCCGGTACAATAATATCCGGAGCTGTAGCTGAGAGAATAAAGATTAATTCATTTATGTTAATTGTATTTTTATATGTAGCTATAGTTTATCCTATTGTTGGTTCATGGCAATGGGGAAGTGGTTTTCTTTACAGTTTAACTGAAAAGGTCGGTTTTTACGATTTTGCAGGGTCTACTTTGGTTCACTCAGTTGGTGGATGGGGAGCTCTTGTAATTATATATTTACTTGGTGCTAGAAAAGGTAAATTTGATAGTAATGGAAAAGCAGTTGCAATACCTGGATCTAATATTCCATTATCCGCTGCTGGTGTTCTTATACTTTGGTTAGGTTGGTTTGGATTCAATGGTGGCTCAGTATTATCTGCTGATCCAGCTAATACTTCACTAGTACTAGTTACAACATGTCTTGCTGCTGCTGCTGGTGGAATAGGTGCTGCTTTTTTCTCAAATTTATTATATAAAAATTTAGATATAACAATGTTCATGAACGGTGTTTTGGGTGGACTAGTAGGTATAACTGCTGGTGCAGATCAAATGGGACCTACATCAGCTATTATTATAGGAGCAGTTGGGGGTGTAATTGTTGTTTTAGGTGTAGCACTTTTAGACAAGTGTAAACTTGATGACCCTGTTGGAGCTATTCCTGTTCATTTATTTTCTGGTATATGGGGAACTTTAGCAGTTGGTATTTTTGGAACTTTAGCATCTTTCGATCAATTTATGGTTCAACTTGCAAGTGTTGGAATTGTTGGTGTATTTTGTGTGATTGGAGCTACTTTATTTACATTATTGGTAAAAGCTCTAATTGGTCTAAGAGTATCTGAAAAGGAAGAGTCAACCGGCTTAGATATATCTGAACACGGAACTAAAGCTTATTTTTCATCATAATGAAATATTAGCTTCTGTAATTTTCAAATAAAAAGGAGATCAAATGATCTCCTTTTTTGATTATTATAAGTTTTATTTTTTCAATTATAATATATTAGACTATAATTATGAAAAAAGTTGTTATTGTCGGAGGTGGGATAAATGGTTTGGTTTCAGCAAATTATTTAATTAAAGGTGGTTATGATGTGACAATTATTGAAAAAAAAGAGTTTACTGGAGGTGCCTGCATAAAAGATTCTAAAACCATAGATGGAAAGAATATTGATTTTGCATATGGTGCAACAGTACTTGGAATGATGCCAGAATTTATATTTAAAGAAACTGGTCTTTCAAAAGAAATAGTCGGGTTTTATCCTAAGACTCCTAAACTAGTCTATTTCAAAAATGAACAAGCTTCAACCAAAATCTTTCAAGACTCTAATAAATTAGAAAAAGAACTAAAAAATAAATGGGGCGAAGAGGGAAGAATTAATGATTTCAGAAATGATGAAAATAAAGTTATAAGATTTATTCAAAAAATCTACAAAGACGCTATTACTCCAACAACTGAATTAGCATATGAAGAACTTGGAAAAGAACTTTCTGATCTCTGGATTTTTGGAACTGCTAAAAATTTACTTGATCATTATTTTACATCTGAAAAATCAAAATTATATATGGGTATGACAGTTATTGAAAGTGGGCCTGCTTCTATCTATGATCCAGGAACTGCATTTACAATTCCACTTATGGACTCAGGGTCTGTCTTTGATGGATATTGGGGATTTGTAAAAACTGGTATTTGGAAAATAGCAGAGAATTTAACAAATATCAATTTGAGTTTAGGCGTTAAAATTAATTTAAACTCATCCATAAGTGAAGTAGATACTCAATCTAAATTAATTTCTTATACAAGAGATCAAAATAAAATTAAACTCAATTACGATCATTTAATTTTCGCTACTGATCCTGTCACTCCGTCTAAGCTAATTAAAGATTTTAAACAAGATATTGAACTTGATGAAATTGGAACGAGTGGGAAAGTAACTGCTTTTTTTAGAAACCCTGTCATATGGAAAGACTCCAATAATTATCCCGATTCATTTAGATTTATTTTTTCAAATAATAGTCTTAGTCAGTTTGAAAATGCTAGTCAAAATGCACTAAAAAATTCTGGAGACTATTTTGCAGGATTTATTCAAATATATCCAGATGGAAGTGCTCAAAGGACAATGAATAATAAAGAGGCTTATGATAAAATTATATTATTTACAAAAAACTTAAGTTATGATAAAAAAGCAGATGATCTTGACAAAATCAAGGATGAAATAATTAATACTGTTCTTCCTTACATTGAAAATGCAGATGATCTGGTTTACAGTAAATTTTTAACTCCTAAGGATTTGAATGAAACATTCTCTTTTCCAAAAGGAAATATTGATCATATAACATTAACAGGAAAACAGAATTACAATAAACGAACATTCAGCAATAACCCCAATAACTTTTATTCATATTTTGATTTTCATGATGTCTATTACTGCGGTGCAGGAAGTTTCCCATGTGGTAGTGTAGCAGGAACAGCAGGATATATGTGTTCAAAACAGCTTATTAGAAATGATCGCTAGGTATGATAATTTCTGTTATTTCTTTTATTGCATTATTCTACTTTTCGTATAGATTTAAAATAAAACCATTTTTAACTTTACTTATCGCATCATTTTTATTTGGAATTTTTCTAAAAATTGATATTTTGGAAACACTATACTTAATATCTAAAGGATTTTATAGTATAGTATTAATAATTGGACCAATTATAATTATAGGAACTGTTCTTGGAAAATTTTTAAATGAGACAGGGACATCAAAAAAAATGGTTAACACCTTTATATCATATTTTGGTATAGATAATATTCCCTTAAGTTTAAATTTAATTGGGCTCATAATATCAATTCCTGTTTTTTGTGATGCGGCATTTATACTCATGTCTTCAATAGTTAAGGATTTATCAAAAATTACAAAAAAAAATATCATTTTGTTGTCGGTATGTTTAGCAACAGGTTTATATTCTGCACATGTATTTATACCTCCTACTCCAGGACCTATAGCTGCATCTGCTATTATAAATGCCGACATTGGACTATTATTTTTAATTGGAATAGTTGTTGGGATAATAGTTTCAATTTCAGGTTATGTATGGATGAAATTTTTATTTAAAAAAGAATTTAAAATAAATCCTGGAGAGATCAAATCTCATGATTTTACCTCAGATAGAAGTATTGTTTCTTTTTTACCCGTAATTGTTCCTATTCTACTCATATCGACCTCTACAATAATTAAATACCCTAAACTGGACATTAATAAATTACCATTTTTAAAAATTTTTGAAATTATAGGAAAACCAGAAATTGCTTTATTAATAGGCTTTATAATGACTTTAATATTTTTAAAGAAAGATGAAATACAAAGCACGCCACAATGGATAATTAAATCTTTAAAAAACTCATTTGGAATTTTATTAATTACTGGAGCAGGTGGTGCGTTAGGATATATTATAAGAGAGTCTGGAATTATTGACAATTTAAATCTAAATATTGCAACAGGTCTGGCAAGTATTTTTTCAGTTTTTATTTTAGCTACAATAATAAAGACGATACAAGGCTCATCAACAGTTGCAATAGTTACTACGTGTGCTATTACTGCTCCTATACTTCAGTCAATTGGAATGACTTCAGAATTAGAAAAAGTGATATTAATAATATCAATAGGTTCAGGAGCCATGACAATTTCACATGTAAATGATAGCTATTTCTGGGTTGTTACAAAATATTCTAATATAGAAATGAATGATGTTTTAAAATATTTCTCTTCTGCAACACTTATACAAGGACTGACTGGTTTAGTTCTATCAATATTTATATTCATTTTTTTAAATTAGTATTATGAAAAAAATATTAGTATTATTAATTATTGCCATGACATCTTGCACTAGCTCAAATAAAAAAATTATATTTTTAGGTGATTCAATTACAGAGGCTGGTGTATATGATACTGAGGTTGGTATTCCATATGATGGTGAATTAATTTATCCCAATTATACCGGATTTATTACACTTTTATCAAGAAACATTAAGGAAAACATTGAGTTGGTAGGAAAAGGAATTGGTGGTGATAAAGTGTCCGATCTTCTTACCCGATATAGAGATGATGTAATTAAATTAAATCCTGATAAAGTATTTATATACATTGGTATAAATGATGTATGGCATAAGTATGATTTTGGAACTGGTTCAGATATAGATCTATATGAAAATGGACTAAGGCAAATAATTAGCGATATAAAAGACAATGGTGCAGAGGTAATTTTATGTACACCGACAGTTATTGGAGAAAATAAAGGTGAGTTTACTCTAGTTAATCAATTTAAAGATATTGAGACTATGGAGATTATGAATAAGGACTTAGATGATTACTCAGATGTTATTAGAAAGCTTTCTGCTGAATTCAATACTGAGTTAGTTGACTTAAGAAAAATATTTATGAATTATATTTCAGAGAATAATCCTGATAATAACCCCTCAGGTATCACAACTTATGATGGAGTCCATTTAAATGATATTGGAAATAAGCTAATTGCTGATGAAATGATAAAATTCATAAACTAATCTTTAACAGTTTTTTAAGTCTACCTTTAACAATTCATTATATAAATATTACAACACTATAGCATAATATTGTCAAAAATTTATGTAGGTGATTAAGAAAATACTTATTGTTTCGTTATTATTTATATTAGTTACATGTTCAAAAGATGATGGTTATGGCCCTGCCGAAATTAATTCAGGTTCATCTTATTCATACAATCCTCCATCATCTGATTACGGTAGTACATCATCAACTACGACTTCGGTCACACAATATAGCCTAACTGTCACAGCTGGTACAGGTGGATCAGTTTCAACTTCAGGTGGAACATACGATGACGGATCCTCAGTCAGTATAACAGCTACACCTAATGATGGATATGAATTTTCTGGATGGAATGGGTCAAATTCTACAAATTCTACTATTAGTGTCACAATAAATTCTAATACAATAATAGAGGCTTTATTTACTGAAGTTCCAATAATTGAAACATCATCAATTGATACTTCAATTTTTAATGCTGACTTAATAGATTTTAATTATTACTTACATTCAAGTCTTCCTGATGAATGGATAACAGAATTTAACACAATAATTAACAATTTAGAGTCTACTATTCCTGCTTACAAAAGAATTGGATTTCCTGATTCAATGAACATATATGCTTGGAATAATTCTGTCCCAAGTCCATACACTGATCCTAACGGAAATACTATGCAAGGTGCCTCAATCTCAGGAAACGGAACTGATTTCTGGATGGTTTTGGAAATCCCAAACGATGAATTTACAAATAATTCGAGTCATAGATATTCTGTAATTGCTCATGAGTATTTCCATGTATACCAACACAGTTTGTCTCCTGCTTTTTCAGTAGGTAGTGATGGTGAATTCAATAACCCCAACGCTATGGATGTTAAGTGGTTAATAGAAGGAGCGGCAGCAACTTTTGAATCATTATATATTCAAGAGAATTATGGTATCAATTATTTTGAAGAAGGACAAGCATGGGGCGTTGAGGCAGATGTAACATCCGATCCAGCATCATATGAATATTATAGTAAGCAAGATAATAACTACGCAAACTCAGTTTTTATGGTACTTGCGCTTGTAAAAGAATTAGAGAGTATTGGTTTTTCAACTGAGAAGGCATTTCAATCTATTTTTAAAGTTTATTGGGAACAAGACCCAAAGAATTCCAATTGGAAAACTAAGTTTGAGGAAACATTCACGATAGATGTAGATACATTTTACAGTAAGTTATCTAATTATTCAACTGATATGAGCTTAATTTATCCATCTTCTTCAATTACAGTTCAGAACATCATTGATGATAATTCAGTTATTGCTCAGGTAAATACAGAAGTGACTTCGACTGAAACAACTTCAACTGAAACAACTTCAACTGAAACAACTTCAACTGAAACAACTTCAACTGAAACAACTTCAAGTTCATATAGTATTACCGTTACTGCTCAGAGTTCATCAAATTACATTTTATCTGGATCTGACCAGAACGGTGATGTCTCAGGTAATGATCCTTCTGTTTCAGCTAAAGTGGGAGATACCCTAAATTTTAACTTGAATTCACCAGGCCATCCTTTTTATTTAATTAAGGTATCAAATGGTGGTACAGACTCAAATAATTTAATTGATGGTGTTACAAATAATGGTGCTTCAAGTGGAACTATTTCATGGACTCCAAGTGAAGCTGGAACATACTATTATATATGTGAGTATCATCCCTCAATGCTTGGGACTATAACTATAACTGAATAAATACTATCTAAATTTTAAAAGTTTTGAATTAGATGGAAGGTATAGTGGATGACTTGGAGATCCATCTTTGTTTTTTCCAAGACACATAGGACTATCAACAATTTGTTTTAGAAAATTTGGCTCATTTGTATTATTACCCCATGCATAGACTACATCACTCACAGAGTTTATTAACCTTAAAAGAATCTTTAGATTTTTTTTTGAAATGTTTTGAGAGCGATCAATTTTATTTGGGTTAGAAGATATATGAGTATAGAGGTTGCCAACAAAAAATCCCCCATAATTAAATTTCTTTGAAAAATTAATTAGTCTTCTGATAGTTGGATCGTCTTTAGTTTCATCTGCATTTGAAGGATTAAACATTATGTATAGGACTTTCTTTTTTGATTTACTCCATTCACGTTTTAATAGAAATCTATTTTTATTTTCTGAACAGAACTCTGCTTCGCCTCTCACTTATTTATATTTTTTTACTCTATGATCTTTAATTACTCCATTCCAATTCATCCCAAATGCAAAGTCATATTTATTTCCATTCTTGTCAACATGTGGAATCATATCTCTAGACATATCCTCAAATTGACTCTCTACTGTTTCCATATTAGCTGGCATTTGAAAAGGTAGTAAACCTGATGGCTCAACTTTTCCAGAAATAATTTCTAGTAAAGCTTTATCCTCTACACCAGTACTAATGAGTAATACATCTGTGTATGATTCAATTTCTTTCATAACCATAGGTCTTGATACTTCCAAGACTAAAATTACAGGCTTTTCTCCCATTATTTTTTTTGTATCTCTTACAAGTGTCATGTCAGTGTAATTATTTGTTTTGATGGTCTTACCTTTATAGCTCCTATTATTAAAATTTTCAAATGGACTACCTCCAGATAAGCTTTTCTCTCTTGCATTAGTTGCAGTATAATCAGAATATTGAAGGTTAATTGGCATATATCCATTACCACCATTGTTAAGATCATCAGTATCATATCCATTACCACCATCAGGATCTTTAATTCCAATTAAGGCAAAGTCGGCATCTTCTGGATTATCAACTATTTGAAAATATTTAGAAATAGTCTCCATATCAATAGGATACTCATAACCACCCTCTGTCTGCATCATGCCAAAAAAGATTTTTGTTGGTGGGTTATATCTCTTTGGAACATATACTTTTTTTTGATTTGAAAATGGTAAAACATCACTGTTTTTTAGCATTATAATTGATTTTAATTGAGCATTGAAACCTTCTTTAACAAAAGAATCATTTCCAACAGTTTGTTTTGATTGATCAATATCTAGATAAGGATTTTCAAAGAGTCCAACATTAAAAATATTTATAAGTAATCTAACTGCTGATTGTTCAAATCTTTTTCTCATGTATTCCTCCCCATATTTTTCAACTCCAATTTTATATGCCTCGACTACTGGAACATAATCATCATTACCTCCAAATTGATCCATTCCGGCGTCAATTGCTAAGAAATGTCTTTCTGCCTCTGAAAAATTTTCCACACCCCAACTTTTTCCTTGCATTAAACTAACTGAAGAAACATCTTTTGTTATTGCCCAATCAGTACATAGAACCCCATCATAATTAAATTTATTTCTTAATATATCTGTTATTAAATATTTATTAAATCCAGATCCTACTCTGTCTCCATATCCTAGGGATACAGTATAGTATGGCATTACAGCTGAAGCTTTTTTTGTTTCCCCATTTAATTTGAAAGCTCCTTCTGTAAAAGGCTTTAAATGATTTTCAAAATTATTACCTGGATAAATCGCATATGCTCCATATCCAAAGTGACCATCTCTCCCGCCCTCTCCACTTCCGCCACCTGGCCAATGCTTGATCATTGCATTTACACTTTCCTTTCCCCATCCATAATTATTAGTTGACTGAAATCCATCAACATAAGCTCTGGCAAGATCAGTAGATAGTAATACATCTTCTCCCATTGTTCCATCAAACCTATACCATCTGGGATCAGTTGCTATATCAATTTGAGGAGATAAAGCAGTAGTTATGCCTAAAGCTCTATATTCAATCGAAGCAATTTCACCAAATTTTTTCATCAAAGAAGGATCAAAAGATGCAGCAAGCCCCAATGTGCTTGGCCATGTAGAAATTTTTTGTTTTTTACCGCTATTGAACAAAGCAAATGCATCATTGCCATGTCTTGGATCTGAACTAACATTAACTGGTATTCCAAATCCTAAGGATTCAGATAATTCTTGAACATTATTGCTCCAAATTGCAGCTACCTCTGGAGAATCTACAGATGTAATTAAAATATGCCTAAGATTATCCTCTGTGATAAACTTTCTTTGTTCATCTGTTAAATCACTGGCCAAAGCATTACTTTGCTCAAAAGGTAACCCGTTATAGGAAGAACTCATCCATGCACCCATGGATCTTCCAGGAAGAGATTGATGTGAGCTGTATAGCATCAAACCTGCAATTTCATTGAGGGATAATTTTGATGCCAAATCAATTGCTCTTTCTTCAGATGATAATCTCCAGTCTTCATATTTATCTAATTTTTTATTTTTATTTAAATCCTTAAATGGAATAGATTTATCATAAATAATAGAGACTCCTGAAAGTTTACTAAATTTTAAAAATGGAGTATTTCCTCTCTCCACTGTTATAAAATTATCATTGCTGAAAATATCATAATTTTCAGATTCACATGCTGAAATTATAAGAGCAAAAAATATAAAAATCTTTTTCATTTTAATTTATTTTTTACAATCACGTAGTACATCTTTTTCGACTACTCTTAGATATTTTTGTCTCTTTTTATCAGAGACAAATGGAACTGACCAAAATTGTTTTGTATTCTTCCAATTTCCACCCCATCCAAAAACAAAAGTAAATACACCAAGAACTAGTCTTAGCTTGACTGAGTTAAGATAGATAGTTTTAACCGGAATAGAAGGAGCTCCATGAGTTAAGTAACATCTAATTTTTTTGTGTCTAAAATATGATTTAGGATAAGCATAAATTTTAGTAATTTTTACAAATTCATATGCAAATCCTGGAGCAAAAACTTCATCAAAAAAAGTTTCCATTTTGGGAGTTAATCTAAACCACCAAATAGGGGAAATAAAATATATTCTCTCAGCCCAAAGAACTTTTTTCTTATAGGACTCAATTAATTGTTTTTTACCTTCATGAAGTTTATCTTCGTACAGATCAATAGTTTTAGTATTTTGATTTTGGTGTTGACTAAGAATTTTTGTGATTGTACTAAAAATTCCGTTATGGCAAAAAGATTTTTTATCTGGATGGCCAATTATAACTAGGTTATTCAATGTAAGAATTTAATAAGCTTCAAAATTAAATAAATTTGTTTAGAATTATACTATGAAAGATTTAATAATTATTGGTGCTGGACCAATTGGACTTGCATGTGGAATTGAAGCAGATAAAAGTAATTTAGACTACCTAATTATAGATAAAGGAATGCTAGTTAATTCAATTTTTAATTATCCAGTAAATACTACTTTCTTCTCTACTTCCGACAAACTTGAAATTGGTGATATTCCATTTATATCTCATAATGTAAAACCAACTAGAACTGAGGCGCTTGAATACTATCGCAGAGTCTGTGACACATGGAAACTTAAAGTAAGTCTATATAATGAGGTAACTAAAATTGTTCAAAAAGGAAAATATTTTGAACTTAAAACAAGTGAAGGAATTTTTAATTCAAAAAAGATTATCATTTGCACAGGTTTTTATGATATTCCATATATGCTTAATATTCCAGGAGAAGATAAAGATAAAGTACTTCATTACTATAATGAATCACATCCATATTATAAAATGGATATTGCTATTGTGGGAGCGGGGAATTCAGCTGTAGATGTTGCACTAGATACTTTTAGAAAAGGTGCTAAAAGTGTAACAATGATAATCAGAGAAAAGGAAATAGGAAAAAATATTAAATATTGGGTACGACCAGATATAATTAACAGGATTGAAAGTAATGAGATTAATGTTTACTACGAGTCTGTAATTACTAAGATAAAAGATAAGTTAATAATTATAAAAAATAAAGAAGGAAGCATTGAGATAAAAAATGACTTTGTTTTAGCCATGACTGGATATCAGCCTAATTATGAAATTTTGGAAAATCTTGGAGTTGAAATTCTTAAAGATGAGTTTAAAACTCCATTTTACAATGAGAAGACAATGGAAACAAATGTAAAAGGAGTATTTCTTGCCGGTGTAATTTGTGGAGGGCTTAAAACAAACAAATGGTTTATTGAAAATTCAAGAGACCACGCTGAAAAAATAATATCTCAAATTACTAAGACTTAGTGTTTTTATAGATTTTTCCCTTTTTCATAACAATATCAATATTTTGAAGAGTTGAAATATGTTTTAGTACGTTTCCCTTTACCGCAATAATATCTGCCTGTTTTCCTACTGAAATTGTACCAACAGTATCTGAAACTCCCATAAAAAAAGATGGCCAATAAGTTGCAGATTTAATTGCATCAAGTGGTTCAACATCAAAAACATTTACCCAAACTTCTAATTCATTCCATGTGCTTTGAGAGTGAAATTTCATAGGAATCCCGCTGTCAGTTCCAATCATCATTACTACACCAGAATCTCTCAATTGATTAAACTTTGTTTTTAGAGTTGGTTTTCTTATTGGAGTTAGTTGAAAATAAGGAAGTTCGCCTGGTTTTGCTATTGAGTTTTTAATATCTGAAATAATTGAATCTGGAAGGCCTAAATGCCATGAGTCATTATCCAAGTGTTCATTGTTATTAATAACATCAGTATAATTATAAAGTCCCTCAATTGTTGGAGTCCAAAATAACGGACCTAGATTCATTTGAGCAGTTCTTTCATTAATCATTTCAATAACATCGTCTGGAAATTTGGGCGAAGAGGATAATCCTGTGTGTTCAAAATTATCAACACCAACTTTTAACCCAAGTCTAATTTCTTCTGGACGATGTGCATGTGCTACAACTTTTAAATTGTTTTTATGAGCTTCATCTACGATTGCTGATAGTTCTTCAAATGTCATTTGATCTTGATCAATTAATTTAATTAGGTCAACACCTGCATTTGCTAAAATTTTAATTTTATTTCTTGCATCCTTCTCACCATTGACTCCCCACCTAAATAGTTCAGTTCCTGGATATGGTTTTTTTTGAACAAAAGGTCCACTCATATACATTGTTGGACCAGGAATCTTTCCTGAATTAATCATTTCTCTTACTTCTAAACTTTCCTTTAAGGGACCTCCCAAATCTCTGGCACTTGTAACTCCAGCCATTAATAATTGATGAGCTGAAGATGGCATAATTACATCTTTAAATAATTTAGGATATGTTTTATCCCAGTATGCATAATCTGAGTGTCCATTAATCATTAAATGTACATGCATATCCCACAAACCAGGCATGACTGACATTCCTTCCGTACTTACAACTTCAAATTCGCTTGGAATATCTATATTTCCAATTGTTCCAATATCTGTTATGGTCTCACCATTAATTAAAATAACACTATCATAAATAGGTGTATTTCCATATCCATCAATCAGAGTCCCTCCAACTAATGCTACTTTCTGAGATAATAAAAGATTACAGAAAAAAAGTACTATGATTATTGATATTCTTTTCATTTTAATCAAGTTTGACTTTATCAATTTTTAAGATAGTGTTTAACATTACATTAGTTGTTTTCTCCAACATTTCAAAATCTGTATATTCTTTTGGAGAGTGACTAATCCCATCCTTACTTGGAGCAAAAATCATTGCTGTTGGAGCAATCAATGCTATACTCTGGGCATCATGACCTGCTCCACTTGGCATGAGCATAGAGCTATATCCTAGATCATCCGATACTTCACTAAGTATATTAATTATTCTTCTATCCATCAATGCAGGATCTCCAGTGGCATCAATAGGACTGAATGAGAACGTGGTTTTTGTCTCTTGTTCAATAATCTTTGTGTTTTCTAAAATCTTATTGTAAATCATTGAAATCTTGTCAGAACTTAAATCTCTTAATTCTAGACTTAAATTTACAATTCCTGGTATTACGTTTGGAACTCCTGGTTCTGCTGAAATTCTACCAACTGTTCCTACTTGTGAACCTTCATATGAGTTGACAGTTTTATTTACCATAAGCACAAACTTTGAAGCAGCAATCATTGCATCCTGTCTTTGGTTCATAGGTGTTGTACCTGCATGGTTAGTAAATCCTTCAATAGTTACATCCCACCACTTTAGGCCTACAATTCCCTCAACAATCCCAATATCAGTGTTACTACTATAAAGATTATTTCCTTGTTCGATATGCATTTCTATAAAAGCATGAATATCACCCATATTTCTTTTTACCTCAAAAATCCTGTCAACATTTCCACCAAGCCTTTCAACACCTTCTCCATTTGTATATCCTGACACAGTTACAACATCCAATGTCTGCTTATTGATTTTACCTGCAAGAGCTTTGCTTCCAAAAAGTCCCCCTTCTTCATTAGAAAAAACTATAACTTCAAGTGGATGATTTAATGAAATGTTTTTTGAATGAACAGTTTGTAAAACTTCAATTGCGTGAATTACACCAGCTGTTCCGTCATAGTGCCCTCCGTTAGGAACAGCATCAACGTGAGAACCAAATAAAATTGGTTTTAAGTTACTATTGTTTGGATTATACAATGCAATAAGATTACCTGCAAAATCAGTATAAACTTTAGCCCCTGTTTTTTCAAGTTTCTTTGAAATATAATCTCTTGCCTGAATTTCAAAGTCACTGTACGCCACTCTATCATTTCCTTGATTTTCATTTACTCCAAACTTTTTCAAGTTCTCAAAAAGGTCAATGATTCTATCCTTTTCAACTCTGTAATCCTGGGAGAAGATAAATGAGCAGCCTAATATGTACATTAATAAAAATTTTTTCATAATCAAATTTAAGAATTTATAGATTTTGCAATTAAACTGTGAAAATGGTGAATTGCAGTCTCTTTTGTTGGAGAAAATCTTCCAGTAGAATAATATCTTGACTCAAGACCTTTACTCACCTCCTCGACAACAAATTCATCCTCTCTCTCTACTTTATCGATAAGTCCACCTGCTCCTAAATCATATTTGCTTTCGTCCAGCATAAATTGAATAAATGAAACTTTTGTTCTGTTTTTATTAATTGGGGTTATCACATTAATGGATAGTCCCCATGGATAAAAATTAAGCATTAGATTAGGAAATATCCAATAATAATATGCACTTATTTTTTTTCCAAAGTCTTTGCTCCCCTCTGGAATTTCAAATGAATCTTCGTCATCTTTTGAGTATCCGATCTGTAGATTATAATTGTCATATATTTCTGTTTTATACTGATTAATATCCAAAACTGAAGTCAATTCTTTATGGACAAATGGAATATGGAATGGGTCGAGATAATTTTCACAATAAATTGCCCAATTCGCTTTAACAATGTGCTCTGAGGTCAAATCAGGTCTTTCAACCAATTTTTCAAATTTAAAAAAAGATAAACGATTGGCTATTTCATCAAATATCTTCTTGATATTAAACTCTGGCTCAAGACTAGTAAACAAAAAAGGACCTAATCTTGAGACAGGAAAACTTTTTAAATTTTCACAATCTCGAGGGAAATTTTTAGCTTCTTCAAAATCTGGCATAGATTTAAACTCCCCATCTAAATTAAATTTTCTACCATGATAAAGACATCTCAGGTTTTTTTGTTCACTTGGATTATGGACTATAATATTTGCTCTATGAGTACAAACATTTGATAAGCAAGATATGGAATCGTCTGATTTCCGTACTAAAACCAATGGCTCGTCAATATAATTCGGAATAAATGTGAATGGATAGAGGTTGATATTTATTGGCAAAATATTCTCATGGCCAATATACTGCCAAGATTTAACAAAGATTTTTTCTTTGGCTTGTTCAAAAATACTTTCGTTTTTATAAAAGTCAGCTGGTAAAGTCTCAGCAATTTTAATATCTTTTTCAACCTTTATTTTTTTCATTTTATTTAGTTAAAAGTTTATTAAAGTCTATTGTTATTTTTTTTTGTAATAAATATACATATTAGATTTACTAAATATTATGGAAAGAAGAAAGTTTTTAAGAAACACCTGCCCAACAATTACTTTTGCTTTTTTTGGTCTATCCTTCATGCAAGCTTGTTCGAAGTCAGACGATGACTCATCTTCATACAGTTCTAATAATTCAAATGTTATTCCTGGTAATTCTAGTGGAACTAATGCAGGTAGTAGTAGTAGTACTCAAACGAATAGCGGAATTGTATCAAGTGGTAATAACATCACAGTTGACCTAGCTAATTCTAATTTCAGCAGTCTTTCTAGTCCAGGTGATTTTATTAATCTTACCTCTGTTGGTGTTTTACTCTTAAAAATATCAAGCTCAGAATTCAGAGCCTTTGATAATTGTTGTCCTCATAGTGGATCAAGGGATGACTGGTCATATTCAAACCAAGAGTTTACATGTGCATCTCATGGAAACAAGTTTGGAATAGATGGAAATAATGTTGTAAATTGTGGTTCAGCTGCGACGTCAGGAGATTTAAAAACTTATTCAACTTCTCTTGTTGGAGACAGCTTAACCATAACTACTAGTTAGAATGCCTCAGTTTAGGAATAATATTTTACTAAGCATATTTGCTTTAACAATAGGTATTAACTGTTTTGCTCAGGACTTTTCTGAAGAATTTGAAAGTCTCATTAATACTGAAAAACCAACTCTTCTTCCAGAAAAAATGCTTATCAGTCAAAGAGTTTTGTGGGGTGAAAAAGGTTTATTAAGAAAAACTGGTATTGTGAAGTTAAATCTTGAAAATCGAGAAAAAGAACTCATTGTTAGAGAAAAGATGCTAAAAGCACATCAAATTATAGGCTACATAACATTTGCAGGGATGATTTACCAGGGTATTCTAGGAGGTAAGTTGTACAACGGTGATTATAGTGTATATGAAACGCATAAAACATTAGGTAAAGTTGTAAGTGCTTCATATTTTACGGGGGCTGGTTTATCTTTATTTGCTCCACCTCCACTTGTTAATAGAAAAAAGGAAGGGCTGAGTAATATTAAACTTCATAAAATATTAGCAAATGTGCATGTGCCCGCAATGATTGTTACCAATATATATGCTGACAAACAACATGGAAATAGAAGTCATAAAGAGATTCATAAAGCTTCTGCTTATACCGCGGTTGCAAGTTATACTCTTGCGATGTTTACCATAATATTTGATTTTTAATGAGAATAATATCTTTAGTTTTAGTACTTACAACGTTTAATTTATCATCTCAAGAAATAAAAAGAGTTGATTCAGAAAAGTCTTTTATCAATTATACAGGCAAACATTTTTTGCATAAATGGTCTGCAGAGAACAAAAACATATCTGGGCTTATTCAAATTGATGGTGAATCTATTTCTAATATTGGGATTGTGGCTAAGGTTAGTGACTTTAAAAGTGGAAACTCCAATCTTGATAGTAATTCATTAAGAGTCCTTGATGCACTTCAATTTCCAAATGTTATTTTTAAATCTACAAATGTTAGACAAGAAAATGGACAAGTAATATTTGATGGAATAATGAACTTTCATGGAATTGAAAAAGACTTTAGCATATTAGCTGTAGTTAATCAACTTGATAATATAACACAGTTATCAGGTAATCTTATTGTTTCTTTGTCAGAATTTTTAGTTAAACGCCCGTCATTACTTACAAGAAAAATTGATGACGAAATCAAATTAGAGTTTGAGTTACTTTTTAAATAGATTAATTTTTGCTAATCAATTATGTTCCTGACCCTCATCCAATCCTCAACAATTGTTGGCCAAGACTCAATTGAGCCTCTTTCTTTTGCTAGTCCATAGCCATGTCCTCCATCTTCCCAAATATGCAGTGCAGAAGGTATATTATTCTTTCTTAATGCAGAATAATAGCTGATACTATTTTCAGGAACTACTACCATATCATTATCAGAATGAATAATTATTGTTGGAGGAGTATAACTATCAACATTAAGTTCATTTGAAAACTTTAATATCATTTCTTCATTTGGTTTATCTCCAAATAGACTGGTAAATGTCCATAAATTTGTGTTTTTTGGATTCATCGTAATTACTGGATACAGAAGAACTGAAAAATTAGGCCTTGATTCAATTATTTTATGGTTAGATAAACTAGAGGCCAAATGTCCACCTGCAGAAAAACCAATAACTCCAATCATGTTTGGATCAATTTTAA
>ENA-OSEY01000325-OSEY01000325.1-marine-metagenome-genome-assembly--contig:-NODE-325-length-35197-cov-33.892796_pt1 | contig 35197 bp, 31 predicted proteins | sample MGYA00248465_ERZ534230 | MGnify/ENA primary metagenome ERZ534230 (study PRJEB26409, sample SAMN06344110) | marine metagenome | isolation source: Sea water from surface | place: Atlantic Ocean:Southern... | reverse complement strand
GGAAGAGGAGTGGGAAAAGATCAAGATCATGTGCATCTTAATTTAAGTCACTTAGATAAGGATATTATCGAAAGTAGATTACCTGGTATAACTGATGCTGCAAGATTATTTGCTAATGTAGATGTTACCAAAGAACCAATTCCGGTTGTTCCAACAGTTCATTATAATATGGGTGGAATTCCAACAAATTATAAAGCAGAAGTATTAACTGTAAATGGTTCAGAAAAAACTGTTCCAGGTTTAATGGCAATAGGTGAAGCAGCGTGTGTTTCAGTTCATGGCGCAAACAGACTTGGTTCAAACTCATTAATTGATTTAGTTGTTTTTGGTAGAGCAGCTGCTAAACGTGCAGCAGAGCTAATAAAACCAGGAACTCCACACGAGGAAATCAGTGAAACAGAAACCCAAAAATGCTTAGATCGTTTTGATAAAATAAGAAATTCACAGGGTGACATTGGAACAGCTGAACTAAGGTTATCAATGCAGAAAACTATGCAGTCTAAGTGTGCTGTTTTTAGAACTGAAAAAACTCTTAAAGAAGGTGTTAATGAAATAAGAAAAACTTATGATGGGCTAGACTCTTTATCAGTTAAAGATAAATCTTTAATTTTTAATACTGATTTAGTTGAAACTTTAGAATTTGATAATTTAATAAGACAAGCTGTAGTAACAGTTGATTCAGCCTATAACAGAAAGGAAAGTCGAGGAGCACATGCGAGAGAAGACTTTCCAAAAAGAGATGATAATAAATTTATGCAACATACTCTTGCCTGGTGTGACGGAAAAGATACAAAAATTAGTTATAGAGAAGTTCACAAATCAACATTGACTAATGAAGTGCAATATTTTCCACCTCAGGAAAGAGTTTATTGATGGCTCAAATAGGTTTACCTGACAACTCCAAAGTAAAAAAAGGTAAATATTTTAAGGATAAAACTGGTTCAAAAAATCTTAGAAAAGTAAATGTTTATAGATGGGACCCGTCTACAGAGGAAAATCCTAGAATTGATACCTATGAAGTTGATATGGATAATTGTCCCTCAAAAGTTTTAGATATTTTAAATAAAATTAAAAATGAAATAGATCCGACTTTGGCTTATAGAAGATCTTGTGCTCATGGAGTTTGTGGTTCGTGTGCGATGAATATGGATGGAAAAAATGGCCTTGCCTGTACTACTCCTCACAAAGAAATAGATGGTGATATCAATATCTATCCATTACCACACCTTAAGGTCAAAAAAGATCTAATAGGTGACTTGGATGGTTTATATAAACAATATCAATCAATTGAGCCATGGTTAAAATCAAATTCAAAGTCAGAAACTAAAGAAATTTTTCAATCTAAAGAAGATAGAGCTAAACTAGATGGCGCATATGAATGTATAATGTGTGCGTGTTGTTCAACTTCTTGCCCAAGTTATTGGTGGAATGGTGATAAATATCTAGGACCAGCAGTACTTTTACAAGCCTATCGATGGATCATAGATAGTAGAGATGAAGAGAGAAATTCAAGATTAAAAAAGGTGGCAGATGAACTTAAACTTTATAGGTGTCACACAATTTTAAACTGTACTAGCGCTTGTCCAAAAGGTTTAAATCCTGCAAAAGCAATTGCTGAAATAAAAAAAATGTTAGCAACAGCTAATATTTAAACAATAGACTAATAACAATTTTTAATCTAAAAGGTCCTATTCATGAAATTAATTGAACATTTTGTAGGTGGAAAAATAATTCCCGGAACATCAAATAAAAAGGGTAAAGTTTTTAATCCAGCAACTGGTGATCAAGAAAAAGAAGTAAGAATCGCATCTAAAAAAGATTTGGATAGTGCGGTAGAAGTAGCAAAAAAAGCTTTTCAAGAATGGTCAGTAAAACCTTCTTTAGTGAGAGCTAGAGTCATGTTTAAATTCAAGGAACTTATTGAAAAAAATTCAGATGAACTCACACAACTAATTGTGAATGAACATGGAAAGGTTTATGAGGACGCAAAAGGTTCACTAACTCGGGGCTTAGAAGTTGTTGAATTTGCTTGTGGTATTCCTCATTTGCTGAAAGGTGAATTTTCAGAAAATGTTGGCACAAATGTTGATAGCTGGTCTATGCGACAGCCATTAGGTGTAGTTGCGGGTATTACACCTTTTAATTTTCCAGCAATGGTACCGATGTGGATGTTTCCAATTGCAATTGCTTGTGGAAATACTTTTATATTGAAGCCATCTGAAAAAGATCCCTCTTGTTCCATTAAATTAGCTGAACTTTTAAAAGAAGCAGGTTTACCCGATGGCGTTTTTAATGTGATCAATGGAGATAAAGAGGCTGTTGATGCTATTTTAACAAACCCAGATATAAAGGCAGTAAGTTTTGTTGGTTCTACTCCAATTGCAAAATATATTTATGAGAATTCAGCCAAGAATGAAAAAAGAGTTCAAGCTTTAGGGGGTGCTAAAAATCATTTGGTAGTAATGCCTGATTGTGATTTAGATGGTGCGGTAAATGGTTTAATGGGAGCTGCATATGGGTCTGCAGGAGAAAGATGTATGGCACAATCAGTTGCGGTAGCAGTTGGAGATATAGGTGATGAACTTGTTTCAAGACTTTCAAAAAAAGCAGAAGCTTTAAAAGTAGGACCAGGAATGGATAAAAATTCTGAAATGGGACCTTTAGTAACAAAAGAGCATTTAGAAAAAGTAAGAGGATATGTAGATTTAGGAGTAAAAGAGGGAGCTAAGCTTGTTGTAGACGGTAGAAGCCTAAAATTACAAGGATATGAAAATGGTTTTTATATTGGTGGCTGTTTATTCGACCATGTTAAAAAAGAAATGAGAATTTATAAAGAGGAAATATTTGGACCAGTATTATCTGTAGTTCGAGTAAAAACTTTTGAGGATGCAGCAAATTTAATAAATGATCATGAATATGGAAATGGGGTGAGCATTTACACAAGAGATGGAGATGCTGGAAGAACTTTTGCGAGTAAGATTCAGGTTGGAATGGTAGGTATTAATGTGCCAATTCCTGTACCAATGGCCTTTCACAGTTTTGGTGGATGGAAAAGATCTTTATTTGGAGATAGTGCAATGCATGGTATGGAGGGTATAAAATTTTATACAAAATTAAAAACAATAACTTCAAGATGGCCCTCAGGCATCAGGTCAAATGCAGAATTTGTGATGCCTACAATGAAATAAAAAAAATGACAAAAAAAAATAGTAAAATATCATTAATTGGTGCAGGTCAAATTGGAGGAACATTAGCTCACTTAATAGGAACAAAAGAATTGGTTGATGAAGTAGTTTTATTCGATGTAGCAAGTGGAATTGCCAAAGGAAAAGCTTTGGATATTGCCCAGTCCTCATCTGTAGATGGATTTAATGTGAAATTTTCTGGAACTGATAATTACAAAGATATTGAGGGATCAGATGTAGTAATAATTACTGCTGGAGTTCCAAGAAAACCTGGTATGAGTAGAGATGATTTATTAGGTATTAATTTAAAGATAATTAAACAAGTTGCAAATGGAGTAAAAGAAAATGCTCCTGATGCCTTTGTAATTTGTATAACTAATCCACTTGATGTAATGGTAATGGCATTCCAAAAATTTTCAGGTTTACCATCTAACAAAGTTGTTGGAATGGCCGGTATTTTAGATAGCTCGAGATTCAAATTATTTTTATCTTTAGAATTTGATGTACCAGTAAAAGAGATAGACGCGATGGTTATGGGAGGACATGGAGATACAATGGTTCCTCTTCCAAGATTTACCAAAGTATCTGGAAAACCTTTATTAGATTTGGTTAATGACGGAAAAATTTCAAAAGAAAGATTAGAAGAAATAAATCAACGAACTCGAGATGGTGGAGCTGAAATAGTAAAATTTTTAGAAAAGGGTTCTGCCTTTTATGCACCTGCAGCCTCCGGAATTGAAATGGCTAAAGCTTATCTCAATGATGAAAAAAAAATGCTTCCGTGTGCAGCTCAATTAAATGGTGAGTATGGAATAAAAGATATTTATGCTGGTGTGCCAATTATCATTGGAAAAAGTGGAGTTGAAAAAATAGAAGAAATTAACTTAGATGAAAAAGAAAAGTCTGAATTTTTACATTCAGTTGAAGCGGTAAAAAAACTATGGGAAGCGGCTTCTAAAATCGATCCTGATTTAGCTAAAAAATGAATATTCACGAACACCAAGCTAAACAAATCTTAAAAGAGTTTGGTGCAGTTGTCCCAGAGGGAGTTTTTGCGTTTACTGTTAAAGATTTAATTGAAAAATGTAAAAAACTAAAAACTGATAAATATGTCTTAAAAGCACAAATCCATGCAGGTGGAAGAGGGAAAGCGGGAGGAGTAAAAATCTTAAATAATTTAGATGAATTAGAAAAATCGGCCAATGAACTTCTTGGGAAAAAATTAATCACGCATCAAACTGGGCCAGAAGGTCGAGAAGTAAAAAGACTTTATGTTGAAACTTCCTCTAATATAGAGAAAGAATTTTATTTATCATGTTTAATTGATAGAGCCACATCTAAAATTGCATTTATTTCTAGCAATGAGGGAGGGATGGATATTGAAGAAGTAGCAGCAAAATCCCCAGACAAAATTTTGACTAACAAAGTTGATTTTACAGAAGAAATTTCTGATGCAGAGTGTGAAAAGATAATCAAAATTTTCGATCTAGAGGATAGTTCAAAAATGGAGGCTATTTCTTTGATTAAATCTATTTATAAAATGTTTGTTAAAACGGACGCAAATATGGTTGAAGTTAATCCATTAATTTTAACAAAAGAAAAAAAAATTGTTTGTCTAGATGCAAAAATTAATTTTGACAGCAATGCTTTATTTAGACATCCAGAGATTTTAAATCTTAGAGATCTAAATGAGGAAGACCCTATAGAGATCGAAGCTAGTAAACACGATTTAGCTTATATAAAATTAGATGGAAGTATTGGTTGTATGGTAAATGGAGCTGGTTTAGCAATGGCTACAATGGATATAATAAAGTTATACGGAGAAGAGCCAGCGAATTTTCTAGATGTTGGTGGAGGAGCGTCAAAGGAGAAAGTTTCTGCAGCCTTTAAAATAATTTTATCAGATAAAAATGTTAAAGGTATTTTAATCAATATTTTTGGTGGCATCATGAGATGTGATGTTCTTGCCCAAGGTGTGGTTGATGCAGCAAAAGAAATCGATATCAATGTTCCTTTGGTAGTGAGATTAGCTGGCACAAATTTTAAAGAAGGAAAAACTATATTAGACAATTCTGGATTAAAACTTATCTCTGCTGAAAATTTAGATGATGCAGCAAATAAAATTGTTAAGGCCATAAAATAATGTCAGTTCTTGTAAATAAAGAAACTAGGTTAATTTGTCAGGGTTTTACTGGTTCGCATGGAACATTTCACTCTGAGCAAGCAATTAAATATGGAACAAAATTAGTAGGTGGAGTCACTCCTAAAAAAGGAGGACAAAAACATTTAGGATTACCAGTTTTTAATACAGTTAAAGAGGCTAAAAACTCTGAGGGCGCCAACGCCACGATGATATATGTGCCAGCGAAGTTTGCTGCTGCAGCAATCATTGAGGCAATAGAGGCATCAATCGAGTTAATTGTTTGCATTACTGAAGGAATCCCAATTCAAGATATGTTGAGAGTTAAACAGAAATTACTAAAATCAAATTCCAGATTAATTGGACCTAATTGTCCAGGAATAATAACTCCTGATGAATGTAAAATTGGTATTATGCCAGGCAATATCCACAAAAAAGGTTCAGTTGGTATTGTCTCTAGATCTGGGACTTTAACCTATGAGGCAGTTGCTCAAACCACAGAAAATGGATTAGGTCAATCTACTTGTATAGGTATTGGTGGAGATCCAATAAATGGTACAAATTTTATTGATTGCTTAGATTTATTTTTGAATGATGACGAAACAGAGTCTATTTTAATGATAGGAGAAATTGGAGGAACAGCCGAAGAGGAAGCAGCAGAATTTATTCAAAATCACAAAATAAAAAAACCAATTGTTGGCTTTATAGCTGGTATAACAGCACCACCAGGTCGTAGAATGGGCCATGCTGGTGCAATCATTTCAGGGGGCAAAGGTGGCGCTAAAGATAAGATTAAAAAGATGGAAGATTGTGGAATAACAATGGCGAATTCTCCATCCAAAATTGGAAAAACACTGTTCGATAAATTGTCTGATTGAAAAATTTCTTAGTCAGTTTATATTGATTAAACATAATGTCTTCCTCTAAAAATTTAGAATTTAAAAAAACAGCCTTTCTCAATAAATCAAACAGCGCTTTCATCGAAGAAATGTACTTAAAATTTGTAAATAATGATCCTGAATTACCTGATAGCTGGAGAAAATATTTTAAAGAAGTTGGAGATGAAGACGATATAATTGTAAATGAAATCAATGGTCCTTCGTGGAGTCCTTCTAAGAAAGTTTCAATAAATAAAAAGCAAAATTTTGAAAATCAAATCACAGAGCAAAATGATGATGATATAATTAAATCAAATACAAATTCAATTAAAGCTGTTGCGATGATCAGGTCGTATAGACAAAGAGGTCATCTTATTGCAAAGTTAGACCCATTAGGATTGTTAAAAACAGATTATTTAGAGGAACTTCATCCAGAGTCTTATGGATTTAAAAAAGAAGATTATCAAAAAAAAATTTTCTTAGACAATGTCACTAATAAGCAATACTCAAATATTAATGAGATATTAAAATTCTTAAAAGAAAAGTATTGTGGTTCTTTAGGTTATGAATATATGCATATTTCAAATCCCACTGAAAGAAAATGGTTTAGAGATCGTGTTGAAAAGGCTGATGATTTCAATTTTACACAAAATGGTAAAGAGGCAATTCTTAACAAACTGATTCAAGCTGAGGGTTTTGAAAAATTTCTTCATACAAAATATGTTGGGACTAAAAGATTTGGTCTTGATGGCGGTGAAAGCTTAATTCCTGCACTTGAACAAATAATTAAAATTGGTGGTCAGTCAAATGTTAAAGAAGTTAAAATCGGGATGTCTCATAGAGGTCGACTAAATGTATTAGCTAATGTTCTTCAAAAATCTTACAAAAGAATATTTAATGAGTTTGCAGGAGAAATAAGTTCAAAGTCTAAAGATGATACTGGAGATGTTAAATATCATTTAGGTGCTTCATCTAATAGAGAGTTTGATGGAAATTCAGTTCATGTGAGTTTGACAGATAATCCTTCACATTTAGAAGCAGTCAATCCAGTCGTTTTAGGTCAAACTAGAGCAAAACAATTTTTTCATAAAGATAAAGAGAGAAAAAAAGTAATTCCGATTCTTATTCATGGAGATGCAGCCTTCGCTGGACAAGGAGTGGTAGCTGAATGTTTTGCAATGTCTGGTCTTCCAGGACATAATACAGGTGGCACAATTCATATTATAGTAAACAACCAAATAGGTTTTACAACAAGCCCAAGATTTGCAAGATCTTCGCCATATCCTTCTGATATAGCAAAAATGGTTGAGGCACCGATTATTCATGTGAATGGTGATGATCCAGAGGCGGTTGTTTATGCAGCAAGAATTGCAACAGACTTTAGATTAAAATTTAATAGAGACGTTGTCATTGATTTGATTTGTTATAGAAGATTTGGACATAATGAGGGAGACGAGCCTTCATTTACTCAGCCTTTAATGTATAAAAAGATAAGATCTCATCCCTCAACTATCAAAGTTTATGGTGAAAAACTGGTAAGTGAAGGATCAATTACAAATGATTATTTAAATAATTCCATTAAAAAATTTAAAGATCTGTTAGATGATCAATTTAAAAATGCAAAAAATTATAAACCAAAAATAGAGTGGTTTGAGGGAACCTGGTCAAGATATAGACCAGAGCGAGGAAAAGACAAAAGAGGAGTAACAGGTTCTGACACCAAAAAATTAAGAAATATTTCCGATAAAATAAATACAATACCGACTGAAATAAATATTCACAAAACAATTACAAAAATTCTAGAGAATCGTAGAATTTCAGTTTCTAATGGCAAAGGCATAGACTGGTCTACCGCAGAGTCTTTAGCTTTTGGTTCACTGTTGGAGGAGGGTTATCCAGTAAGACTTGTAGGTCAAGATTCAGGAAGAGGAACATTTAGTCAAAGACATTCTGTTTTAAGAAATCAAATAGATAATTCGAGATATATCCCTTTAAATAATATTTCTAATAAACAAAAAAATTTTGAAATAGTAGATAGTTTTTTATCAGAATTAGCTGTTTTAGGGTTTGAATATGGATATAGTTTAGTTGAACCTAATACTCTTACTATCTGGGAGGCTCAATTTGGAGATTTCGCTAATGGTGCGCAAGTAGTTATCGATCAATTCATAGCTTCTGGTGAACGAAAGTGGTCAAGAGCGTCTGGTCTAGTAATGTTGTTACCACATGGATATGAGGGACAAGGACCCGAGCATTCATCAGCAAGGTTAGAAAGGTTTTTACAATTATGTTCAAATGACAATATGCAAGTCATGAATTGCACAACTCCTGCAAATTATTTTCATGCTTTAAGAAGACAAATGCATAGAGATTTTAGAAAACCATTAATTATCATGACCCCTAAATCTTTATTACGTCATAAACATTGTGTTTCCAATTTGGATGATTTTAGTAAAAAAAATTCATTTCACAGAGTTTTATGGGATCATGCTATTGATCCGAAAGTAAAAGGATTTATTAAACTAAAAAAATCAAAAGATATTGAAAAAGTGATTCTTTGTTCTGGAAAAGTCTATTTTGATTTACTTGAAGCAAGAGAAAAAATAAAAAAAGACAACGTGGTGTTATATCGGATTGAACAACTTTACCCTTTTCCTGCAAAAGCACTTGCTAATGAGCTCAAACCATATGCAAAAAAAGCAAAATTTTATTGGTGTCAAGAAGAACCTAAAAATATGGGTGCTTGGTTTTCAGTCAGAGACTATATCCAATGGACATTAGATAATATAAAGGCTAAGAATAGTATAATTTCTTATATTGGAAGAAGTCCAGATGCATCACCTGCAACAGGATATGCCAAGAGACATGTTTCTCAACAACAAGAAATTATAAAGAAAGTTTTTGAATAAATATTAATGAGTGAAAAGATATTAGTTCCAGTTCTTGGGGAAAGTATCACAGAGGCAACTGTCTCTAAGTGGTTAAAAAATGAAGGCGACTCCGTTGAAGCTGATGAACCACTTGTTGAACTAGAAACTGATAAAGTAAATTTAGAGGTTCCTTCTCCAGTATCTGGGGTTCTTACAAAAATAAATTCAAAAAATGGATCGGTCGTTGAAGTTGGTGCTGATTTAGGATCCGTTTCAGAGAGTGAGACTAAGTCTAAAGAAAATCAGGAAATTAAAAAGATACAACCAACTGTAAAAGTTGATAAAGAAAATTTGATAGACGAAGATGATAAAGATGAAGAGATGGAAGTTTTTCAAGACAATGTTAAGGAAGAAAAACCATTAGTTCTTACAAAAGAGGTAGAGCCTTTAAAAGTAGAAGTTGAAACAAAAATTGACGAAACTTTGTCCCCAGCAGTAAGAAAAATTGTAACTGAAAACAAGATAGATATCAGATCTGTCAAAGGTTCAGGAAAAGATGGTAGAGTTTTAAAAGGTGATCTAATAAATTTAATGGGTATCAATCCTCCCCCGTCTGAAAGAAAAATAAAATATGGTCAAGAGGAAAGAATTAAGATGACCAGATTAAGACAAACTATTGCCAAGAGATTAAAACAAGCGCAGGATAATGCAGCCCTACTGACAACATTTAATGAAGTTGATATGTCAAATGTAATGGCGATGAGAAAAGAAAATCAAGATGATTTTCAAAATCGCTATGGTGTAAAATTGGGTTTCATGTCCTTTTTCGTTAAAGCAAGTATAGTGGCATTAAAAAATTTCCCTGCGATAAATGCCGAAATTGAGGGTGATACAATTATCTATAAAAATTATTATAATATAAGTTTTGCAGTTGGAACTGAAAAAGGATTAGTCGTTCCAGTTCTAAAAAATGCAGATGAATTGTCTTTTGCAGATATCGAAAAAAATATTAAAGAAATTTCTGAAAAAGCAAAAAATGGAAAACTGACAATTGAAGATCTTCAAGGAGGAACTTTTACCATCAGTAATGGAGGAGTTTATGGTTCAATGCTTTCAACCCCAATTCTTAATCTTCCACAATCAGGTGTCTTAGGTATGCATAATATAGTTGATAGACCAATCGTAGTTGATGGAGAAATTAAAATCAGACCTATAATGTACTTAGCATTATCATACGATCATAGAATTGTTGATGGTAAAGAGTCTGTATCTTTTTTAAAAATGATAAAAGAAAATTTAGAGGAACCAAGAAGGCTTTTTTTGGACATTTAAATGACAGATAAATTTCAAGCAGTAGTAATTGGTGGAGGACCTGGAGGTTATGTTTGTGCAATAAGATTGGCACAATTAGGCCTTAAAACTGCATGTATAGAATCTAGAGGTTCACTAGGTGGTACTTGTTTGAATGTTGGATGTATTCCTTCTAAAAGTTTATTAAATTTATCTGAGGAGTTTCATAACGCACAAAGTCTATCAAATAAAGGAATTGAAATTGGTGAGGTAAAATTAAACTTGTCAAAAATGATGAAGAATAAGGACAAAGCGGTTACAATTTTGACTAAAGGAGTGGAGTTTCTTCTTAAAAAAAACAAAGTCACCTATTTTAAAGGCACCGGAAGTTTCAAATCTAAAAATGATATTGTAATCAAAGATAACGATAATAAAGAGACAATTATACAAACTGAAAATACTATAATTGCAACTGGTTCAGTTCCAGTATCATTACCAGGAATTGAAATTGATGAAAAAGTAATTGTTTCATCCACTGGAGCACTTAAGTTAGAACAAGTCCCCAAAAAAATGGTTGTGGTTGGTGGAGGATACATAGGTTTAGAGATGGGGTCTGTATGGTCTAGACTTGGTTCAGAAGTTCATGTAGTTGAGTTTTTAGATCATATCACACCAGGTATGGATAAAGAGATTTCTAGTGAGTTTATGAAAATTTTAAAAAAACAAGGTATCAATTTTCATATGCAGCATAAAGTAGAGAAAATTAAAAAGAATAACAATAATGCAATTGTTTCAACTTTAAACGAAAATGGTACCAAAAAAGATTTTGAATGTGATGTAGTATTAATATCTGTTGGTCGAAAGCCAAATACAGAGGGACTAAATCTTCAAAAAATTGGTGTGGAATTAGATGAAAAAAAGAGAGTAAAAACAGACAAAAATTTTAAAACTAATCAAAATAATATTTATGCGATAGGAGATGTAATAAGTGGTCCTATGTTAGCTCATAAAGCCGAGGATGAAGGAATTGCAGTTGCAGAAAATATAGCAGGTCAATCAGGTCATGTTAACTATGATACTATCCCTGGTGTGATTTACACAAGTCCAGAAGTTGCCTCTATTGGAAAAACAGAAGAACAATTAAAAGAACTTAAAATAAATTATAAAATTGGAAAATTTTCATTTATGGCTAACTCTAGAGCAAAAGCCATTGATGACACCGAGGGTTTTGTAAAAATTCTTGCTGATGAAAAAACTGACAAAGTATTGGGAGCACACTTAATAGGTCCACACGCTGGAGAATTAATTGCTGAGATTGGAATTGCGATGGAGTTTGGAGCAAGTTCAGAAGATATAGCGCGTACATGTCATGCTCATCCTACTTTTTCAGAAGCAGTAAAAGAAGCAGCTTTATCAGTAGAGAAAAGAGCTATACACTCTTAATTGGTAAATTTTTGGTAAAAAAATAATGAAAAAAGCTAGGGTAGGTATAATTGTTGATAACCTAAACTCATCGAAACAAATTTTTGACTTTATTACGGCGTCACAAAAATCAAATAATTATGAAGTAAGCCATATTATAATTCAAAAAATTAGTTCAAAAAAAAATCAAAATTTTTTAGAAAAATCATCAGAGTATATAAAAAGAAGAGGTTTTAAAAAATTTGTATCTGCTGCTGGATTTAAAATGTTGACCATATTAGAGTCAATGATTTTAAAGAGATTTAAAGTTTTTTCAGATTTCTTTGATGAGTATTCTCTTAAAGAATTTAATATTGAATCAATTGAAGTTGAACCAGAAATATCAGAAAATGGTCTTTTTTATACTTATACTGAAATTGATTTACAAAAAATTAGATCACTAAATTTAAATCTTTTAATACGTGGTGGATCTGGAATTTTAAAAGGAGAAATTTTAGAACTTTGCAAAAATGGCATAATTTCATTTCATCATGGTGATAATGATTTTTATCGTGGTGGACCGCCGGGATTTTGGGAAATAATCAATAAAGAAACAAGAACCGGATTTATAATACAAAGACTTGGAAATGAGCTTGATAATGGTGAAGTATTATTTAAAGGTTATTTTACTACTCATTGGATTTATACAATAAATTTAATTAATCTCTTGGAAAAATCTAATATTTTTCTACATCACACAGTTGATGAAATAACATCACATAACCCTAAGGAAAGACTTAAATTTGAGAAAAAAACTACAGGGAAAATTTATTCAATACCTTCACTTTATATTTTATTATCCTATTTATTTTCTACTTTAAAAAAAATTTTAATTAAGATTTTAAATAAAAATTTTTTACATAATTACAAATGGAATATTGCCTATAAATTTACGAATGAATGGCAGGGTGTAAACCTTACCCAAACAAAAATAATACCTAATCCTCCAAACAGATACCTTGCAGACCCTTTTATTATCAAAAAAGGAGATAATCACTATTGTTTTGTTGAGGATTATAATTGTAAGACTAATAAGGGTTGTATTTCTGTTTACGAAATTAATAATGATTCATTCAAAGAACTGGGGGTAGTGCTAGAAGAAAATTTTCATCTTTCTTATCCATTTTTATTTCATCACGAAAAAGAATTGTATATGTGTCCAGAAACACATGAGGCCAAAGATATAAGATTGTATAAATGTGTCGATTTTCCTCTAAAGTGGAAATTTGCTAAAACTCTAATAAAAAATGTTTCAGCAGTAGATACTAATATTTTTTATAAAGATAAAAAATGGTGGTTGCTTACTACTTTATCAAATAGTTCTTTATTAGATCATAACTCTCAATTACACGTTTTTAGCTGTGAAAATATTCTTTCTGATGATTGGAAGCCTCATAAAAAAAATCCAGTAATATTTGATCCTTTTTTTGCAAGAAATGCTGGATTAATAATTGAAGATAATAATTTTTATAGAGTTTATCAAAAACCGGGTTTCAATAGATATGGCGAATCATTGGGGGTAGCAAAAATTGAAGAATTAAATGAAGATAATTATAAAGAACAGAGTAAATTTGAAGTTTCACCTAATTTTTTAAAAGATATTGAAGGCACGCATACATACAATTTTTCTAATGGTCTTTTAGTTTTAGACTTTTTAAAAACTTCAAAAAAATAAAACTAAATAATAAATATTTATAAGTTGTTATATAATAAACTATGCAATTTCCGATTCTTTTGCCTAATATTTTTAATTATCCTTTTACATATGAAAGTAACTTAAATTTAAGTGTAGGAGATTTTGTAGAGGTACCATTTGGTACTTCAAAAAAGATTGGCGTTGTATGGAATGAATTTGAAAAAAAAAACGAAAAAAATTTTAAGATAAAAAGAATAATTAAGAAACTAGACATTCCAAAACTAAATATAAAAACTTTAAATTTCTTAAACTGGTTTTCAGAATACAATCTTATATCTAAGGGTATGGCTTTAAAAATGACTTTGTTAAGTGGCAAACCTATTGGGAAATTTGAAGATAAATTTTATAAAGTATTTCAAATTGAAAAAAAAAAAAATTTATATCGGCTAACAAAGGATCAGAAAGTCTCTCTAAATGAAATAAATAATTCAAATCAAAATTTTAATGTTCATGTGTTGCAAGGTACTACTGGATCCGGAAAAACAATAGTTTATTTTGAAGCCTTAAAAGTTATTTTAAAAAAAGGTTATCAAGGTTTAATTATGTTACCAGAGATTGGTTTAACCAACCAATTTGAAAAAAAATTTTTAGAATTTTTTGGTATAGAGCCGGCAATCTGGCATTCTGGTATTTCAAAAAAAAATAAAGAAATAATTTGGAGCGGTATAGTAACAGGAAAAATAAAAGTCGTTATTGGTGCTAGATCTGCACTTTTTTTACCATTTAAAAAATTAGGATTAATAATCGTCGATGAGGAACACGATCAGTCATACAAACAAGATGAAGGTGTAATTTATAATGCACGTGATATGGCAATTTCAAGGGCATCTTTTGAGAATATACCCGTAAATTTAATAACAGCTGTTCCATCAGTTGAGACTTTTCAGAATATAAAAAAAAAAAAATATAAATTATCAAAGCTAGAAAATAGATATCAAAACGCATCTCTGCCTAACTATGAAATAATTGATTTAAATAATGCTAAGATGGAAAAACAATCTTGGATATCAAATGAAATTATTGAAAAAGTAAATATTCATTTAAAAAAAAAAGATCAAATTTTATTTTTTTTAAATAGAAGAGGATTTTCACCTAATGTGCTATGTAAAAAATGTTATGATACATTTTCATGTCCAAATTGTTCTATAAATTTAGTTTACCATAAGATAAAGGGAAATTTATTATGTCATTATTGTGGATACAAAACCCATTTAGAAAGAAATTGTAAAAAAGATGGAAAATGTGATTTTATATTTAGTGGTCCAGGTGTAGAGAGAATTTCTGAGGAAGTAAAAAAAAAATTCCCTAACAAAATAGTAGAAATTTTTTCTAGTGACACTATGAATAAAAAAAGTTCAAAAGATAAGTTAGAAAAAATCACAAATAATGAAATTGAAATTTTAGTTGGCACTCAATTGATTTCAAAGGGGTTTCATTTTCCAAATTTAAATTGCATTGTAGTAATAGATATTGATTTATCATCTAATGGTCATGATTTAAGAAGTGCAGAAAAAAATTTACAACTCTATCACCAATTGTCGGGCAGAGCGGGTAGAACTGGAAAATCAGCCACAATCTATTTTCAATCTTATAATATAAATAACAATATGATTTCAGATATTACTAATAAAAATCCTGAAAATTTTCTGGAAAAGGAAATTAGAATTAGAAAAATAAATAATCTTCCTCCATTTCAAAGATTTATTTCTTTAATTTTGACTGGTGATAATGAAAATAAATTAGAAAAAGAGGCCTTAAGATTTAAATTATTTTTAGAAAATAAGATTAGTGGAAAAATATTAGGTCCAGTGAATGCACCAATATTTAGATTGAAGAGAAAATATCGTGTTAGGCTTTTAATAAGAGGGCTTAAAACATTAAAGTTACAGAATTCATTAGCAAAGTTAATACCAAAATATAAATTTACCTCAGGAATAAAACTTTCAGTTGATGTTGATCCAATAAGCTTCAATTAATCCAAAAAAACTGCTTTTTTTGACAAACGTGTTACTTGAAGACCAATTGGTCATATGTTAATTAACTCGAGAATTATTAATAAATCTTCAATATTTAATAGGTATAAATTTGAGTAAAAATAAAGAATTTTCCAGCACTTCAGCTAGTAGATATTCTTTAGCTTTATACGAGCTTGCCGAAGAGGCAAATTTACTTCCACAAATCGAGGAAAATTCTTTGGCATATTTACACTTAATCGATCAAAGCAAAGAATTTAATAGTTTTTTAAAAGACCCCACTTTAAGTCAAAATATTCTAACAGATATTAATAATAGGATTTCTAATAACTTTAAATTAGAAAATTTATTTAAAAATTTTTTAAATTTTTTAATTTTAAAAAGAAGATATTTTTATACTGAAAAAATTCTAAAAAGTTTTATTGAAATATGTTCAGAGAAAAGAGGTGAGTTAAAAGCTGAAATTAAATCTGCAAAATCCTTAACTCAAGATGAGATTAAAAAAATTACAGATGAGTTATCTAACAATTTTAAATCAAAGATTAAATTGAATTATAAACAAGATGAAAGTTTAATTGGAGGTTTGATTGTGCAAGTTGGAAGTACTATGATTGATACTTCTATAAAAAGTAAATTACAACAAATTGAAAATAGAATGATAGAGGCATAATATGGATATAAATCCCTCAGAAGTCACAAAAATATTAAAAGAACAAATCAAAAATTTTGGTGAAAAGGCTGAAATTTCTGAGGTTGGTCAAGTTTTGTCAGTTGGAGATGGTATAGCAAGAATTTATGGCTTAGACAATGTCCAGGCTGGTGAAATGGTAGAATTTTCTGACGGTTCAAAAGGTATGGCTTTAAATTTAGAAAGTGAAAATGTAGGTGTTGTAATTTTTGGAGATGATCGAAACATTAAAGAGGGAGATGTAGTAAAAAGAACGGGAAGTATTGTTGATACCCCTGTCGGAAAAGAATTATTAGGAAGAGTCGTTGATGGATTGGGAAATCCAATTGATGGAAAAGGACCATTAGATAAAAGTGTTAAAAAAAGTAGAGTTGAAGTTAAGGCTCCCGGTATTATTCCAAGACAGTCTGTAAGTGAACCAATGCAAACAGGTTTAAAATCAATTGATAGTCTAGTTCCAATTGGAAGAGGTCAACGAGAATTAATTATTGGAGATCGTCAAACTGGCAAAACTGCAGTCGCAGTTGACACAATCATCAACCAAAAAAAGATTAATGAGTCTGGAGATGAAAAACAAAAACTTTATTGTATTTATGTTGCGGTTGGTCAAAAAAGATCAACTGTAAGACAAATTCAAAAAACTTTAGAAGAAGCTGGTGCAATGGAATATACAACTATAGTAGCAGCAACAGCATCAGACTCAGCTCCACTTCAATTTTTGGCTCCTTACACGGGGTGTGCAATGGGAGAATATTTTAGAGACAATGGCATGCATGCTCTAATTATTTATGATGATTTATCAAAGCAAGCAGTTGCCTACCGACAAATGTCACTAATCTTAAGAAGACCACCAGGCAGAGAAGCATACCCAGGTGATGTATTTTATCTTCATAGTAGATTACTGGAAAGAGCTGCTAAATTAAGTGATGAACATGGTGGAGGTTCATTGACAGCTCTTCCGATCATTGAAACTCAAGGTGGAGACGTTTCTGCTTATATTCCAACTAATGTAATTTCAATTACTGATGGACAAATTTTTTTAGAAACTGAGTTATTTAACCAAGGTATAAGACCAGCAATTAATGTTGGACTCTCTGTTTCTAGGGTTGGATCAGCAGCGCAAACAAAAGCTATGAAAAAAGTATCAGGATCAATGAAGCTCGAATTGGCACAATATAGAGAAATGGCAGCTTTTGCTCAATTTGGATCTGATTTAGATGCCTCAACTCAACAGCTTTTAAATAGAGGATCTAAATTAACTGAGTTATTAAAACAAAAACAATATTCACCAATGACTGTTGCTGAACAGGTGATATCTGTATTTTGTGGAGTAAAAGGATATTTAGATGATATTGATTTAAAAGATATTGCTGACTTTGAGAATAGAATTATTGAACGATGTAAATCTGATAAACCAGAGTTAATACAATCTATTTTAAGTTCTGGTAAGTTAGAGGAAGAAACTGAAAAAACTTTAATTGAAATAATTACCAATCTTAAGAAAAACTTTAAATCTTAATTAATTTATGGCTAGTTTAGATGATCTTAAAAAAAGAATAACAAGTGTTAAATCTACACAAAAAATCACTAAAGCGATGAAAATGGTAGCAGCAGCAAAACTTAAAAGAGCTCAAGAGAGTGCAGAAAAGGGAAGACCATATTCTGAGAAAATGAATAATATAATTTTAAATTTATCTAGTGGTATCTCTGATAAAGAAACAGCTCCCAAATTATTATCTGGCTCTGGTAAAGAGCAAGTTCATCTTTGTGTTGTATTGACATCGGATAGAGGTTTATGTGGTGGTTTTAATGCAAATATTATTAAAAAAGCTAAAAGTTATTTTGCCAAATTAAATAAAGAGGGCAAGGAATTGAAGATTATTACAGTTGGTTCTAAAGGTAACGATCAGTTAAAAAGAGTTTATGGAAATAAAATTATTGAGAATATATCTTTTAAAAATTCAAAAAATGCAAATTATTTTGATGCTGAAAAAGTTGGAAAAATAATTATTGAAAAGTTTGAAAAAGAGGAATTTGATATTTGTACTATTTTTTATAATCAATTTAAAAACGTAATAACTCAAATACCTCAGGCTCAGCAGATTATTCCATTAAATACAAAAAACGATAATCAAGATAATTCTGAAGATAACTACGAATTTGAACCAGATGAAGATGAAATTCTGAGTAACTTATTACCAAAAAATATTTCGACGCAAATATTTAAAGCGATGTTAGAAAATTCAGCTAGTGAACAGGGTGCAAGAATGAGCGCGATGGATAATGCAACTCGGAATGCAGGTGAAATGGTTGACAAACTTACAATTGAATATAATAGAAGTCGTCAAGCAGCAATTACAAAAGAACTAATAGAGATAATATCAGGAGCAGAAAGTTTATAATTATGAGCAAGGGAATAATAACACAAGTTATAGGAGCGGTTGTTGATGTAAAGTTTGAAGGTGATTTACCAGAGATATTAACAGCTTTAGAATGTAAAAATGGAAATAATAGATTAGTGCTTGAAGTAGCTCAACACTTAGGAGAGTCTACTGCCAGAACAATTGCAATGGACGCTACCGAGGGACTAAAAAGAGGTGATGAGGTAATAAATACAAATGCTCCAATTAAAGTACCAGTAGGACCTGAAACTTTAGGAAGAATTATAAATGTTGTTGGAGAGCCTATAGACGAAAGAGGAGAAGTAAAAACAAAAGAAAATTGGCCAATCCATAGACCAGCTCCAGAATTTAACGATCAATCAACAGAAACAGAAATACTTGTAACTGGTATCAAAGTTATTGATCTTTTAGCTCCATATGCAAAAGGAGGAAAGATAGGTTTGTTTGGTGGTGCGGGTGTTGGAAAAACTGTTTTAATTATGGAATTAATCAACAACGTTGCTAAAGCTCATGGAGGCTTTTCAGTTTTTGCGGGCGTAGGTGAAAGAACTAGAGAAGGAAATGATCTTTATCATGAAATGATGGAGTCAGGGGTAATAAAATCTGAAGGACCTGGTTCTAAAGCAGCTTTAGTTTATGGACAAATGAATGAACCTCCGGGAGCAAGAGCAAGAGTGGCACTTACAGGATTAACTGTAGCAGAATATTTTAGAGATCAAGAAGGACAGGATGTTCTATTTTTCGTTGATAATATATTTAGGTTTACTCAAGCGGGTTCTGAGGTATCAGCATTATTAGGAAGAATACCTTCTGCTGTAGGATATCAGCCAACATTAGCAACTGATATGGGAAATTTACAAGAGAGAATCACTACAACCAATAAAGGCTCTATTACATCAGTACAGGCAATTTATGTGCCTGCTGATGACTTAACGGATCCTGCACCAGCAACCTCATTTGCTCATTTAGATGCAACAACTGTACTCTCAAGACAAATAGCTGAAATAGGTATTTATCCTGCAGTTGACCCATTAGACTCAACTTCAAGAATTCTTGATCCTAGAATTGTTGGTGATGAGCATTATCGAGTAGCTCGTGAAGTACAAAAAATATTACAAACATATAAATCGTTGCAAGATATTATAGCTATTTTAGGTATGGATGAATTATCAGAGGAAGATAAACTAGTCGTAGCAAGAGCTAGAAAAATTCAAAGGTTTTTATCTCAACCTTTCTTTGTGGCTGAGGTATTTACAGGATCACCAGGAAAACTAGTTGATTTAGAGTCAACAATTAAAGGTTTCGATGCAATTTGCAAAGGTGAATATGACCATCTTCCAGAAGCAGCATTTTATATGGTTGGAACCATTGAAGAAGCCATCGAAAAAGCTGAAAAAATGTCTAAAGATGCAGCAGCTTAATGAGTGATGAATTTAAAATAGAAATAGTTAATCCAGAGAAATCCTTCTTATCAAAAGAGGATGTTAATGAGGTAGTTGTTCCTGCATTTGAAGGAGAAATGGGGATACTAAAAGATCATATTTCTATAATTTCATTTTTAAAACCAGGTATCATTACCATTCAAGCAAAATCTGGTGAAGAAAAGTATTATGTTGAGGATGGAATTATCGAATTTAAAAATAATACTTTATCCATTTTAACTAGCTATATCCTTAATTTAAAAGATATTGAGAAAAATAAATTGCTGGAATTATTAAAAAATGCAGAGGAAGAATCTAATAAACCAGAAATTAGTGATCAATTGAAATATTTGGCTGATCAAAAAGTTGAAACTTTAAAATCAATCAATTAATTATCGTTTTTATTTTTTCTTTAAGTTCTTTGTAAACATGATATTTGAAATCCACTACCACTTCAGTTATTTTATCTAATTCAATCCATTTCCATTCTAAAAATTCTGGTTTATTTGTTTTAATATTAATATCTTCATCTTTACCTAGGTATCTCATCAAAAACCATTTTTGTTTTTGTCCCTTATATTTACCTTTCCAAATAATACCCAATAAATTTTTTGGTAGCTCATAGGTAATTGTGCCTTCTATTTCTTTTACAAGTTCTACATTCTTGATACTTGTTTCCTCCTCTAATTCTCTATATGCAGCGGCTAAAAATTCTTCTCCATCATCTACTCCACCCTGTGGCATTTGCCAAAAATTTTTTGGATTATCTATTCGTTTTGCTACAAAAACTTTATTCTCCTTGTTAAGGACAACAATTCCCACTCCACTTCTAAGTGGCAGATTTCTGAATTTTTCTTCCATGTTAGCCTTTGAGAAGTTTAATGGCGTATTCTAACTGATTGTCGGTTTCAGTTTTGATTCTGAAATCATCATTTTCCTCATCAATTTCTATATCTGGAGATACACCAACTTCAGAAATAGATTTTCCGGAAGGAAGATAATATTTAGCTACTGTGAGCCTAATTGCTCCATCATTTTTAAGGGGGATGATAGATTGTACTGACCCTTTACCATAACTATTTTCACCTAATAAAATTGCTCTTTTGTGATCTTTGAGGGCTCCCGCAACTATTTCTGATGCTGAAGCCGATCCATAGTTAATAAGAACAATCAAGACTTTTCCATTTGTAAGGTCACCTTTTTTTGCAAACCATTTTCTATTTTCAGAAGGTTTTCTACTTTTTGTGGATACGATCTCTCCATTATCTAAAAAAAAGTCGGAGATTTTTATTGCTTGAGAAAGTAGTCCGCCAGGATTGTTTCTTAAATCTAAAATGTATGACTTAACATCTTTATTTTTTTCTAATTTTTTAATTTCTCTTTCTATTTGTTTGCCACTATTTTCATTAAACGAGGTTAGTCTTAAATAACCTATACTTTTTTCTAAAATGTCAGCTTTAACAGATTGAATTTGTATAATCTCTCTTACAACATTAAATATTAGAGCTTTTCTCTCTCCACGTCTTCGAATTGTGAGTTCAATTCCTGATCCAACTGGCCCCCTCATTAAATCAACAGCTTCGCTGAGAGATTTGCCCTGAACTTGAACATCATTAATTTTAACAATATAGTCGCCTGCTTTAATCCCTGCTCTAGATGCTGGCGTGTCATCTATAGGAGAAATGACTTTTACAACACCTGACTCCATACTCACCTCAATACCAAGACCCCCAAATTCACCACTAGTCTCAGTCTGCATTTCATTAAATATTTCTGGAGACATGTATGCCGAGTAAGGATCAAGAGATTGTAGAAGGCCATTGATTGCAGAGTCCATACTCTCAGATTGATTAATTTCATCTACATATTCTTTATTGATTTTTTCAAGCACTTCTCCAAATAAATCAATTTTTTTGTAAATATCATTTTCAGCAGAATTCACTTGCTGAAATAGAAAACAAAATAAAAATAATGTTAATACTTTTTTCATTAGATAATTAATTTTTCTTTAGGTATTAGCTCAGACCACATTTTTTCAAGTTCATAAAATTTTCTTTTTTCTGGGTGAAAAATATGAACAATTAAGTCTATACCATCAATTAATTTCCATTCACTACTATCTGCGCCCTCAATTTTTGAATTTTTTATGCCATTATCTTTGAATTTTTCCAAAACTTGCTCGGATAAAGATTGTATGTGCCTAGATGAAGTGCCGCTCGCAATAATCATAAAATCAGCCATAGAACTTTTGTCTTTGAGATCTATGCTTATTATGTCTTGAGCCTTGTTAATATCCAATGTTTTGATGATAGAATTTTTAAGATCTGAAATTTTATCCATTAATTAATTTTAGACTATCAAATTTTCCTTAATTGAGAAGACGAAATATTGACTTTATTAAAATAAACAAATTTAAATTTCTCACTTTTAAGGGTTTTATATGTCTTTGAATTTAATGATTTTTTCTTATATCCATATCTATCAAAAACTAAGATATTACATTTTTCTGAAATCTGTTTCCATTTATGCCATTTATGGAAATTAACTAAATTATCTGCACCCATTAAGAAAAAAATTTCATTTTTTTTATTTTTGTTGAAGTAATTTATTAGATTTATTGTTTTATTTGATTTAATTTTATTTTCATAAAATTTGACCTCAATAAATTTATTTTTTTTAATAATCTTTTTACATCCTTTAATTCTAGATTGCAGGCTTAAAGAACTTTTTATTTTAAAAGGATTTTTTTTTGTAATGGCCCATATAATCTTTTCAAGTTTAAATCTTTTTACTGCTTCTTTAGATATAGCTAGATGACCATTGTGAGCAGGATCAAATGAACCACCTAAAATTCCAATTCTTTTTTTTTTCAAATTCAAATTACTTCCTTACTTGGCCTTTGCTGGTGACTTGATATTTATAGGAAATAAGTTGATTAAGTCCTACGGGACCTCTAGGTGGAAGTGTGTTGGTTGAGATTCCCACCTCGCCACCAAACCCAAATTCACCTCCATCTGCAAATTGTGTTGAAGTATTGTGCATAGCTATTGAACTTTTTACCTCATTTAAAAATTTTTTTGCTGCTTTTTTGTTTTGAGTAATAATACAATCCGTATGCATGGTTCCGTATTTGTTAATATGCGCTATAGCCTCATCTATATTTTTTACTGATTTCACAGATACAACAGGTGACAAATATTCTTTTGACCAATCTTTTATCGAAGCTTTCTGAATTTTTTTATCATAAAGTTTTCTTATCTTATTATCACCAATAATTTTACATCCATTTTCTTCTAAATTTTTTAAAATTTTATTTCCAAATTTCTTGATTATTTTTTCGTGTAAAAGAATTGTTTCGGTTGCTCCACATATTGCGGTATTCCTCATTTTAGCATTTTGAACTATTTTATTTGCAATCTTAGGATTTGCATTTTTATCTACATAAGAATGACAAACACCTTCCAAATGACCAATTGTTGGAACAGATGACAAATCCTGTACTTTTTTAACTAAACCTTTCCCACCTCTTGGAATTATTACATCAATAAATTTACTCATTTTTTGTAGAAGAAAATCAACAACACTTCTTTTTTTAAGTTTTAAAAACTGAACAAAATTTTCATCAACATTATTTTTCTTTAGTGATTTTCTAAAGAATTTTGTGAGAATAAGATTAGAATAATAAGCTTCAGATCCACCTTTTAAAATGACGGCATTCCCAGACTTAAAACATAACGATGCAACATCTGCTGTAACATTGGGTCTACTTTCGTATATAACGCCAATTACACCAATAGGTATAGATACTTTTGATATTACTAAACCATTTGGCCTTTTCCATTTTTCTAAAATGACATTTGTAGGATCCCTTAAACTAATAATTTTTTTTATAGAATTGGTTATCGCAATTATTTTTTTGTCATTTAATATTAATCTTTGGATTAAATTATTTTTAATACCTTTTTTGTAGGCATTCTTAATATCTTTTTTATTTTCATTAATTATTAATTTTTTGTTTTTTAAGATTAGAAGACGATAATCTTTTAGAACTTTGTCCTTTTTTTTTGTACTTAACCTTTTATTAATAGCTTTTTTTGATTTTTTTCCGATATCAGTTAGTAGCTTTTGCATTAAACCTCGACCATATCATCTTTATGAACAACTTCAGATTTTGTTATGTATCCAAGTTTTTTTTCAATCTCATTTGAGTGACAACCCATTATCTTATTTATTTCTTCAGAAGAAAAAGAGCTTAGACCTCTCGCAAATTCTTTATTTTTAGTATCTAGAATCTTTATATGATCACCTTTGTTAAATTTCCCTGATAAATTAATAATCCCTGCTGCCAATAAACTTTTACCACCAACTAGTGCTTTTTTAGCACCATCATCTATGACAAGAGTCCCCTTTGGTGAAATAGAACTTATTATCCATTTTTTTCGTGCATGTAATTTAGATATTCTTGACTCAAATAAAGTACAAATATTCTTTTTTTCAATTTGTTGTATTGGATTTAAATATAATCCGTTTGCAATAATCATATTACATCCTGCCAAATTACAAATCTTAGCAGCTTCAATTTTGGTATTCATTCCACCCTTACCAAACTCTGTTACCCCTTTTATGTAAATTTTTTTCATATCTTTGTCTAGATTATTCACTTTTTTTATTAATTTTGCGTCTTTAAATAATTTTGGATTTTTTGTGAAAAGACCATCTACATCAGATAATAATATTAAAGTATCGGCATTAGTTATCTGTGCAACACGAGAGGCAAGTCTATCATTATCACCATATTTTATTTCTGACGTTGCAATTGTATCATTTTCATTAACGATGGGTATGTAATCCAACTTAAATAAGTTCTCAAATGTCCTTTTAGCATTTATTGATCTTCTTCTCTCCTCGGTATCATCCAAAGTTAGCAAAATTTGTGAAATATTAATCTTTAATTTTGAAAAAGTTTGAGAAAATAAATTCATAAGTTCGATTTGACCTACAGAGGCTATTGCTTGACTTTTATCAAGCTTTAAATTTGATTTATTGTAATTCATTTTTTTACATCCAAGTGCAATTGCTCCAGAACTTACAATGATAATCTTTTTATTTTTAGATTTTAGTTTTTGAATATCTTTAGCAAAAGAAGAAAGCCATTTTTTTCTTATCTTTTTTTTATTATCTACAATCAGTGATGATCCAATTTTTATTACTATAATTTTCGAATTTTTAAGATGCATAACCAACTAATTTTGCTTTAATTTTGGAAATATATTTCTTCTTTATTGTAGAAATTGTAATAATTTCTGATTTAGTGATTTTTTTTAAATTTTTCTCAATTTTTTTCATTTCTTTATCGTCAATTAAATCAGTTTTATTTAAAACAATAAGCTCTCTTTTTTTTGCAAGTTTGGAACTATAGCTCTTTAATTCTTTTTTTACCTGATTGTAACTTTTTTTTATATCATCGTTTGTTATATCGATCATGTGTAAAAGAGATTTACACCTCTCTATGTGTTTTAAAAATTGTATTCCTAAACCAGTTCCTTTATGTGCTCCCTCTACTAATCCAGGAATGTCTGCAATTGTAACTTCTTTATCATCATAGCTTGCCACACCAAGATTAGGATTTAATGTTGTAAATTCATAATTTGCAATTTTAGGATTAGCATTAGTAATAGCTGCTAGTAAACTTGATTTACCAGCATTAGGTAATCCTATTATTCCAACATCTGCAATTGTTTTTAATTGAAGCCATATAGTAAATTCTTCACCACGAGTACCCTTAGTAAATTTTCTTGGAGCTCTATTTGTTGAACTTTTGAATCTAGTATTGCCTAAACCACCTTTACCACCTGCAGCAGCCACAAACTCCTCCCCAATTTTTATAAAGTCAAAAATTAAGGTTTTATTATCTTCTTCAAAAACCTGAGTACCTAATGGAACTTTGAGAATGAGATCATCTCCACTTTTACCAGTCCGGTTTTGTCCAGCACCATTGTTACCTCTTTTTGCTTTATGATGTTGTTGATATCTAAAATCGATTAAAGTATTTAAATTTCTCTCAGCTTTTAAAATTACTGAACCACCTTTACCACCATCGCCACCATCTGGTCCACCATACTCGATAAATTTTTCTCTTCTAAAACTTGGAGAGCCATCACCACCATTGCCAGCTTTAATATAAATTTTTACTTGATCTAAGAATTTCATAATACAACGCTATTTTGAGTTGTAATATTAATTGGGTTTTACTGAAACAAAAGTTCTATCGGATTTTGTTTTTTTAAAAACAACTTTACCTTTTATTACTGAAAAAATTGAGTGATCTTTACCCATACCCACATTTTCTCCTGGAAATATCTTAGTGCCTCTTTGTCTAACAATTATGTTGCCAGGAATAACATTTTGACCACCATATTTTTTTACACCAAGTCTTCTGCCGGCACTATCTCTACCGTTCCTTGATGATCCACCAGCTTTTTTCGTAGCCATATTTTATTCCTTTATTTACTCAATTCCTTTTTTTCAGAATCTTTTTTTGTTGGTTTAGAAATCTTCTCAGCCTCAGATAAAATCTTACCATCTTTTGAAAAAATTTTATTTATTCTAATCATAGAATATTCTTGTCTATGACCATTTTTTCTTCTTGAGTTTTGTCTTCTTCTCTTTTTAAAAATAAGTACAGTTCTATTTTTACTATTTTTTATTAGGTTTGCTTCAACTTTGGCACCTTGAATTGTTGGCGAACCAATTTCTATTACTTTATTATCGCCATATGCCAATATATCATTAAACTCAATTTTAGTGTCGGATTTTGAATTTGGTAATTTTTCAATTTTTAAAATTTCACCAGACTTCACTTTATATTGTTTTCCACCTGATTGTATAACTGCGTATGACATAAAATAGATTTTTTTATCAGGCAATATAGTCAGGGCATTTCTTTAGTCAAGCTTATTAACTAAAAATTATCCTTTAAATCTCTCAATTTTGAAAAACTTTCTAAATCTTTTGCTTTAAGAAATATATTACATTCTAATTCATCAGCTAAAGTACTTGGTATTGTTGGTAATGCATTTTTAAGTTTCTTGTTAATCTCTAGTATTTTATTTTTTAATTTTAAATTACCAGAGTCATTGGCGATACAAAAATTTGAGTTTTGTAAAGTGTATTCATGGCCACAATATATTTCTGTATCTTTTGGTAATGATTTAATTTTTTTAAGTGAATTATACATTTGTTCGTAGGTACCTTCAAAAATTCTGCCACACCCTAAAGAGAATAGAGTATCACCAGTAAAAATTTTTTTTTCTTTAAAAAAATGAAAAGCGATATGTCCAGATGTATGACCTGGAACATGATAAATTTTTGCCTCAAAATTATCTTGTTTCCATATTTGGTTGTCCTCTAGAGATATATCAATCTCGGGTATACGATTTTTATCTCCAATAAATCCAACCACCTTAGAATTATACTTTTTTTTTAATTCAAGATTTCCACCCACATGATCGTAATGATGGTGTGTATTAAGTATGAATTTTAAATTTATTTTTGAATTATCAAGATAATTGATTATTGGTGCAGACTCGCTAGGGTCAATGACACAAGCGGTTTGATTTTCTTCATCAATGATTAAGTAGCTATAATTATCCTGTAGACATTTAATAATTTCAATTTTCATTTATTTTTCTATTAAAAATATACCAAGTTCTCCAAATAAATTTTTAAAAATAAGATTTGAGTTATTAATATCAGAAACATTTTCATTAATTAACGCTAAAGATTTAAAAATTTTAAAGTTAATAATCTTAGAAAATCTGACAAAATCTTTTATCGTGCACATATGAATGTTTGGTGTGTTATACCAATCATGAGGTAAAGAGTTTGTAATTGGCATTGTTCCTTTAAATAATAAATTTAATCTTACTTTCCAATGCCCAAAATTTGGAATAGTTACTATAGCTTTGTTACCAACTCGTAAAAGCTCTCTAATTACAGTCTCAGGATTTATAAAAGCTTGTAAAGTTTGTCCAAGAACAACATACTCAAAAGAGTCATTTGGAAATTGCTTTAAATCAAATTCTGCATTCCCCTCAATAACAGTCAGCCCTTTAGCAATACAAATTTGCACTTTTTCTTTTGAAATCTCAATTCCTCTGATATTAGCGTTTTTATTTGTCTTTAAAAATTCCATCAAAGTTCCATCATCACATCCTACATCAAGAACTTTTGCATCTTTCTCAATCAAATCTGAAATAATTTTATATTCTGGTTTCATAAATTTTTTTCTGCATAAGATTTATCTAAAAAATTTTTTAGAGCTTTTAAGAAATCGGGAACATTAAGCAAAAAAGAATCGTGGCCTTTATCAGACTCAATTTCAACAAAACCTACATTTGCACCAACTGCGTTTAAGGCAATTACAATGTCTTTATTTTCTTGTGTTGGATAAAGCCAATCTGAGGTAAAAGATATTATAAAAAATTTCGCTTTAGTATTTTTAAAAGCATCAGATAAATTTCCATTAAATTGTTTTACTAAATCAAAATAATCCATTGCTCTAGTAATATATAAATAGCTATTCGCATCGAACCGATCTACAAATACCGAACCTTGGTATCTAAGATAACTTTCAATTTGAAAGTCAGCATCAAAACCAAATTTTAAATCATCTCTTTCTTGAAGTTTTCTACCAAATTTTTCTTGAAGCCCTTTTTTTGAGAGATAAGTAATATGTGCAGCCATTCTAGCTACAGCTAATCCTTTATCGGGTACAATATTTTTTGAATTATAATCTCCATCAGACCAATTATGATCTGCCGCAATGGCTTGTCTGCCAAGTTCATTAAAAGCAATATTTTGCGCAGAATGGCTTGAAGTACAAGCAATTGGTATTGCTGTTTTAGCTTTATCAGGATAATTACTAATAAATTGTAGGACTTGCATTCCACCCATTGAACCACCTACAACTGAAAAAAGTTTTTTTATTCCAAAAAAATCCAACAAATTAATTTGTGCATTCACCATGTCATTAATTGTGATGACTGGAAAATCTGTTCCATAAATTTTTTTTGTCTTGGGATTTTCATGGCTAGGCCCAAAAGATCCCATACACCCGCCTATTACATTTGCACAGATTACAAAATACTTATCTGTATCTATCGACTTGCCAGAGCCTACCGCATAAGACCACCAACCATCCTTTTTGGTCACTGGATTTATACCTGTTACAAATTGATCACCTGTTAAAGCATGAAATACTAAAATTGCGTTATCTTTTTCATTATTGAGTGAGCCATAAGTTTCATACGCTAAAGGAAAATTATTAATAGTCTGACCACAATCTAATTTGAGTGGTTTTTCAACAATCAACGTTTTTATATTTTGTTTTATATTCATAATAAAAGCTGAAAGTTGAATTGTGAGAAAAAAAACTTTTTTAGCGGTTTTTTTAAAGCGCTCGCAATTCAGGTAAATCAGCGCATAAATTTTGTACTAGAAGTTATTTAGTATGTCAATTTTTAAAAATAATTACACTTAAACTATATAAAAAAATGTTTTTTTATTTATAAAGAGCATAAAATTTATAAAAGTTGGCTACCATGAGATTTAAGAGATTAAATATTGAAACCTATGAGCCTGGTAAATCCAGTCTTAAGAGATTTCATCAAGTTGTAAAGTTATCTGCGAATGAGTCAGCCTTAGGTGTCAGCTCAAAGGCTAAAAAGATTTTGTCTAATAAAAATTTAAGTTTTTTTAGGTACCCAGATGGCAAGTCTAATGCCTTAAGAAGACAAATATCTAAAAAGTTTAAATGCAATGAAGATAGAATTATTTGCGGCGCTGGATCTGATGAGGTTATTCAAATGCTATGTCAATTATTTTTGAATCCTAAGGATGAAGTTATTCTTCCTCAGTATAGTTTTTTAATGTACAGGATATATGCTAAAATAGTTGGTGCAAAAGTTATTTTTGCTAAAGAAAATAATTTCAAAGTATCAATTCCTGAAATTATTAAAAATGTTTCAAAAAAAACAAAAATTGTTTTTTTAGCAAATCCTAATAATCCAACTGGAACATACCTAACAAGTTCTGAGCTTTTAGAACTTAGAAAAAAATTGAGAAAAAATATTCTGCTAGTAGTGGATGATGCATATGCAGAATATATGAAAAATAATGATTATAAAAGTGGATTAAAATTATTTAAAAATAAACAAAATGTCTTTATTTTAAGAACATTTTCTAAAATATACGGTTTATCCTCTCTAAGAGTAGGGTGGGGATATGGTTCAAAAAAAATTATTAAAGCACTGAATGTTATTAAGCCACCTTTTAATGTTAATGAGGTAGCACAAAAAGCTGCCATTGAGTCTCTTAAGGATACTAAGTTTATAACTCGTTCAGTTAAACACAATATTATTTATGCAAAAAAATTGAAAAATTTTCTTAACCAATATGGAATTAATTCAAATAATATATCGGCCAATTTTTTATTATTAAATTTTGAGAAATGTAAATTTAAAGCGAAATATTTTTATGAAAAATTAAAGATGAAAGGAATTATCTTAAGATCAACAGAAAATGGCTACAATATAAAAAATATGTTACGATTAACTATTGGATCAAAAACAGATAATTTAAAATTTATGCGAGCAGTAAAAGGAATGTTTAATTAATGAAAAATGTGCTCATCATCGGCTGTGGCTTGTTAGGATCTTCGTTAGTAAAAAGAATTGCAAAAAAAAAATTAGCAAAAAAAATTTTCATTTTTGAAAAATCTAAAAAAAATATATCAAAGATCAAAAGACTAAAGTTGCCAGGAACTCTCGTAAATAAACTACAAGAGGTAGTTGCAAAATCAAATCTAATTATTTTTTGTACGCCAATGAGTGAATACAAAAAGATGATATTAAGATTAAACAATAATTTTAATTCAAAACAAATTATTACTGATGTTGGTTCATCAAAAATAGAGTCTTCAGAAATAATTAAAAGAAATTTAAAAAAAAAAATATCCTGGATTCAAAGTCATCCTATAGCTGGATCAGAAGTAAGTGGGCCTGAGCATGGTAAGGAAAATCTGTTTGAAAATAAGTGGTGTGTATTGATTAAAAATAAGAAAATAAATATGAAACATTTAAAATTTTTAAATTCTTTTTGGAAAAAAATGGGTTCAAAAACTGTAATCATGAATGCGGAAAGACACGATAAAATATTTTCAATTACAAGCCATTTACCACATTTAATAGCTTACAATTTGGTTAAATCAGCTCAAGATTTTGAGAAAAAGCAAAAATATGACTTAATTAAATATAGTGCAGGTGGATTAAGAGATTTTTCAAGAATCGCTGCATCAAATGAAATTATGTGGAGAGACATTTTTTTTGATAATAGAAAAAATGTTTCAAGAGCAATTGATATATTTATCAAAAATTTAAGATCTTTTAAGACAGACATTAATTCAAAAAATAATAAATCAATTCTTAAAAAATTAATTCAAACAAAAAAAGTTAGGTCTAAAATAATCAAATTAAAACAGGATGTAAATAAACCTGACTTTGGTAGAGATTAATAATTACCAATATTACTTACTTTTTTAACTTTTAGATTTGCAGTTTTATCAATTAATTGAATTGTTTGTTTAGTTGGCATTACTACCACCTTCTTTTTTGGTCCATAAGCATGAATAAATTTAGACTTACTTAGACATATACCGACATGTCCTTTCCAAAATATTATATCTCCTTTACTTAAATTTTTACCTTTTTTTCTTTTACAAAACTTTATCTGATCTTTTGTATCTCTTGGAAAAAATATTCTGTTATAATAAAAGTAAATTTGGATCAAAGCAGAGCAATCAATACCATCAGATGTTTTTCCACCCCATAGATATTTACTACTTTTAAATAATTTCATTATTTTTAAATAATCTTTTTCAAGATGATCAATTTTAACAATATCACTTTTTTTTATCCATCTGTCCTTTTTAAACTCAATTAGCCTTTTATTTTTGTTTAAAACCGATATGCCAGATGCAAAGAAAAGATAATTTTTTGTTGGTAAAAACTTATTTTTCTTTTTAATAAATATTCTAGATTTTGTTTTTTTTATCTTAAAAGTCGGCTTAAAATTTTTATAAAAATAATTTTTTTTAATATAACCAATATAATTGTCAAAATTAGTTTTAATCTTAACCCAGTTTTTTTGATTTTTTAATACCTTAAATTTTTCACCATACAAGATTTGCGATAAAGTTTCAGAGTTATTAGAAGGTTTTGCATTTATATTTCCAAGTGAAAAATTATAAAAAAAATTATTTTTCATTAATCTTTAATTTATTTCTTATTATCCATAATATAATTAAAGATGGTATTACCATTATAGCAGTTAAGATAAAAAATACCCCCCAGTCTCCATTAAGCCAATCAACTAGAGCGCCCGATGATGATGCTAATGTAGTTCTTCCAGCAGTACCTATTGAAGCTAATAGAGCATATTGAGTTGCTGTGTAAGTTCTATCAACTAGCAATGATATGAATGCAACAAATGCAACAGTGGCAAAAGCTGCTGCAATGTCGTCAAAGATTACAGCAATTGCAAATAGTATTTCAGATTTACCACTCCACGCTAAAAGACTGAACAAGAGATTTGTGCTCGCCATTAAAATTCCTGCTAAAAACATTGCTTTTAAAACACCAGATCTTATTACAAATAGTCCACCTAGCAGAGTGAAGATGACAGTTGTTATCCATCCTAAAGTTTTTGAGTAAATAGCAATATCTGATTTACTAAAACCAATTTCTTTATAAAAGATAATAGACATACGCCCTAAAAAAGCCTCTCCAACTTTGAATAAAAAAACAAACCCTAGGATCCCCAAAGCTATTTGAAAGCCATTTTTTTTAAAAAAACTTATTATAGGTCCACTGATTGTTCCACTGATCCAAGTTATAGTTTTAGTAAGAAAATTTGAATTTTGGAATTTACCAGCAATTAATTGATCATTTTCTTTCTGATTAATTTGTCTTTCAGTCGAGTCAGTTTCATTGACAAACATTAATCCAATATTCATTAGAATTATTAAAATTCCTAAGATTAAAAAAGTTAGTTGCCAATAATTTTGAAAACCTAAATTTTCTAAAAAATCTGCGGAAAACAATGACAAAACTCCGCCTAATTTATATCCGCTCCACCACCCAACGACAGCCATTGCTGCGCCCGCAGCCATTGATTTACCCTCGTTTTCGCTAATTTGCTCAATCCTTAAAGCATCCACAGTAATATCTTGTGTTGCTGAAGCAATTGCAATCAGTAAACCTACTGATATTACAAGGGCTAAATTTTCTGAAGGATCAATTACACTCCACAAAAATAATGAGATTAAGATTAATATCTGCATTAGGACAATCCATCCTCTTCGATGTCCAATTTTTTTTGTTAGGTATGGTATTTGAATACGATCGATTAAAGGAGCCCATAAATAATTAAATGCATAAACTGCAAATATAAGACCAGCCCAACCGACTGTAGATCTGCTTAATCCATCTTCCTTTAACCATAAACTTAAACTACTACCTATCAATACCCAAGGAAAACCAGAGATAGCACCAAGCAATAATATTTTTAACATTCTTTTATCGAAATAAACTGAAAATGTTTCTGAAAGGGATTGTTTTTTAATTTCTATCATTTTTTAATTCCTCCAGAATGAAGGTAAAAATAACACTAATATAGCAAATAACTCCAGTCTTCCCAAGATCATACCGATTGTTAAAATCCATTTGGAAAAATCTGGTAATGAGGAGAAATTACCATTAGGTCCAATTATTGATCCTAAACCTGGACCAACATTTGAAATAGAGGTCGCAGCACCTGAAATTGCGGTTATAAAATCAAGTCCATTTAAAGATAATAACGCAGACAATAAAAAAAATATTATTAAGTACATGTAAATAAAAGAAATGATCGATGCTATGAATTTATCATCAATTGGATTTTTATCGTATTTCAACACAAAAACACCTTTAGGGTAAATAATTTTTTTTAGTTGATTAATTACAAATGAATAAAGAATTTGAAAACGAAATATTTTTATGCCACATGTTGTTGAACCAGCACAGCCACCTATGAACATCAAAGCTAAAAATAATACTAGAGGAAAGCTACCCCAATTGTCAAATTGAGCATTGACATAACCGGTTCCGGTTAGAATAGAAATAACGTTAAAGAAAATTGATCTTAAATCAAATGAACTTGAATTGTTTAAAGTAAGATAAATCGATAAAATAAAAATTGATATAAATATTATCTTAATAAAAGTTTTGATTTGAGAATCTGATGTAAAAATAGACCTATTGCCATTCAAAAATTTAATGTACACGATAAATGGAACACTTCCTAAAATAATAAATATCATAGCCGTAGTTTCTATCGCTAAGCTATTAAAAAAACCAATGGATTGATTATAATTAGAGAATCCACCAGTTGCTATAGTTGTCATCGAATGTGTAATACTATCAAAAATATTCATTCCAAAAATATTGTAAGTGATTGCACATAGCGCTGTTAATCCAGAGTAAATATAAATCAATCTTAGAGCAACCTCTTTAGACTTTGGAAGAATTTTTTCAGATGAATCATTGTTTGAAATTTTAAATAATTGCATTCCCCCAACATTCATTATGGGCATTAATGTAATCGCCATCACTATGACACCAATACCTCCCAACCATTGAAGTATTGCTCTCCAAAATAATATCCCTTTAGGCATATTTTCTAAATTTGATATGATTGTTGAACCAGTTGTTGTAATACCTGACATACTTTCAAAAAAGGCATTTGTGACTGAAAATTCTAAATTAGAGAATATAAAGGGTAATGAACCAAATATAGCAATACTTAACCATGCTAATGCAGTTAGAAGGAATGCTTGTTGCAAATTAAGTTTTTTTTCATGATCTAGATTGGAGAGAAAAAATAAGGTTCCAAAAATAATTGTAACAATTGCTGCACCAAAAAAAGAAGAATCTATTTGACCATAAATAAATTGTACAATTATTGGAACAAGCATAAAAATACCAAGAATTATTTGAAGAATTCCAAGAGTGAAAAAAACTGTTTTATAATTAGACATTTTGAAAGAACATTATTTTATGGTAAATAAATTTCAACTCTATAAGAATTAAGTAGTTCG
>ENA-OSEY01000324-OSEY01000324.1-marine-metagenome-genome-assembly--contig:-NODE-324-length-35202-cov-7.052270_pt1 | contig 35202 bp, 37 predicted proteins | sample MGYA00248465_ERZ534230 | MGnify/ENA primary metagenome ERZ534230 (study PRJEB26409, sample SAMN06344110) | marine metagenome | isolation source: Sea water from surface | place: Atlantic Ocean:Southern... | reverse complement strand
GCAGTGAGTGCTCCAGATGCAGATTTTACAAAAGAGCAATTGTGGAGAGCTTTAGCTGCTAAAGTTGATGTTGATGGCAAACTTGTTGAAAATCCATACAAAAAATGGAGTGATATAGATGCAAGTCTTCCAAACAAAAAAATTGAAATATTAGTAGCCCCACCGACTTCAGGAACAAGAGATGCTTGGAATTCTCTTGTAATGGTAAAAGGTTGTACCAAAACGGCAAAATCTTTACATGAAGCAAACGGTAAAAAACCAAAAAAAGCATGTACTAGAATTAGAGAAGATGGTTATGCTGTTGAAGCAGGTGAGAACGATACCCTTATTGTTCAAAAGCTAACATCAAACCCTGATGCATATGGTTTCTTTGGTTATAGTTACCTAATAGCAAATAAAGACAAGGTCAAAGCTGCATCAGTTGAAGGTGTTCAGCCTTCTCTCGAAGGTATTCAAGATTATTCTTACCCTATAGCTAGACCACTTTTCTTTTACGTTAAAAAAGCTCATGTTGGTGTAATACCAGGCATACAAGAATACTTAAAAGAATTCACATCAAAGAAAGCTATGAGCAACAGAGGATATCTTGCAAAAATAGGGTTAGTTCCTTTAGCATCTGATAAATACAAAGTTACTAGAACTGCTGCTATAGATCTAAACGTTATAAATATAAAATAAACAATTAACTTTTAAAAAGGCCAGAAACACTGGCCTTTTTTTCAATTACAGATTTAAATTGTAACAATTTTGTAACATTTAAAATGTAACTATCACTGCGAATGAATTTCGCACTAATATTTTTAATAATAATATTTTCAATTTCATTGTTTTTTTATGGAAAATCGAAAACTAGAAGTTTAGCACTACAAAATAATTTAAAATTAAACGCGTTACCAAAGTTTTATGGATACTATTTAGTTTTATGGTGCTCAATACCATCTTTAGTTTTTCTGTTGATATGGACGTTATTTGAACCAATAATTATCAAATCAATCATTATAGATAATGCTGCTAAATTAGGAGCAAATATAAGTGATAAAAACGAAGCAAATTTAATTTACGAAAAAATTAAAGCAATACATCTTGGAACATATTTTGGAGATATAGATAATATTTTACAACAAAGTGCTTTATCATATTCTAAATTTATAGGTTTATTTACTAATTCAAAAATAGTTTTAATTTTTTCAGTTATAATAGGCTCAATACTTTACTCATTAAAAAAAATAAAAAACAATAATAAGGCAAGAGATGATGTTGAAATTATCTTAAAAGGTTTATTGTTTGTATCATCTCTAATAGCAATTTTAACTACCTTAGGAATAATTTTCTCACTACTTTTTGAAAGTATTAAATTTTTTTCTGTCATAAATATATTCGATTACTTATTTGGTACAAACTGGAGTCCTCAAAGAGCTTTTGTTAGAGATGCTTCTTCTATAACAGTTGCTGAATATGAAGAATTAAAAGACGCTTTTGGTTTCATTCCTTTAATTGCAGGAACCTCATTTATTGCATTGATAGCAATGTTTGTTGCAGTTCCTATAGGATTATTTTCTGGAATATATATGGCAGAATATGCTTCAACTAAAATTAGAAGGATATCTAAACCAATTATAGAAATTTTAGCAGGTATCCCAACTGTTGTTTATGGTTTTTTTGCAGCTCTTACCGTCGGACCATTTTTTAGACAATTTGGTGAAAGTTTAGGATTAACTGTATCATCAGAGAGTGCTTTGGCTGCAGGTCTAATCATGGGCATAATGATTATCCCCTACATTTCATCTTTATCTGATGATGTTATTAATTCTGTTCCACAATCATTAAGAGATGGTTCTTATGCGGTGGGTGCAACAAAATCTGAAACAATAAAGCAAGTTGTAATACCAGCTGCTTTACCAGGAATAATTGGGTCTGTATTGTTAGCTGTATCTAGAGCAATTGGAGAAACAATGATAGTTGTTATGGCAGCAGGTTTAGCTGCAAATCTTACTATTAATCCACTTGAATCAACAACAACTATTACAACTCAAATAGTGATGATACTAGTGGGCGACCAAGAGTTTGATAGTCCAAAAACGCAATCTGCTTTTGCATTAGGGTTAACTCTTTTCGTTGCAACATTGATTTTAAATTATGTGGCTCAAAGAGCTGTTAAAAAATATAGAGAAAAATATGACTAAAGAAAAAAGGTTAAAAAAGAGACATAACGCTGAAAAAAGATTTAGATTTTATGGATTAGCTTCAATATTTTTAGCATTGTTATTTGTATTAATTTTAGTTCAAAATATATTTTCTAAAGGTAGCTCAGCTTTTATGAAAACAGCAATAAATGTTGATGTTTTTTATGATCCAGAGCTCTTAGGAGTCAAAAATGGAGCTACAAAAGATGAAATTCTTGAAGCAGATTTTTTTGATATAACAATTGAGACTCTTCTCAAAACATATCCTACTAATAATTTAGATGAGGAAAATCAGCTTATTGATTTATTTACTACTGATGCTGAGTTAGAAATTAAAAATGCATTAATAAATAACAGTAATTTATTAGGAAAAACTGTAAGTTTAGAGATAACTTCTTCTGATGATATAGATCAGCTTCATAAAGGAAATTATCCTAGAGATTTACCTGAGGAAAGAAGAAGAATATCCAATTTTCAATTAAGTATTTATGATAATTTTTTAGAAAACAAGAAGATTATAAAAAATTTTAACAATTATTTTTTTAAAAATGGTGATTCAAGAGATCCTGAGATTGCTGGAATTGGTGGAGCTTTAGTTGGATCATTTTATAGTATATTGATTTGTCTATTATTGTCTTTTCCAATTGCAGTTTTAGCTTCAATATATTTAGAGGAATTTGCTCCAAAAAATAAAATTACTGATTTTATTGAAATCAATATTAATAATCTTGCTGCTGTTCCATCAATTGTTTATGGATTACTAGCTCTTCAAATTTTACTAGCAACTATTCAGTTGCCCAGATCAACCCCATTGGTAGCTGGAATAACTTTAGCTTTAATGACATTACCTAGAATAATTATACCTTGTAGAGCGTCTTTAAAAGCTGTGCCTCCTTCAATAAGAGAAGGTGCACTTGCAGTTGGAGCTTCAAAATTTCAATCAGTTTTTCATCATGTTGTACCATTAGCATTACCTGGTACTTTATCAGGAACAATTATAGGATTAGCTCAAGCTTTAGGAGAAACAGCACCTTTGATCTTGATTGGTATGGTGGCATTTGTTGTTGATATTCCATCAACACCTATTGATCCCTCATCTTCTTTACCTGTTCAAGTTTATCTATGGTCTGAGTCAGCAGAAAGAGGTTTTGTTGAAAAAACATCAGCAACAATCATGATGTTGCTAAGTTTTTTAATTGTAATGAATTTTTTAGCAGTATATTTAAGACAAAAATTCGAAAAAAGATGGAACTAAATGTCTGATATTAAAATTAAATCAAAAAATTTGAATGTTTATTATGGTAATAAACAAGCTTTGTTCGATGTAAACCTTGATTTAAACGAAAAAGAGGTAACAGCATTAATTGGACCATCGGGATGTGGAAAATCTACTTTTATTAGATGTATTAACAGAATGAACGATGTCATCGATATATGCAAAGTTACAGGAAATATAGAGATAGATGGAATTGAGATAAATAGTAAAGAATTAGACGTAGTTTCATTAAGAGAAAGAGTTGGTATGGTTTTCCAAAAACCAAATCCATTTCCCAAAAGCATTTATGATAATATTTCTTATGGTCCAAAAATTCATGGAAAAGGTGAAAGTAAAAATGAACTAGATGAAATTGTTGAAAATAGTTTGAGAAAAGCAGCTTTATGGGAAGAGGTAAAAGATAGACTAAATGAACCAGGAACTGGATTGTCTGGTGGTCAACAACAAAGACTTTGTATAGCTAGAGCTATTTCTGTAAATCCTGAGGTAATATTAATGGATGAGCCATGCTCCGCTCTAGATCCCATTGCAACCGCTAAAATTGAAGAATTAATCGATGAATTGAAAAAAACTTACACTATTGTGATTGTTACTCATTCTATGGCTCAAGCTGTTAGAGTTTCACAAAAAACAGGGTTTTTTCACTTAGGTAAGTTAATAGAAGTTGGTAAAACGGAAAAAATTTTCAAAAACCCTGACAATAAAATGACACAAGACTATATTACAGGTAGATTTGGATAAATATGAGCAATGAACACACAGTAAAATCATACGAAGAGGAATTACAGCACCTTACTGACTCTGTCATAAAAATGGGTAGTTTAACAGAAACACAGTTAGTAGATTCAATGGATGCCATAATTAAAGTAGATAAGGATTCAATTGATAAAATAATCAAAAGTGATGAAGAAATAAATAAATTCAGATCAAAAATAGACACTCAAATAATGACATTACTTGTAAAGAGAGCTCCAATGGCTATTGATTTAAGAGAAACAATTAGTTCTTTAAAAATCTCACAAGATTTAGAGAGAATTGGTGATTTATCAAAAAGTAATGCAAAAAAAATTAAGCCCTTGCCATTAGATTTACCGGAAGAATTATTATCAAATCTAAAAAGACTAGGAGATTTGGTCATAAAACAATTAAATGATGTGATAGATAGCTATGTAAATAAAAATTTTGATAAAGCTAAAGATGTTTGGGAAAAAGATGAACAGGTAGATGATCTAACATATATAGCTATGGAAAGTGTTATTGAATTTTTATCAAAAGACAAAAAAAATTTAGATTTTTCAACGCATCTAATTTTTGCAACTAAAAATTTAGAAAGAGCTGGTGATCATATAACCAATATAGCTGAGTCCATATGTTACTTAATTAAAGGTGAATATTTAAAGGGAAATAGACCTAAAGGTAAAGTTATTCAAGAATAACATGAGTGGCAAAATATTTATTATTGAAGATGAACCTTCAATAATACAATTAGTTCAACACAATCTTGAGAAAGAGGGATTTATTGTATCATCATCAACTAATGGAAATAATGGTTTAAAAGAAATAAAGAAATTTGAACCACATTTGCTTCTTTTAGATTGGATGCTACCAGATCTATCTGGAATAGAAATTTGTAAAAATATTAGGAAAGATATGAAGCTAAAAAGCTTACCAATAATAATGCTGACTGCAAAAGGTGAAGAAGAAGATAAAATAAAGGGTTTAGATAGTGGTGTAGATGATTATCTAACAAAACCATTTAGCTTTAATGAATTATTAGCAAGAATTAAAGCTGTACTTAGACGATCAGATCCTAAAATAGTTTCAGACTATATCGAATTTGATGATTTAAAATTAAACAGAAATGAAAGAAGAGTTTTTAGAAGTGATATTGAAATTACACTTGGTCCAACAGAATTTAGATTACTTGAATTTTTTTTATTAAATCCAAAAAGAGTTTATTCCAGAGATCAAATTCTTGAAAATGTTTGGCCCAATAACATTAATGTTGAAAGTAGAACTATTGATGTTCACATAAGAAGATTAAGAAAATCAGTAAATTTAAAAAATAAAAAAGAATTAATTAGAACTGTGCGATCTGCTGGATATTCTTTAATTTAATTTCTTTGATAAAATTAAAATACAATTTTTGAGATACCAATTACAAATAATGGAATTTGTAATCCAAAATTAGTTAATATGGCCTTATCCTTTAATAAAAAACCCGATATCGTCCATCCAACTACACCAAGACCATGAAAATATATATTTATCGGATATATATTTAAATTTGTTAATAATATTCCAATTAGGACTAAAAATGTACTTATCCACTTAAGATATCTTTTTAAAAACATATAACTCCTTTCTTATTACTTATGACACTTATGTTAAAGATTTGTTAAATATGTTAACTTTATAAGAAATTAACTATGTATCTATGGATAAAATATCCACCGATTAGAAACATTAAACCTGCAATATAAATTATGAAAAAATTCATATTAAAAGATTTTGCAAAAAAGAAGGGCACAAAGAATAAGTAACTTGCTGGTACTGCAATAAATATACTTTTCGTAAACATTACTGTTTTTTCTGTATCATTGTGCTCATAATACGAAAACAGTATCGCTATTAGTGATACCAAAGGCAATGCTATAATAAATCCAGCCAGCTTAGGATTTTGACCAGCCAACCAACTCGAAAAAGCAACAATTAAACCTGCTGCAATAACTTTAAAAAGAAAGAATAACATTTGTGAAAATATTTTTTGTAATATGCAAATTATTTAACTGAACATTTCTTGCAAAGTCCAAAAAATTCAAGGTTATATTTTTTAAATTTCATGCCAGCTTTATTTTGAAAACTTTTTAAATATTTGGATAATTTATTATCGCTTATTTCACTTACCTCTTCACAACTTTCACATATGGAGAAGGCAGTTGCTTTTGATATTTGGCAATTAGAGTTTTTACATGCAACGAAAGAATTTCTACTTTCAATTTTGTGAATTTTTCCAATTTCAACTAATTTATCTAATGCTCTATAAACCTGTAAAGGCGCCTTAATTCCCTTTTTTTGTACATTGAATAATATTGAATATGCTTTAATTGGCTCTTTTGCTTTTTCAATTATATCAAAAATGATTTGCTGATTTTTTGATAGCATTTGCTGTTTATCCATATTTTGTATTTTATTCATAGTTGATCAGTTTTTCAATTGAACAGATTGTTTAATTTTAAATAATGAAAGTATAAATAAAAATAAAGCTGCAGCTATTATTGATGGACCTGAAGAAGTATTAAATTCTAAAGAGGTAAATAATCCAATTATTACTGACAATACTCCACCAATAATTGAAAATATTACCATTTTTATTGGACTGTCCGAAATATTTCTGGCCATAGCAGCTGGGATAATTAACATTCCTGTAATTAATAATAACCCAACCATTTTTATTGAGATAGCAATAATTGCAGCCATTAAAATTGTAAATATCGCTTTTGCTCTATCAGGATTAAGTCCTTCAGCTTCTGCAAGTTCATAATTTACTGTAGATGCAAATAACGGTCTCCAAATTAACTTTAAGATTAGTAAAATAAGAGCACCGCCAAACCATATTATAATTATATCATTTAATGTTACTGCTAATATATCACCAAAAAGTAATCCCATTATATCAAATCTAATAAATGTTAAAAATCCAATCACAACTAATCCAACAGCTAATGATGAGTGCGCTAACAATCCTAACAGTGCATCTCCAGGTAAATTAGTTTTTTTTTGAAGTTGAATTAAAATTAAAGCAATTATAGATGAGATGATAAATACCGATAAAGCGATATTAAATTGAAAAGAGTAAGCCATTGTAACACCTAGTAGCGCAGAGTGTGCAAGAGTATCTCCGAAATAAGACAATCTTCTCCAAACTACAAAACAACCAAGAGGCCCAGTAACGATAGCAACACCTAATCCTGCAACCAAAGCTCTTATAAAAAAATCATCAAACATTTAATTTTTTTTTATTTCTCCATCGTTGGAGTGGGTATGATCATGTTTATGTTCATAAATAGCTAAAGTTTTAGAGGCCTGTTCACCAAACAACGCTTTATATTCATTGTTTCTTGCAACATCAATTGGAGAACCTGAACAACACACATGACCATTGAGACAAACTACATGATCAGTAGCACTCATAACTGTGTGAAGATCATGGGATATAAGTAAGATACCACAATTTAATTCATCAGATATTTTTTTAATTAATTCGTAAAGGGCAATTTCACCTGTAAAATCTACTCCTTGAACAGGTTCATCTAAAACCAACAATTCGGGTTTTTTTGAGATAGCTCTTGCAAGTAAAACTCTTTGAAATTCTCCTCCTGATAGACTTCCTAAATTTTTATTTTTGAGATGGATAACACCAGTTAATGATAATGCTTCATCTATATCTTCATTTTTAATATTTTCAGTTAACACCATAAAATCACTTACTCTTAGAGGTAGGGTCCAATCAATTGAGATTTTTTGCGGTACATAGCCAACTTTATTAGTATATTTTTCAACTTCACCTTCAATTTTTTTGAAAATTCCTAATGCTATTTTAGCGGTTGTACTCTTTCCAGATCCATTAGGACCTATAAGTGTAACAATTTTACCTTTTTCAACTTGAAAGGACACACTTTGTACAAGCCACTTATTCTTTATTCGAAAACCTGCATTTTTTAATTTAACTAAAATATTATCGTTCATATATTTTCACTTGACTTCAGAATGTTATATTATTACATAATGTTATAATATAACAATAATTAAAAACCATAAAACATGAAATATCTTAAAAAAACACCTTTAATAATATCTTTTTTATCATTTATTACATTTATAACATCAGTTAATGCGGATGTTAAAGTAGTTGCATCTATAAAGCCTATACACTCTCTAGCTAGTTATTTAATGGATGGAGTAGGAAAACCCGATTTAATTGTAGATGGATATGCATCTCCACATGGATTTGCTATGAAACCTTCTCACGCAAAAATGCTACAAGAAGCTGACTTAATTTTTTGGGTCGGTGAAGACTTAGAAGCATTTCTTGAAAAGCCTTTAAAATCTATTGCAAAAAAAGCTGAAAAAATTGAATTAATGGCGACTAAAAATTTAAATGTATTAAAATTTAGAGAAAGAAATATTTTTGACGAACATGATCACGATGATCATGGTCACGACGATCACGCAAAGAAAAAAGATGATCATGATGATCACGATGATCATGATCATGATAAAAAAGCAAAAAAAGATGATGATCATGACCACGATCATGAAACTACTAAGAAAAAAGATGACCACGATCACGATCATGATAGCCATGCAAAAAAGGAAGATGGACATGATGATCACGATGATCATGACGGACACCATCATGGAGAATTTGATCCTCACATATGGCTAGATCCTATAAATGCAAAAGCTATTTTAAATGAAATGGTTGAGCATCTAATTGAAAATGATGCAGCAAATGCTTCAATTTATAAGAAAAATTTAGATAAAGCTTTAAATGAATTAGATAAGCTTACAATGAATGTAATGACTGATTTAAATAAAAGCACAGCATCAATTGTATTTCATGATGCATATCAATATTTTGAGGAAAGATTTAATGTTAATGTATTAGGTGCTTTTACTGTGAATACAGATGTGATGCCTGGTGCTGAGCAATTAAAAGAAATTAGAGAAATTATTGAGCATGATAATGTAAGCTGTGTATTCTCAGAACCTCAGTTCAATCCTGATATTATAAATGCTGTAGCTAAGGATATGAATATTAAAACCGGTGTTCTAGATCCTTTAGGAGCAACATTAAATCCAGGAAAAGGCTTATATTTTGATTTAATCAAGAATATGTCCAGCTCATTCAAAGGTTGTTAGATAAAAATTGAATTTTTGCCATAAATAATATCTACTATTATTTATGGCAACTGTATCTCTTTCACTTGATGAAATTTATAAATTAGCAAATAAGACTCTGTTAGCTAATGGATGTGATCAAGAAACAGCTGATATTTTATCAGAACTAATTACCAATGCTGAAAGGGATGGTTCACTCTCACATGGCTTATTTCGTTTACCTGCATATGTTTCAGGTTTAAAAAGTGGAAAAATTAATGGCAAACAAAAACCAGATATAAAAAAATTAACACCTTCAGTAATTAAAGCTGATGGTAAAAATTGCTTAGCACCAGTTGTGTTAAATAAATCGATACCAGAGTTAGTAAAAGCTGCTAAAGAAAATGGTGTAGCAGTTCTTGCTATAATTAATTCACACCACATGGCCGCTATGTGGCCTGAAACTGAAAAAATAGCTGAAGAAGGTTTGGTGGCATTTGCATGCACATCGTATAAACCCGCAGTTGCTCCTGCAGGGGCTATTAAACCATTATTTGGCACAAACCCAATTTCTTTCGCTTGGCCAAGAAAAAATAATACACCAGTTGTTTATGATATGGCCACAGCTTCAATGGCTATGGGAGAAGTGCAAGTTGCAAAGCGAGAGGGACACAAAGTTCCATTAGGTACTGGACTTACAAAAGATGGCAAAGATACAACTGATCCAGCAGAAATTGCTGATGGCGGAGTTTTATTACCTTTTGGAGGTTATAAGGGTTCAGGAATTGCAATGATGGTTGAGTTATTAGCAGGAGCTTTGGTTGGAGATAATTTTAGTTACGAAACAGCAGCTAAAGATAATAATGATGGCGGACCTCCAAGTGGTGGAGAATTCATATTAGCAATATCTCCAGATAAACTCTCAAATACTGATTGGGATAAACATGCAAATGAATTTTTTGAAAAAATGAAATCAATGGGGGAGGTCAGATTACCTGGTGAGAGAAGACACAAAAATAGATTGGATAAAGGACCAAGAAATATAAACGAGGAACTTGTTAATAAAATTAGATCTTTAAGCTAATTCAATTTCTATAGGAGTGTGATCGGAAGGCTTTTCTCTTCCACGAGGATATTTATTAATTTTTACGTTTTTAACTAAATTGATAATTGAATTAGAAACTAAGAAATGATCAATTCTCATTCCATTATTTTTTTGCCAAGCACCACTTGTATAATCCCAAAATGTATAACCTTCTTTATCAGGATATTTGTATCTATATGCATCATGGAAGCCTAAATTAATCATTTCTCTTAATCTTTTTCTAATTTCTAATCTGAACAAGGCGTCGTTTTCATAACTTTTTGGATTATGAACATCTTCTGCTGCTGGTATTATATTAAAATCTCCACCAATAATTATATTTTCGTTTTTATTTAAATAAGATTTAAGTTTTTTGATTAAACTATCTAACCAATAAATCTTATAAGAATATTTATCTGTATCAACTGGATTACCATTTGGAGTGTAAATATTTATCAGCTTTATAGTTTTAGATTTATGTTTTATATTTGCAGTAATTATTCTTGATTGCTTATTTTTATCTTTAAAAATATCCTTCTCTATTTTTTCAATCTTTTTTTTTGAAATAATTGCAACTCCATTATAACTTTTTTGACCGAATACATGACTTTCATATTTTAGCTTTGTTATATCATCAAAAGGATATGTTTCCTCTTGAGTCTTTATTTCTTGCATCATTAATATATCAGGTGAGAATTTCTTCAGGTATTCTTGAATATTAATAATACGTGCTCTTACAGAATTTACATTCCATGAGCTAATTATCATTAAAGTGAGAATGAGACGCCACAACCACACGAGGATTTGCTTTGTGGGTTGTTAATTTTAAATGAATCTCCGATTAATTCTTTAACAAAATCTACCTCAGAACCTTTTAGTAGGTCAGCTGAAGTTTTATCTATGAGTATATTTTCATGTCTTAAATCATCTTCATTTTGTGATTTATCAAAAGAAAAATCGTACTGAAAACCTGAGCAACCACCACCTTTAATTGCGATTCTAAAAAAAGAACCGTTATCTTTTGAGGATAGAAGGTGCTTTATTTGTTTTAAAGCATTTTCTGTAAATTTAATTTCTTTAATCATGATTTAACACTGATAATACTAATATAATGTCATTTTACCAAATTTAAAGAATGAAAAATTATTCAAATTTAGGACTGTTTAAATCTAAAGGTAGACTGATTTTTGAGCCTAAGAATAAATACAGATCACCATTTCAAAGAGATAGAGATAGAATTATTCATTCAGCTTCATTTAGAAGGTTAAAGCACAAGACCCAGGTATTTGTTAATACAGAAGGGGATCATTATAGAACAAGAATTACACATTCTATAGAAGTTGCACAAATTGCACGATCTATTGCTAAGTACCTAAATGTAAATGACGATTTAGCAGAAACATTAAGTCTTGCTCATGATTTGGGACATACGCCATTTGGACATGCTGGTGAAATCGCATTAAACGAATGTATGTCAAAATACGGTGGATTTGATCATAATTTACAAACTTTGAGAATTGTTATGTTTTTAGAGCATAAGTACTTAAAGTTTAAAGGATTAAATCTATCTATTGAGACACTTGATGGATTAATTAAACATAACGGCCCCTATCATGAAATTTCCAAACTTAATAAAATTATTGGTAAAAAAAATTTTAAAGGCAAACTTAATTTTAACAAAAATACATCATTAGAGGCACAGATATCAGCAATATCAGATGATATAGCTTATAATAATCATGATATACAAGATGGAATTAAAGCCAACCTATTTAAATTAGAAGATTTAATTGAAATCCAATTTTTTAAAGAAATTTACAAATCCTATAAATCAAATATAAAAAAAAAGGAGAAAAACATAATAATTTATCAAATTATTAGAGATTCTATTAATCTTATGGTTGAGGATGTAATCAATAATACTTTATTAAATATAAAAGATAATAAAATTAAAAAGTATAGTGATATTATTAATAATAAAAAACAAATAGTATCATTTTCAAATAAATTTAAATCAATTGAGCAAGAAATTAAATTATTTTTAAGGTTAAAAATGTATAACAATAGAAGTGTATTAAACAAAAATAATAATGGAAAAAAAATAATTACGAAATTATTTTTTGAGATTTCAAAAAAACCAAAAAAAAATATAAATAATTATCAAAAAAAAGATCAATTTAGATCTATTTCTGACTATATATCAGGAATGACTGATCGCTATGCTATTCAACTTCATAAATCATTAAAATGAACATTTTTTCAGATTATCTAATAAAAATATTAAAATTAATTCAAAAAGCATCTAACGATAATCAATTTAAACTTCCAGAAAAATTATCTAGTATAAATGTTGATATACCACCAAATAAATTTGATGGAGATTTATCAACAAATGTAGCCATGGTGTTATCAAAACCCAACAATGCTCCTCCCATGGAAATTGCCAAAACAATTAGCAAGCTACTTAAAGAAAATGACGATAATATTGAGTCTATAGAAATAATTAAACCAGGATTTATAAATATAAAATTTAATCACAACTTTTGGGGTGAGTTTTTAAATAATATAATTAATCAAAAAAATTATGGATCTACTAGCGGAGAAAATAAAAAATATTTAATTGAATTTGTGTCTGCCAACCCAACCGGGCCTTTACATGTAGGTCACTGCAGAGGAGCAATACTAGGTGATGTTATCTCAAATTTATTAATATTTAATAATAACACTGTTACAAAGGAATATTACGTAAATGATCATGGAAACCAAATATTATATTTTACAAAGTCTGTTTATTTTAGAATTCGTGAAATTTTATTTAAAGAAAATTTCCCATCTGATAATCCTGATCTTTATCCAGGGGAATATCTAATAGATATAGCAACAAATATTTTAAACCAAAAAAAAGATATCGATTTTGAAAATTATGAAAATATAAAAAGCGAATTAACAATTTTATCTGTCGATGAGTCTTTAAAGTTAATTAAGCAAAATCTTAAAAAACTCGGAATTAACCATGATAACTTTGCTAGTGAAAGAAATTTAGTTCAAGAAAAAGAAGTAGAAAAAGTTATTGAAAAGCTTAAATCAAAAAAATTTGTTTATACTGGAAAAATTAAAGCGCCAGAGGGGGAAGATACGAAAAATTGGGTAGAAAGGGATCAATTATTATTTAAATCAACAGAATTTGGTGATGACAAAGACCGTGCTTTACAAAAATCTGACAACACATGGACGTACTTTGCAGGTGATGTTGCATACCACAATAACAAGCTAAACAGAAATTATGATATTTTAGTAAATATTCTAGGAGCTGATCATGCAGGTTATATAAAAAGAATTACCTCAGTTGTGGAGGCATTATCAGGAGATAAAAATAAATTAACTTGCAAAGTCAGCCAATTAGTAAAATTAATAAAAGATGGCAAACCTTTTAAAATGTCAAAACGTAAAGGTGATTATATAACTGTTGATGATTTGATCAGCGAAGTTGGAAAAGATGCTACTAGATTTATTATGCTTAATAGAAGTAGTGATGCAGAACTAGATTTCGATTTTACCAAAGTAAAAGAAAAATCAAAAGACAATCCACTTTATTATGTTCAATATTGTTATGCTCGGATTTCATCAGTATTTAGAAATATAAGTAAAAATTTAGAAGATGAAATTTTAATTAAAAATGAACTAAAATATTCTAAAGATGAAATTAAGATTTTTAGAAAAATATCTGAGTGGCCGAAATGTATTGAAATTGCAAGCAATAAATTAGAACCTCATAGACTACCAGTCTATCTTTATGAATTATCATCTGAATTTCACTCGTATTGGAATATGGGAAGAGATGATAAAGATAAAAGATTTATTGAAGAAGATGGTACTATAAAAATTGAAAAATTGGTGTTTTTAAAATCTATCGCAAATGTAATTAAAACTGGAATGAATATTCTAGGGGTTGATACTCCACAAAAAATGTAATGTTTAAGGAATTTAAGTATCTTTTATTTCTAATTGTTATTTTTTTCTTTATTTTTTTTACTGTGAGATATTACTTTTCAGATGAAAATAAAAAAAAGTCATATAGATCTTTCAATCAAATTGATAAAAAATTAGAAATTTCTACAAAAGATTTAATTATATTAAAAAGCGATACTGAGAACATTATCGATTTTGTAGAATATAAAAACAATAAAAAAACAGAAAAATATTCATTTTGGGAACTTCTCTATAATGATTAATAAGAATACTAGATCATTTATATGTGGCATTAAAGGTTACAAGCTATCTAAAACTGAAATAAAATTTTTACGTAAATATAAACCCTGGGGTATAATTCTTTTTTCAAGAAATATAAAAACTATAAAACAAACCCAATTATTAACAAAGTCATTAAAAAATATTTTACAAAATCCTACACTCCCAATTTTAATTGATGAAGAGGGTGGTAGAGTTTCACGATTAAGAAAATTTATAGATAATTCTGTATTTACAAATAAATATTTTGGAGATCTTTATAAAAAAGATAAAAAAAAATTTAATTTGTATTTTGATGTCTACGTTAAACAAATTTCATATTTATTAAGACTTCTTGGTATTAATGTTAATACAGTTCCAGTTTTAGATATATTAAGAAAAAATTTACACCAAATTGTGGGTGATAGATCTTTTTCTTCAAATAAAAAAATTGTTTCAAAAATTGGTGATATTTGTATTGATAAATTTCATAAAAACAAAATTGCAACAATAACAAAGCATATACCTGGACACGGTCTAGCCAAGGTTGATAGTCATTTGAAGCTGCCAATTATTGATAAAAATCAAGCTTATTTGCTTAAAAATGATTTTAGTGTGTTTTCTAAAAAGAAATCTAAAATAACCATGACCGGTCATTTAATGTTTAAAAAATTGGATAGCCAAAATCCAGTAACACACTCCAAAAAGATAATTAAGATAATCAGAAACAAAATAAAATTTAATGAATTGATTATAACAGACGACATTTCGATGAAAGCATTAAACAACAATGTTGAAGATAATGTTATAAAATCATTCAGTGCAGGTTGTAATTTAGTTTTACATTGTAATGGAAAAATGAGTGAAATGCTTAAGGTAGCCAAAAATTCACCTAAAATTAATAACTTTGTAATTAAAAAAACATCACAAATAACTAATATTATAAGCTAAATTTATTTAATGAATGATTCTTTAGAATTTAATGTTGAGTTAAATGCTTACAATGGTTCTCTAGAAGTATTGTTAGATCTAGCTAAATCTCAAAAAGTTGATTTAGAACAAATATCCATTACTAAACTTGCTGATCAATTTCATGAGTTCATTACCAACTCAAAGAATCTTAATCTTGAAATTGCTTCTGAATATTTATTGATGGCAACTTGGCTCACATATTTAAAATCAAAGTTACTTTTACCTGAAAGTGAAGAGGAAGAATTTAAAGCATTAGAAGTTGCTGAAAAATTAAAATTACAATTAAAAAAACTAGAGTTAATAAGACTTCTCTCTTCACAGATGTTAAGCAGAAAAAGACTTGGAAGAGATGTTTTTATGCGAGGTTCAAAAAGTGGTATTAAACCCATTTACGACTCTAAATATACTTTAACATTATTTGAGGTTTTAAAAACTTATGCAAATATAGTTATGACCAAAGATTTTCAAAGAATGAATATTCCAAGACTACCAGTTCTTACAACAGAAGAAGGCATTAAAAGAATAAAAGAATTTTTTGGCAAATTAACTGATTGGAAAGATATATCTGAATTAATTCCAAATAATTTTAAATCAACAAAAAATTTAAAACGAACTGGAAAAGCAGGAATTTTTGCTGGCTCTTTAGAGTTAGCTAAAGAGGGTAATATTTCTATAAAGCAAAAAGAATTATTTGATAATATCTATATTAAAGAGAAAATATGAATAAATTAAAAAAAGATAACGTTTTAAATTTTCCTTCAAAAATGACTGAAATAGAAAGAGAAGTTGAAGCTATTGTTTTTGCAGCTGCAGAACCACTAAGTATAGAAACAATAGAAACTAAAATTTCAAAAAATACTGATGTTTTAAAAATATTACAAAAACTACAAACATTTTATACAAACAGAGGCATTAATTTAGTTTGTATTTCAAACAAGTGGTCTTTTAGAACAGCACAAAATTTATCATCATTAATGTCTCAACAAAAAACTGTTGAGAAAAAGCTATCAAAAGCTGCTATAGAAACATTGGCAATCATCGTCTATCACCAGCCGGTTACACGAGCGGAGATAGAGGAGATACGGGGTGTTGCCTTTGGTACCAATACTCTAGAAATACTAATGGAATTAAATTGGGTTAAGCCACAAGGCCGAAAAGATATTCCAGGTAAACCTATCCAGTATGGAACTACAGATGACTTTTTAAGCCATTTTAATCTTCAAAAATTATCTGATCTTCCAACAGTGGATGAACTAGGGACTGCTGGACTTATTGATACATCTTCTGTTGATGCATCGATCTTTGGTACCGGAAAGTTTTATAAGGAAAAGCAAGAAGACAAAAAGGAAAACATATATTCTGATATCGATGAAATGTTAAATAGCACTCTCAAACCTGAAAGTGAGGAGTGAAAAAGTTTCTTTAAAAAAACAACTATTAAGGGTATAAATAAAGTATGAGTATAGGATTTTGGCAAATAGCAATTGTAGTTATACTGGTAGTTTTACTGTTTGGGAGAGGTAAAATCTCTAGTTTGATGGGCGATGTCGCTAAAGGGATAAAAAGTTTTAAAAAAGGTATGGCAACTGACCCTACGGAAGATACACAACCGAAAAATATCACAGAAAACGAAGACTCAAATAATCAAGACTCCAATAACAAAGAGTAATAAATGCCACAAATTGGCTGGTTAGAAATTTTAATAATAGTTTCTATAGCAATCATTGTAGTAGGTCCTAAAGATTTTCCTTTAATGTTAAAAAAAATGGGATCTTGGATTGGATCAATTAAAAGATATGTAAGTGATGTACAAACTCAAGTATCCGAAATTACAGACAACTCAATAGAAGATGAAAAAAGTATTAAAAAATCATCTGAAAAAAATGAAAACATAAAAGATATAAATGGATAAAGAAACGGGATTCATAAGCCACTTAGTTGAACTTAGAAAAAGATTAATACATTCATTAATATTTTTATCTGTATTGTTTGTAATTTGTTATTTTTTTTCAGAGTACATTTATGGGTTTTTAGTTAACCCATATGCTGAAGCAGTTAGAGATGATGGTATTGAAAGAAGATTAATATTTACAGCTCTTCAGGAAACTTTTTTAACTTATTTAAAAGTATCTTTTTTTGCAGCTTTTTTTATCACTAGTCCATTTATTTTGATACAGATTTGGAAGTTTATTGCACCTGGACTTTATACTCATGAAAAGAAAGCAATTATGCCTTATCTAATTATTACACCAATTTTATTTCTATTAGGAGGAATGCTTGTTTATTATTTAATAATGCCACTTGCGATAAAGTTTTTTTTATCATTTGAAAGTTTAGGAGCAAGTACAAATTTACCTATTCAACTTGAAGCAAAAGTTAATGAATATCTATCATTAGTAATGAAATTGATATTTGCTTTTGGTTTGAGTTTTCAACTACCTGTAGTTTTAAGTTTATTAGCAAGAATTGGAGTTATTAATTCAACTTTTTTAAAAGAGAGAAGAAAATACGTTGTAGTTATGATATTTGGAGCTGCAGCAATTTTAACTCCACCAGATCCAATTACACAAATTGGTTTAGCTGTTCCGCTGCTTATTTTATATGAATTATCAATTTTTTCTGTAAATATAATTGAGAAAAAAGCAGAAGAAAAAAATGCATAATTTAAAAGAAATAAGAGAAAATTTAGAACATTTTAAAACATCGCTTAGTCATAGAAATTCTGAAGTCGATTATGATCAAATTTTAGATCTCGATAAAAAAAATCGACAGTTAATTCAAGAAAAAGAAAAATTTGAGATGGAGAAAAAAAATATCTCTAAATCAAAAGATGAATCTTTATTTGAAAAATCTAAAGAAATATCCAAGAAAATTGAAAATTTATCAAAAGAACAAAAAATTATTAAAAATGAACTTGATAATTTACTAAGTTCAATACCTAATTTACCATTGGATGAAGTTCCTGTTGGCAAAGATGAAAATGATAATGTTGAAATTACTAAATCTGGTGAAATCAAAGATTTCAAATTTAAACCATTAAGTCATTATGAGTTAGGTGAAAAACTAAATATGTTAGATTTTGATTTAGCTTCAAAAACTACTGGTTCTAGATTTGTGTTTGTTAAAGATAAATTAGCTGCTCTTGAAAGAGCAATTTCTAATTTTATGATCGATACACATATTCAAAAAAATGGATATACAGAGATATCACCTCCTTTGATGGCAACCGATGAAACTATGTTTGGAACAGGACAATTACCAAAATTTGAAAATGACCAATTTGAAATTAAATTTGATGATAAAAATGATAGAAAATTTTTGATACCAACAGCCGAAGTAATATTAACAAATATGGTTAAAAACCAAATTATTGATAAAAAAAAACTTCCTATGAGGTTAGTTGCATCAACACCTTGTTTTAGAAAAGAAGCTGGCAGTTATGGAAAAGATACAAAAGGAATGATTAGACAACATCAATTTTATAAAGTTGAACTTGTAAGTATTGTCGAAAATAATCAATGCATGCAGGAACTTGAGAGAATGACGGAATGTGCAACTAAAATATTAGATGATCTAAAATTACCTTATAGAAAAATTATTTTATGTACTGGTGACATGGGTTTTGGAGCAGAAAAAACATATGATTTAGAAGTTTGGCTTCCTTCAGAAAACAAATACAGAGAAATTTCAAGCTGTTCTTCATGTGGATCTTTCCAAGCCAGACGAATGAAAGCTAGATATAAAAATAAAGATAATAATATCGAATTTGTAGGTACTCTTAATGGTAGTGGTTTAGCAGTAGGTAGAACCCTTATAGCCATTCTTGAAAATTATCAATTAGAGGACGGCTCAATTATAATTCCAGAAGTCTTAAAACCCTATATGGGAAATATTGATAAGATTTCGAACAATTAGGAGTTGTCATTAAAAATTAGATAGTATAAATAATCTTAAACTTTAGAGGATCATATGGACAGTGGAATTGGACAATTTATACCGTTAATTTTAATATTTGTTATTTTTTATTTCTTTTTAATTAGACCACAGCAAAAGAAAGTTAAAGAACATAAGGCAATGGTTGAAAATTTAAAAAGAGGGGACAAAGTTGTAACTTCAGGTGGAATTGTTGGCACTGTTGAAAGAATAATTGATAATGACAAAGTTGAAGTACAAATCGCCGAAAATATTAATGTTGAGGTAGTTAGAGCTACTGGAATTCAAGGTTTAATAAATACTGCAGAGCCAAAAAAATAACATTAATTTAAATGTTATACTTTTCAAAATTAAGAATATTTAGTGTAATTATATTTACCTTAATTTTATCTTATTTTTCCCTCTCAAACTTTTTTAAGATAGATGATAATTTTTTTTCAAAAAATATAAAACTTGGATTAGATCTACAAGGTGGTTCATACTTACTACTCGAAATTGATAATAAGCCTGTAATTACTCAAAAACTCCAAAACAAAGTTATGGAGCTAAAAAATTTTTTTAAGGATAAAAATATTATTACAAGAAATTATACCGTAGATGATAATTCAATTATTTTTGATACTACCCCAGACAAATCTGATGAATTAAACAATATTTTAGATGATGATGAAAGTGAAATTAATCCTTACTATCAACAGTATAAGTCACATGAATTTGATTTTGTAAAAAATCAAGACTCTTTTAAATTAACCCTTTCTAAATACGGACTTGTTCTATTAAAGAATGCTTCTTTAGATCAAGCAATTGAAATTGTAAGAAGAAGAGTTGATGAGGTTGGAACCAATGAACCAAATATTTTAAAAAGAGGGAATGATAGAATTTTAGTAGAATTGCCAGGTTTAGATGATCCTGGCAGAATAAAATCTTTATTAGGAAAAACTGCTAATTTGACTTTTCAATTTATTACTCAAAATACCGAGGAGTCTTTTGGAACTGAAAAATTAGAATTTGAAGATGGTTCTGAGAACGCAATTGTTAGTAAGCGTATTATCTTAAGTGGTGACAACTTAGTAGATGCAAAACCATCTATGAACTCACAAACCAATGAAACAGTTGTATCTTTTACTTTGGATAGAGTAGGTGCAAAAAAATTTGGAAGAGCTACTAGTACAGGAGTTGGAAAAAGACTAGCAATTATACTTGATGGTAAAATTATTAGCGCTCCATCAGTGAGAGAACCTATAATTGGTGGATCAGGTCAAATATCAGGAGATTTTACATTTCAATCAGCAACAGATTTAGCTTTATTGTTAAGATCTGGAGCTTTACCCGCACCTCTTAACATTATTGAGGAGAGAACAGTAGGACCTGATCTTGGGCAAGATTCAATTGATGCTGGGATAATGTCATTAATAATTGGTTTTATATTAGTCGTGCTATTTATGATTTATAAATACAGAGTTTTTGGTGTCATTGCAAATTTAGCATTAATTTCAAATTTGTTTTTACTAGTTGGTGTATTAACGTTATTTGAAGCTACTTTAACATTACCTGGTATAGCAGGAATAATTTTAACTGTTGGAATGGCAGTTGATGCAAATGTTTTAATTTTTGAGAGAATAAAAGAAGAAATTAAATCTGAGCGAAATCCAATTATTGCTTTCGATTCTGGTTATACAAAATCAAGAACTACAATTTTAGATGCAAATATTACTACATTAATAGCAGCTGTAATATTATTTTTCATGGGATCTGGTCCAATCAAAGGATTTTCAATAACATTAGGTGTTGGAATTCTAACTACGCTATTCTCTGTATACTTCATAGCAAGACTTTTTACTGCATTTTATGTGATCAAAAATAAGGAAAAGGAGAGTTTAATTTAATGAGAGAAATATCCTTTAATAAGTTTTACAAATCATTCAATATTCTCTCAATTGTTCTTATTATTACATCGCTAATCCTATTGGCATTTAAAGGGTTAAATTATGGTGTTGATTTTAAAGGAGGTACATTAATTGAATTAAGAACTGATTTAAATTCTGCAAATATTAAAAAAATTAGAGACAGTTTTAATCAATTAAATCTTGGAGATGTGTCTGTTAAAAACTTTGGAAATGACACTGACTTTATTATTAAATTTGAAAAACAAAATTCAAATGATCCAAAATTTATAGATAATATTAAAACTAAACTTTCAGGCTCAATTGGAACGGTAGATTTTAGAAGAGTTGAAAATGTTGGTCCAAAGGTAAGTGCTGAACTTTTACAATCAGGCATTATAGCTATTGCTTTATCTTTAGCAGCTATGCTTTTATATATTTGGATAAGATTTGAGTGGCAATTTAGTTTGGGAGCAATCGTTGCACTTTTTCATGATGTAATAATTACACTTGGAGTTTTCTCCCTTTTTTCATTAGAAATAAATTTATCAATTGTAGCTGCAGTGCTTACCATAGTTGGATATTCAATGAACGATACAGTTGTAATTTTTGATAGAGTTAGAGAAAATCTAAGAAAATATTCTGATATTAAAATTTTTGAATTAACAAATATTTCAATTAACCAAACATTATCTAGAACAATTATAACTTCCGCTACTACTCTATTAGCACTCTTATCAATTTTTATCTTTGGAGGTGAAATTCTAAAAGGATTTTCATTAGCAATGATCTTGGGCGTTATATTTGGAACTTATTCTTCAATTTATATTGCAAACCCAATTTTAGTTGTCCTAAAAGTATCGCAACGAACTATAGTAAAAGAAGATAAAGATTAATATAAATTTTGAGCAGCTACCATTGAAAGTAGCATTGGCAATGAAAGAAGGGTATTTGTTCTAGAAAATAACATTGCAGTTTTTGCAGATTTTGCTTTTAGCTCAGGTTCACATTCAACTATACCCAAGGCTCTTTTTTGATTAGGCCAAATAACAAACCAAACATTAAATGCCATTATCAATCCTAACCACATACCAATACCTATTGCAGTATTTTTACCACCACCAGAACCAATACCTAAAGTCATTGCTTGATGAACATATCCATTTAAATATGCAAGAATTAAACCTGAAACTACTGTAACTAAAGCTGCCCATCTAAACCAGAATAGGGCAGATGGAGCTATTACTTTTCCAATAGCAGGTTTTTGTTCATCTGGTATTTTTGGCATATTAGGTATTTGAACGAAATTGAAATACCACAGTAATCCAATCCACATAGTTGCTACAATCACATGAATATATCTGAATACCCAGCTCCAGAATAAAACATCAATATCAAATCCTCCATTTGCAAAGTACAAACCTAAAAAAAGAATTACAGATATTCCTAAAGATAAATGAACTGTTTTTGATAATGATTGTAGAATCGAAGTCATAAAAATTAATTATACAATGTTTTTTTTACAATATTAAGCAGTTTTTTTAAATTTTGTGTTTAAAAGAGGTTTTAGGAATTTTCCTGTGTAACTACCGTCAACTTTTGCCACATCTTCGGGTTTTCCTTCAGCTATAATATTTCCTCCCTTAACACCTCCTTCTGGACCCATATCAATAATATAATCAGCAGTTTTAATTACATCTAGATTATGTTCAATTACAACTACACTATTACCTGTAGCAACAAATGTATGTAGAATTTCTAATAGTTTCTTAATATCATGTTGATGTAAACCAGTTGTAGGTTCATCCAAAATATACATCGTTCTTCCGGTAGATCTCTTTGATAATTCTTTTGCTAATTTAATTCTTTGCGCTTCACCACCTGATAGAGTAGTTGCTTGTTGTCCAATTTTTATATACCCAAGTCCAACTTTCTTAAGTGTTAGAAGTTTTGTTTTAATATTTGATATATTCTCAAAATACTCACAACCTTCATCAACTGTCATATTCAACACATCAGCAATACTCTTATCTTTAAATTTAATTTCTAAGGTTTCTCTATTATATCTTGTTCCCTTACAATCATCACAAGTAATATATACGTCAGGTAAAAAATGCATTTCATATGTGATTACACCATCACCTTCACAAGCCTCACACCTTCCACCTTTAACGTTAAAAGAGAAACGACCTGGTTTGTAACCACGACTTTTAGACTCTGGTAAGTTTGTGAACCAGTCTCTTATTGGCCCAAATGCACCAGTATATGTTGCAGGATTTGATCTTGGTGTTCTTCCAATTGGAGATTGATCAATATCGATAACTTTATCAATTAACTCAATACCTTTAAAACCTCTAAAAGGTTGAGGAATTTTTCTAGACTTATTATTATTTAGTGTAAGGTTTAAAGCGTTGTAAAGAGTTTGAAGAACTAAAGTTGATTTACCACTTCCTGATACCCCTGTAACACAAGTAAAACTACCTAATGGAATTTTAAGATTAACATTATTTAAGTTATTACCACTTGCACCATTGATTTCTAAAAATCTTCCATTTTTTGCAAGTCTTCTATTTTTTGGAATTGGTATAAAGCTTTTATTTGATAAATATCTTCCAGTAATACTATCGTTATTTTTTAAAATTTCTTCATAACAACCTTGTGCAACTACTTGACCACCTTTATTCCCAGCTTCTGGCCCAAGGTCAATTATATGGTCTGCGTTTTCCATTGTTTCAGTATCGTGTTCAACAACAATCACAGTGTTACCAAGATCTCTTAATCTTTTTAAAGCATCAATTAATTTAACATTGTCTTTTTGGTGCAATCCAATTGATGGTTCATCTAAAACATATAAAACCCCTGTAAGTCCTGAACCAATTTGAGATGCTAGTCTAATTCTTTGAGCTTCACCACCTGATAGAGTTCCAGACTCTCTTGAAAGTGTTAAATAATCAAGACCAACGTTTAATAAAAAATCTAACCTTTCATTTATTTCTTTTAATATGTGTTGTGCAATTTTTAATTGTCTTTTATCTAGATTGTTATTTAAAGATCTAAACCAATCTTTTGCATCGTAAATTGATTTTTCTGTTACTTCGCTAATGTTAAGTTCGTTAATTTTGACACATAAAGCCTCATCTTTTAACCGCTGGCCATTGCATCTTTCACATTTTGTATCAGATTGATATTGGGCTATTTCCTCTCTTTTCCAATCACTATCAGTCTCTAAATATCTTCTCTCTAAATTATTAACAACACCTTCAAAAGTTTTCTTGTGAGAATATTTTTCATAACCATCATCATAAGTAAATTTTATCTCCTCATCATCAGATCCAAAAAGGATTACATCTTTTATTTTTTTTGAAAGTTTTGACCATTTTTCATCAAGTGAAAATCCATAATGTTTTGCTAAAGATGCTAAAGTTTGCGCGTAATACATAGATGAAGATTTTGACCAAGGTTCAATTGCTCCATCTGCTATACTTTTTTTTTCATTAGGAACCACTAATTTTGGATCTACATTAAGTTTTACACCAATACCTTCACACTCTTCACAAGCACCGTAGGGACTATTAAATGAAAAAAGTCTAGGCTCAATTTCTTCAATGGTAAATCCACTTTCTGGACAAGCGAATTTTGTAGAAAAAATTAGTTTTTCTACTTTTCGGTATTTTTTTGGTAATGTTTCGTTTTCATATTCAACAAACAATAAACCATTTGCTAAATTAACTGCAGTTTCTACACTTTCAGCTAATCGATTTCCAAGTGATGAATTAATAACAATTCTATCTACTAGTATAGATATATCATGTTTAACTTTTTTATTTAATTCTGGTACATTATCAATTTCATAAAGCTGGTCGTCTATTTTAATTTTTCTAAAACCTCTTTTTTTATAATTTAAAATATCTTTTTTATACTCACCCTTACGACCTCTAACGACTGGAGCATATAAGAAGATTGTAGATTTTTTTGGCAGTTCTTTAATTTTATCAACAATTTGGCTTATAGTTTGAGATGTAATTGGTTTACCAGTAAATGGTGAATAGGGCACACCTGCTCTTGCATAAAGCACTCTCATATAATCATAAATCTCAGTTACAGTTGCAACGGTTGATCGTGGATTTTTTGATGTATTTTTTTGTTCAATTGAAATTGCTGGACTTAATCCTTCTATCAAGTCAACATTTGGTTTTTTCATTTTATCTAAAAACTGTCTTGCATATGCAGATAAGCTTTCTACATATCTTCTTTGCCCCTCAGCATATATGGTATCGAATGCTAGAGATGATTTTCCAGAACCAGACAGACCAGTAATAACAACAAATTTATCTTTTGGAATCTCTAGCGAGATGTTCTTTAAATTGTGCTCTTTTGCACCCTTAATAACTATCTTTTTAAGCATAATTTTTGTTGCTTTAGATTAATAAAATTAATATTCAACTTAATAAGTGATATAAATAAACATATCAGATATAAAATATTATGGCAGGTAGTTTAAATAAAGTACTTTTAATCGGTCGATTAGGCGCAGATCCAGAAGTAAAACAAATGGTAAATGGCAAAAGTGTTGCAAGATTAAGCCTAGCTACTAGCCAATCCTGGAAAGACAAAAACACAGGAGAAAAAAAAGAGAAAACAGAATGGCATAGAGTGGTTGTATTTAATGAGGGACTAGTTAATGTCGTTCAGCAGTATCTCAAAAAAGGTGCACAAGTATACGTTGAAGGACAACTTTCAACAAGAAAATGGAAAGATGAACAGTCTGGTCAAGATAAGTATTCGACAGAAATTTTAATACAAGGTTATAATTCTTCTTTGACAATGTTAGGTGGTGGAAATCAAAATTCAATTCCTTCTCAAGATAATAAACAAAATTTTGATGACAATAGCATTGCTCAAAATGATATGGACGATGATATTCCATTCTAGTTTTTATGCAAAAAAACGAGGCACCTAAAGATTTAAATATCAAACCAATTTCAATGTATGATGAAATGAGTTCATCATACTTATCTTACGCAATGAGCGTTATAATAAGTAGAGCTCTACCTGATGTAAGAGATGGTTTAAAACCAGTACATAGAAGAATTTTGTATGCAATGCATAAGGGAGGTTTTGATTGGTCAAAACAATTTAGAAAATCTGCAAGGATAGTCGGAGATGTAATTGGTAAATATCATCCGCATGGTGATCAAGCCGTATATGACGCTTTAGTTAGAATGGTTCAAGATTTTTCAATGAGCCTTCCATTAATTGATGGTCAAGGAAACTTTGGTTCTATTGATGGTGATCCACCAGCTGCTATGAGATATACAGAAACAAGATTAGCAAAAATAGCTCAATTTTTATTAGACGATATTGAAAAAGATACAGTTTCATTCAAAAGTAATTATGATGAAACAGAACAAGAACCAGATGTCCTTCCTGCACAGTATCCAAATTTATTAGTTAATGGAGCAGGAGGAATTGCTGTCGGTATGGCAACAAGTATACCTCCTCATAATTTAGGTGAAGTTGTAGATGCTACTTTAGCTTTAATCAAAAATAAGGACATAAAATTAGGTGAATTGATGAAACATGTCCCTGGTCCAGATTTTCCAACTGGTGGTATTATTATTGGCAAAGATATTATTAAACAAGGTTATAAATCTGGCCGAGGTTCTTTTAAAATCAGAGGCGATATTAAAATTGAGCAAGCTAAAGGGGGTAGAGAAAGATTAGTAATAACCTCCATACCTTATCAAGTAAACAAATCTGTTTTAAATGAGAGAATAGCTGAATTAGTAAGAGAAAAAAAAATTGAAGGAATTAGAGATATAAGAGATGAGTCTAATAGAGAAGGAATTAGAGTTGCAATTGATTTAAGATCAAGTGTTGAACCTGAAACAATTAAAAGACAATTATATAAATATACATCCATTGAAAGTTCATTTGGTTTCAATACTTTAGCTATTGTAGATAACAAACCAAAGACTTGTAATTTAAAAGATTTTTTAGAAAATTTTTTAAAATTTAGAGAAGATGTAGTAATAAAAAAAACTAAATATGATCTAAAAAAAGCAGAAGATCGTGTTCATATTTTAATCGGATTATCTGTCAGTGTTGAAAATATAGATAAAGTAATAAAAATTATAAGACAATCCAAAAATCCTGAAGAGGCTAAGAATTCTCTATTAAAAACAAAGTGGAAGATAAACAAGTCAGCAAAATTGATTAAATTAGTTGATAATAAAAATTATAAAGGAACTTATAGTTTATCTAATGAGCAAGTTGTATCTATTCTTGAGTTAAGATTACAGAAACTTACTGCTTTAGGAATAAACGAAATTGAAGTAGAAATAAAAAAATTAGCTGAATTAATAACTCAATATAAAAAAATTATTAATTCTAAAGCAGAGTTACTAAAAGTTATTAGTGCTGACTTGCAACAAATCAAAGATAAATTTTCTGAACCAAGAAGAACACAAATAATTGATGCTGTATTAAATTATGATATTGAAGAAACTATTCAAAAAGAGGCTGTAATCATAACAATTACGTTACAAGGATATATTAAACGTGGTGCATTAAGTAATGTAAAACAACAAAAAAGAGGTGGAAAAGGAAAAACAGGTATTAAAACTAGAGATGAAGACTCAGTAGTTCAAACCTTATCAGTCAATACACATACTTCAGTTCTATTTTTCTCTACAGAGGGATTGGCATACAAAATTAAAGCTTGGAAGATACCTGAAGGATCTGCATCATCAAAAGGTAAATCTTTATTCAACATTCTACCACTTAAAAATCACCAATCTATTAGCTCAATTATGCCTTTTCCTGATGAAAATGTTGATACAAAAGGAATGCATATTATTTTTGCTACAGCCAAAGGAAAAATTAGAAAAAATAATTTAGAGGATTTTAGTTCTATTAATCAATCAGGTAAAATTGCTATGAAATTAGATAGTGATGACAAAATTATTGGTGTAAAAATTTGTAAAGATGATCAAGACATCATTCTAAGTACAAAGTTTGGAAAATGCATCAGATTTGAGTCTAAAAAATTAAGAGTATTTAAAGGTAGATCATCTAAAGGCATTAAAGGTATAAATTTATCTGACAAAGATGCAATTGTATCATTATCTATAATTGATCATGATCAAAAAATTCCAAAAAAATCTTCAAAAGATGGATCATCTGAGGTAAAGGCTAAAGAAAAATTTATACTCTCAATTACAGAGAATGGTTATGGAAAAAGAACTTCCCATTATGATTTTCGAGTAACTAATAGAGGTGGAAAAGGTATAATTGGTATTGTCAACTCATCAAGAAATGGAAATGTATCATCATCTTTCCCAGTTTTTGAGGGTGATCAAATATTAATATCAACTGACAAAGGTAGAGTTATCAGAACTACTGTTAAAGAGATAAGAGTAGCAGGAAGAAACACTCAAGGAGTTAGAATTATTAAACTTTCTGGAGATGAAAAAGTAGTTTCGGCTATTAAATTAGATGATAATTTAATTTAATGAAAAATATTGCAATATATCCTGGTACTTTTGATCCTATAACCTTTGGTCATATAGATGTAATTAAAAAAGCTTTAAAATTTGTAGACAAAGTGGTTGTAGCAATTTCAGATGGAAACCAAAAAAATTTTTTATTTCCAATCGATGAGAGAGTAGATATCGTTAAGAAAGCTTTGTTCTCTGATCTTAAATTTACCAAAAAAAATATTGATGTTATTACATTTAATTCATTAACAACAGATTTATGCAAAAAATATAAATCAAATATTATTTTAAGAGGTCTTAGAGCTGTTTCTGATTTTGAATATGAGTTTCAATTAGCTGGAATGAATAGAAAACTTTACAATAAAATAGAGACAATATTTCTAATGTCTGATGTTGAAAATCAAATTATTTCCTCAAGATTTGTAAAAGAAATTGCTCAACATAATGGAGATTTAAAAAAATTTACAACTAAGAGTACAATCAAATCTTTAAAGGAGAGATATGCTTAAATATATAAATATATTATTTTTTATTTTATTAACTTTAACTTCAAAACTAAATGCAAAGGAGAATATAATGATTTTAAAATTAAAAGATGGAGATGTTAAAATAGAAATGTTTCCAGATGTTGCCCCTAATCATGTAAAAAGAATTACTGAGTTAGCTAACAGTGGTAAATATGATAATGTAGTATTTCATAGAGTTATTGATGGCTTTATGGCTCAAACAGGAGATGTAAAATTTGGAAATTCCTCATCATCCGATTTTAATCTGCAAAGAGCAGGAATGGGCGGATCTGACTTACCTGATTTAAAACAAGAATTTAATGATTTGCCCCATGAACGTGGCACTGTATCTATGGCAAGATCTTCTGATCCAAACAGCGCTAATAGTCAATTTTTTATTTGTTTTGAGTCAGCGTCTTATTTAGATAGAAATTATACAGTCTTTGGTAAAGTTATTGAAGGAATGGAGTTTGTAGATAAAATTAAAAAAGGTGATGGTCCTAATGGATCAGTTTCTGAACCAGATAAAATAATTAGTTTTAAGTCTGAATAAAAATGAATGGCATTAAAAAAATTTAATTTTAATGTTAATCATACTGAAAACCATTCACGAGTAGGAGTTATTGAAACCCATAGAGGTAATATTAATACACCTGCTTTTATGCCTGTTGGTACACAGGCGACTGTAAAAGGCGCATTCATAAAAGATGTAGTTCAAACTGGAAGCGAAATAATATTGGGAAACACCTATCACCTAATGTTAAGACCAGGTGTTGATAGAATTTCAAGTGTTGGAGGTTTGCATGAATTTATGAATTGCAACCTTCCTATATTAACTGACTCTGGTGGATTTCAAGTAATGTCATTATCAAAATTTAATAAAATCGACAGAGAGAAGGGTGCTATTTTTCAATCTCATATTGATGGTAATAAGTTTATTTTAAGTCCTGAGGAGAGTATTAGAGTTCAAAAGGGCCTCAACTCAGACATAGTAATGGTAATGGATGAATGTCCAAAAAAAACTGATGATTTTGAGAAAATTAAAAAATCAATGGATTTATCAATGTATTGGGCAAAAAGATCAAAAAATGCATTTGGCGACAATCCTCACAAAGGTTTATTTGGAATAGTTCAAGGCGGTCTGTTTAATGACTTAAGATTAAAATCACTAGAGCAACTTATAGATATTGATTTTGATGGTTATGCGATGGGTGGTTTGGCGGTTGGAGAAACCCAGAAAGAAATGTTTGATGTATTGGATGGAGTTAAAGATTATTTACCAAAAGATAAACCTAGATATCTTATGGGCGTTGGTACTCCCTCAGACATTATTGGCGCAGTTAAAAGAGGTATTGATATGTTTGATTGTGTATTACCAACACGATCTGGCAGAACTGGTTTGGCATTCACATGGAATGGGAGAGTACAAATAAGAAATGCAAAATACCAAAACGATAATTCGCCTCTAGATTTAAATGTTTCTAAATTTGACTTAAATAAATACTCAAAAAATTATTTGAATCACTTATTTAATACTAATGAAATGTTAGCATCTATGCTGTTAACTTTAAATAATATTAACTTTTATCAGGAGTTGATGAGTGAGATTAGAAAAAATATTAAAAATGGAACTTTTGAAGAATTTCACGATAAGTATATTAACATTCTGTAAAAATTATCCATTGATAAATGGATAAAAATCAATATAAGGACCCCCGTTGGGCCGTTAGCTCAGTTGGTAGAGCAATTCCCTTTTAAGGAATGGGTCGATGGTTCGAGTCCATCACGGCTCACCAATTTTAAGAAATTGGTGGATATTCTAAAGTTACCTCATTTATCCAAGAGGTGATGTTATTTATTCTATTGGTTGAGGAAGGATGCGTACTCATAAATTCCGGTGGTTCTTTACCTTTATTAGCTTCTCGCATTCTCTCCCAAATTTTTACTGTCTCTCTTATGTCATAGCCAGATAATGACGCAAATATTAAACCTAAGTAATCAGCTTCACTCTCTTGTTTTCTATTAAAAGGATTCATAATTCCAATTTGAGATAACAAACCAACTGTATCCATCCCAGTTGTTCTATTTACATTAGATACAGCACCTTTAGTTGCAATATCTAAAATTTTTGTACCCACATTTAATAACGTTCCTCTACTTGCTCTTTCAACTGAGTGTTTTGCTACAGCATGAGCTATTTCATGACCCATTACAGCAGCTAATCCATTATCATTTTTTGTAATATCAAGCATACCTGTATAAACCGCAATTTTTCCACCAGGCATACACCATGCGTTTTTTACTTTTTTGTTTTCAATTAAAATATACTCCCATCTAAAATTAGCTGTTGGATCCGGTTGATTACTTCTTGCAAAATATTCAGTTATTGAATTTTCAATTTTTGAGCCAATATTTTTTATTTTATTTAAAGTTGTAATATCTTTGCTAAGCTTTTCTTTTTCTTTCACTTTTTCATATAATTGTTCTGCTTGAGCATTAAGTTTTGCCTCAGGTATAAGTCTTAACTGTTTTCTTTCTGTTATTGGAACACTTGTACAGGCGTGAAGACCAAAAGATGCACATCCACACCCCATTAAATATATGAAATTTCTTCTATTCACTTTTACTCACAATTATATTACATGTAACTAATAAACAACTATATGATTTTAAATAACAAGATTTTAGTTTTCTTATTTGTTCTTGCAGTATCATTTGTAATTTACTCAAGTTATAATTAAAATATGGCAAAATTTAAAAGAAAAAGCATATCTTTATTTGCTAAATTAAGAAATTATTTTATCACAGGAATAGTCGTATTAATTCCAATTGGTATTACACTCTATTTAACAAAATTTTTTATCTCTGTTTCTTCTAAGCTAATACCTTATGAGCTAAACCCAAATACATATTTGCCATTTGCTATCCCAGGTCTTGAAATAGTTCTTGCAATTATTTTTATAACCTTAGTTGGAAGTTTATCTTTATCATTTATAGGAAAAAAAATTTTACAATTCGTAAACGATTTATTTAAAAGAATTCCTATTCTTCGAACTATTTATTCAGCAATAGGACAGATGACAGAGTCGTTAGCTCCTAAAAAGGGAGATAGAAAAAGTGTGGTTTTAATTGAGTATCCTAGAAAAGGAAGCTGGGCAGTTGGATTTGCAACTAAAGACAATGAAGGAGAAATTTCAAAAAAAACAAACAAAAATCTTGTTAATGTATTTGTTCCAACAACGCCAAATCCAACCAGTGGATTTTTACTAATGTTTCCAAAAGAAGAGGTTTTATATTTAGATATGAGTTTTGAGGAGGCGTCTAAGTTTATTGTGTCTGCAGGTACCTCAAACCCTCAAGCTAAATAATATCATTTAAGATTGAAGCACGATCATACAGTTTAAGTAATTTATAATACTCACCAATCTGTTTATCTTTTAGCTCAATTTTTTTAACCTCTTTTTCTGCTAATATAAAAAGATCTTTATGTAAAATAGGATCTGCCAACTTAAATTTTTTTAAACCACTTTGTTTAAATCCTAATACATCTCCATAACCTCTTAAAACCATATCTTGTTCTGAAATTTCAAAACCATCATTTGAGCTTTTTAAAATATTTATTCTTTTTTTTGCATTTTCACTTAAATTTGACTTAAACATTAAAATACATGTACTTTGTTTGTCACCTCTTCCAACTCTGCCTCTGAGTTGATGCAATTGTGATAACCCATATTTATTTGCATTTTCAATGATGATTACATTTGCATTTGGGAAATCAATTCCTACTTCAATAACAGTTGTTGACACCAACACATCAATTTTTTTATTTAAAAAATCATCAAGAACTTTATTTTTTTCATCTTTTTCCATTGATCCATGAATTAGGCCAATTTTGTTTTTAAAATATTTTTCTAAAAATTTACTCTTTTCAACAGCAGACTGATGATCAAGTTTCTGTGATTTTTCAATAAGTGGGCAAACCCAAAATATCTGATTACCAGAGGAAATTTCTTTTTTACAAAATTTTATAATTTCATCTACTTTTGTTTCTAATTTACTATAAGTGGTTATTGCTTTTCTATTTTTTGGTTTTTCTTTAATTAAAGTAACATCCATATCTCCATAGATTGTCATTATCATAGTACGAGGTATTGGGGTTGCAGACATGACAAGTACATCGCAATTATTGCCACCTTTGTCGGACAATTCTTTTCTTTGTCTTACACCAAATTTATGTTGTTCATCGATAATAATTAAACCAAGATTTTTATAATCTACCTTTTTTTGAAAAAGGGCATGTGTGCCAATGATCAATTTTATTTTATTTTGTTTTATATTTTCTAATGTACTTTTTTTTTGTTTATATTCTGTTTTTCCTGTTAATAGTTCTATTGATATATCTTTTCCAAATAAATCTGATGCAAAATTATAGTGTTGTTTAGCTAGTATTTCAGTAGGAACCATCAAAGCTACTTGAAAACCTGATTTTATAACATTCAATGCAGCAATTAATGCAATTATTGTTTTTCCTGATCCTACATCACCTTGAAGTAACCTAAACATTCTTTGTTTTGATTTGAGGTCATTATTTATTTCTTTCATTGCCTTTATTTGATCATTTGTAAGTATAAATTTGAATTTTTTTAAATATTTCTGACAAATATTTGGATCAAAAATCTTTTCTTTTTTTTTTATTTTCTTAATTTTTTTTCTTATTTCAGATGAGATTAAAAAGTTTGAGATAATTTCATCAAAAATTAATCTTCTTAGGTAATCTGAATTCTGAAGATTTTCAATTTCCTCACTATGAATCTTTCTAATGGATTGATCCCAACTTACATTATTGAAATAGTTTAAAATTTCTGCGTTATGCCATTCTTTAAGTACAGGCATATTTTTAAATATGATTTCAATAGTTTTATTATATTTTGAAGCTGTGAGTCCTTCCGTCAGACTATAAGTATTTATATCTTTTATATTTCCATCCTCTGTCTCTGACACTAATTTTGGATTAGTTATTTGATATTTACCCTTATAAAAACCTACTTTTCCATAAATAATTATTTCTTGATCCAGAGGAAGTATTTTTTTTATGTAGCCTTCAAAACTATTAAAGAAAATACAATCTATTTTCTTTTCAGAAGATAAACAGTTAACCCTATTGGGCAAATTTCTTATTCTAGGAAAATTATACTTTTTTGGGACTAGTTGTATTGATTGAGTTTTGCCTATTTGTAATTGATCAATGTTTACTGTTTTTGAAGTTTCTATTTTTGAAATAGGTGCGTGCCATAATAGATCAAAAATATTTAATATTTTTTTTTTTAAAAATAATTGTGTTGTTTTTTTACCTATCCCTTTAATGCTACTAATTTTTGATAAAAAATATTCATAATCCTGCATAAAGTATATATAAATCTATATTATATGGATTCAAACAGGCAAAATCTTATTAATAAAATAAAATATAGAGCTCAGTATAGAGGCACTAAAGAAATGGACTTATTTGTTTATAAGTTCGTAAATGAAATTGTTGAAAATTTAAATTTAGAAGAATTAGAAGATTTGAATAAATTAATTAACCTTGGTGATGAAGAATTAATTAAAATTTCTGAGTCAAAAGATAACCAAAATTTATCCAAAGTCATAATAAAATTGCGAGAATTTAAAGAAAAATATTAATGGCGGAGAGACTGGGATTCGAACCCAGGAAAGAGTTGCCCCTTTGCCGGTTTTCAAGACCGGTGCTTTCAACC
>ENA-OSEY01000323-OSEY01000323.1-marine-metagenome-genome-assembly--contig:-NODE-323-length-35247-cov-4.458374_pt1 | contig 35247 bp, 40 predicted proteins | sample MGYA00248465_ERZ534230 | MGnify/ENA primary metagenome ERZ534230 (study PRJEB26409, sample SAMN06344110) | marine metagenome | isolation source: Sea water from surface | place: Atlantic Ocean:Southern... | reverse complement strand
ATTGCAATACCATCTAGGTAAGGAAGTTTCTTGCCGCTATTGTCGATTTTAAAATAGTTATTGTTTTTTCTTAGCACTAATTTTATGTTTTTATCCCATTTTTTAAAAATAAATGGACCTGTACCAATTGGAATATTATCTAAAATTTTATCATCTTTGAATGATTCGTAGGGAACAACAGATGAATATTTCATTGTAAGCTTGCCTAAAAAACTATTTGATTTATTTTTCAATTTGATTTTTAAGACTGTATCATTAACAGCTTCAAATTCCTTCACATTTTTAAAGATCCATGACCCAGGTGAGGCTATTTTTTGATCTAGTATTCTATTGAAACTATAAACAAAATCCTCAGAAACCACTTGTCGCGTAGAGTCTTTACCAAAAATCTCTGATTTATGAAAAAAAACATTATCGTTTAAAATAAAAGTGTATTCATTCTTTTTGTCATCAAAATACCATTCTTTCGCAATATCTGGTTTAATTTCTAGGTTTTCATCCAATTTGACCAAACCATTGTACAACTGATTGCAAGGCCACATATTTCTCAATGTAGAGGAAAATGCAGGGTCCAATGAACTTATATTTGAATATTCATTGTACTTAAAAATTTTAAGATTATTATCAGGATTATGGTGACATGAAACAACAATTAATGAAAAAAAAAGACTGATAAATATGTATTTCACTTCTTCAATTTAAGTATATATTTGCAATTCTTTTAATCATGAAAGTCGCATTTAAAACACTAGGTTGTAAGTTGAATTTTTCTGAGACATCAACCATATCTAGGGAATTTACCAAAAATGGTTATGAAAAAGTAGATTTTGATAAAAAATCTGACATATATATAATCAATACTTGCTCAGTTACTCAAAATGCAGATAAAGAGTTTAAGTACCTTGTCAACAAAACAAAAAAAAATAATCCAAATTCCTATGTTGTTGCTGTAGGTTGCTATGCTCAATTAAAACCTAAAGAAATATCATCAATTGATGGAGTTGATTTAGTTTTGGGAGCTGATAAAAAGTTTGATATTCTGAATTATTTAGAATTTGATAAAAAAATCAGTCAAAATTATCATTCTTGTCAAATATCTGATGTAAATAAGTTTAAGCCATCATATTCTTTTGGTGATCGCTCTAGATCATTTTTAAAAATTCAAGATGGTTGTGATTATCAATGTTCTTATTGTACGATACCACTTGCAAGGGGAAAATCAAGAAGCCCCTCTGTAGAAAATGTAATAGACAGTATCAAATCTTTGCTTGATAAAGGTGTTAAAGAGGTCGTGTTAACAGGTGTTAATATTGGAGATTTTGGAATTTTTGATCCTAAAAAACCAAGGCAAAATAATTTTCTTGACTTATTGAACCAAATAAGTAAAATAAAAGATTTAAAAAGATTAAGAATATCATCAATTGAACCAAATCTTTTGAATAACGATATTATTGACATTGTAAGTGAGTCCGAAAAAATACTTCCTCATTTTCACATTCCACTGCAAAGTGGTTCGGATAAAATATTGAAACTTATGAAAAGAAGATATTTAAGAAATGTATATGAATCAAGATTTGAATACATAAGAAAAAGAATCCCTAATGCATGCATAGGTTCAGACGTAATTGTAGGATTTCCAGGGGAGGATGAATTGGAATTTACAGAAACATATAATTTTCTTAAGTCTATTGATATTTCTTATCTACATGTATTTTCATATTCGGAAAGGTCAAACACCTCATCATTATTGTTGAACCAGAAAGTTTCAAAAATTATTAAAAATAAAAGAAGTAAAATTTTAAGAGAGCTATCAAACTCAAAAAAACTTGAGTTTTATAAAAAGAATATCAATAATTCTCATAATGTTCTATTTGAGACAGAGAATAAAAATGGATACATATATGGCTATACCGAAAATTATGTCCGAGTAAAATCTCTTTGGTCAAATTCTAAACAAAACGAGATAGTGAATTGTTACTTAGATAGTATAGACAGCGATTTCAGTTGCATTGCAGAGCAGGCTGTTGAACTTAAAGTCTGACACCAACAGGAAGTAGGTCCATATATTCTCGGTTTTTCTTCAAAAAAACTTTTATCTCACTCGATGTTGGCATCATTCTCAACTTTCTGTCCTTAATGAGTTCAAAAATTGAGACTAAAAATTCTTCTTTAAAATTATCATCAGTATTTTCTGGAATTATAATTTTTGTCAAAAAAATCTTTCTTTCTTGTAAAGCATACTCAACTTTTGCCAGTTTGCCATTAATTTCAACTTCAAATTGACGCAAAAAGTCATTGTCATTAATCGAGAAATCGTTCATAAAAGTTAGTTGTTTAGTTGTTTTGTTACTACAAATATAGTAAAATTGAAAAAACTATTTTTGTATATAATTCTGAATCAGGGAGATACATATGATATTTTTTTTATGCCAGGAATGGCAGCAAATAGTAAAATTTTTGAGTTTTTAAAATTTCCAAAAAATTTCAAACTTCATTATTTGGAATGGTTTCAACCAAATGAGAACGAAGGCCTTAAATCATATGTTGACAGGTTGTCAAAAGAAATCAATGGAAAAAATATTATTCTTGTAGGTGTTTCTTTTGGGGGAATTATTGTTCAAGAGCTTTCCAAAATTATGGTCGTCAAAAAAGTAATTATTATATCTAGTGTAAAATCCAGACACGAGCTTCCCTTGATGATGCAATTAAGTAAAAAAACAAAAGCTTACAAGTATCTTCCTTTAAATTGGATTGATGATTTTGAATCTTTAGTTGTGTTTGTTTTTGGACCTATGATAAAAAAAAGAATTTCGTTGTACAGGAAATATCTATCCTTTAGGGATGAAAATTATTTAAAGTGGGCTATTCACCAAATTGTAAATTGGGAGCAGAATAAACCTCACAAAAATACAATTCATATTCATGGAACACATGATCTCGTTTTTCCTTCAATTTATATTAAAAATGCAATTTTTGTAAATGGAGGTAATCATGCCATGATTTTGAGAAAAGCAACATGGTTTAATGAAAATCTACCAAAACTAATAACTCAAGGTTAATTAGATTCTTTTCATTTGGGTTTGCATGATTTTTATTTGTTGAGTCATCATGCCATGCTTATCTAATTTTTTCGCCTCATTAAGTAGCATCGTTGCTTCTCTTTTTCTTCTTTTTTGCATCAAAATTCCTGCAAGACTCAATTTTGCCATTGCAATGTCATGATTCATGTTGAGACCTAGCGAAAGAGCCTTTTTAAAAAACTTCTCAGCTTGAGTTAGGTTTTTTTGTGAATATATGATTCCAAATAGATAATTGTAGTATCCGTGTTGTTTTTTGATTAAAGATTTTTCCGGATTTTTAATCATATTTAAATATTTTTCTGTACCGTCGAAATCTTGTTTTCTCATTCTTAAAAATGCCAAGATTAACATTTCATTTTTAAAATACAGTAGAATAAAGGTTAGTGATAAAAATATTAGTGCTATTCCGTTTCCAATGTTGTCATTCATAAATTGGGTAACACAAAAAATTATCGATAAAAATGCAAGAATTAGTTTGAATATTTTATTGAACACTTGTTGTTATTTATTTCGTAAAATTAAAAAAAACTTTTATTAATGAATTAATTTCAATTATTGTATATTTGGCGAAATTTATTCTAGATGAAAAGAACGTTTCAGCCCTCAAATAGAAAAAGAAAAAATAAGCATGGATTTAGAGAGAGAATGTCCACACCTGAAGGACGTAAAGTTCTTTCAGCTAGAAGAAAAAAAGGCAGAAAAAAATTGACTGTTTCTAGTGAATTAAGACATAAAAAATAAGTTGAAAAAAAGATTACAAAAAAAGGGTGTTGTTTTTAAAAATAACACCTTTTTTTTGATATATTGAAGAACGATTATGCCCCTAAGAAAAGACCTTAAAAGTATACTCATAATCGGTTCAGGTCCAATTGTAATTGGTCAAGCTTGCGAATTCGATTATTCTGGTTCTCAAGCCCTTAGGTCATTAAAAGAAGATGGAATTGAAACTATTTTAATTAATTCAAATCCTGCTACCATCATGACAGATCCCGTCATGGCTGATCACATTTATTTACTCCCACTTAATACCAAGTCAATTCGCAAAATTGTTCAGAAGCATAATATTGATGCTGTTTTACCAACAATGGGCGGACAGACTGCATTAAACTTGTGTATTGAAGCAGGTGAAAAGGGGATTTGGGATGAGTTTGATATCGAAATTATTGGCGTTGATATTGATGCAATTCAGATTACTGAGGATAGAGAAAAATTTAGATTATTGTTAGAAAAAATTGATATTCCTTATGCTCCCTCAGAAACTGCAACCTCTTTTTTAAAAGGAAAAGAAATTGCGCAAAAGTTTGGTTTTCCTCTTTGTGTTAGACCCTCATTCACTTTGGGAGGTACAGGTGCTTCTATTGTATACCAAGAGGAAAAATTTGACACACTTCTAAACAGAGGTTTAGAAGCTTCACCAATTCATGAGGTCATGATTGACAAGGCTTTAATAGGTTGGAAGGAATATGAATTAGAGCTACTTAGAGATAAAAATGATAATGTTGTAATAATTTGCACGATCGAAAATATGGATCCTATGGGTATTCATACAGGTGATTCAATAACCGTTGCTCCAGCAATGACTCTTTCAGACACGACATATCAAAAAATGAGAGATATGGCTATAAAAATGATGAGAAGTATCGGTGATTTTGCTGGAGGATGCAATGTTCAATTTGCAGTTAGTCCTGATGATAATGAAGATATTATTGCTATTGAAATCAACCCCCGTGTCTCAAGATCCTCCGCATTAGCTTCAAAGGCTACCGGCTATCCAATTGCTAAAGTTGCAAGCAAATTAGCAATAGGTTATTCACTTGATGAATTAGATAATCAAATAACAAAATCAACTTCTGCATTATTCGAGCCAACACTAGATTACGTAATTGTAAAAATTCCAAGATGGAATTTTGATAAGTTTGAGGGCTCAGAAAGAACTGTTGGATTAATGATGAAAGCTGTAGGTGAAGTAATGGCTATTGGAAGATCATTTCAAGAAGCTCTACACAAAGCCACCCAATCATTGGAAATAAAACGTAATGGGCTCGGGGCTGATGGAAAAGGGTACAGAGATTACGAGACAATAATGCATAAATTAAAATACCCATCCTGGGATCGGGTATTTGTCATATACGATGCAATAAAAGCTGGAATATCAATTAATAGAATTCATGAAATAACAAAAATTGATTTATGGTTTTTAAATCAATATGAAGAATTGTCTCACCTTGAGGATGAAATTTCTAAACACAATATAGAATCTTTAAATAAGGAATTATTGCTTGAGGCTAAGCAAAAAGGGTTTGCTGATCGTCAAATTGCACACATGCTTAAATGTTTGGAAAGTCAAGTTTATAAAAAAAGAAAAAAGCTGGATATAAATAGAGTTTACAAGCTTGTTGACACATGTGCAGCTGAGTTCAAAGCAGTAACTCCATACTACTATTCAACTTTTGAGGAAGAGGTCATGGATACTAATGGAAATCTGTTTGTCGATAATGAAAGCAAATCAAGTGGAAAAAAGAAGATTGTTGTTCTAGGATCAGGGCCAAATAGAATTGGTCAAGGGATAGAATTTGACTATTGTTGTGTTCATGGTGTACTCGCTGCTTCTGAGTGTGGCTATGAGACAATTATGATCAACTGTAATCCTGAAACAGTTTCGACCGACTTTGATGTGGCTGATAAACTTTACTTTGAGCCAGTATTTTGGGAACATATATACGATATAATCCAACATGAAAAGCCAGAAGGAGTTATAGTTCAACTTGGTGGTCAAACAGCACTAAAATTGGCTGAAAAGCTGGATAGATACGGTATTAAAATAATAGGAACCACTTTTAAATCTTTAGACCTTGCAGAAGATAGAGGTTCTTTTTCGGAACTTTTAAAGAAAAACAATATTCCTTACCCTGAATTCGGTGTTGCTGAAACTGCAGAACAAGCTTTGGAATTGTCAGAAAGTTTAAATTTCCCAATACTTGTTAGACCTTCATATGTATTGGGCGGCCAGGGAATGAAAATTGTGATTAATAAAGAGGATTTAGAAAAACATGTTGTGGATCTTTTACAAAAAATCCCAAATAACAAACTACTTCTAGACCATTATTTAGATGGTGCAATTGAAGCAGAGGCTGATGCTATCTGTGATGGTGAAAATGTTCAAATAATTGGAATAATGGAGCATATTGAACCATGTGGAATCCACTCGGGAGATTCAAATGCTACATTGCCTCCATTCAACTTGGGTGATTTTGTGATGCAACAAATTATTGATCACACAAAAAAAATTGCTCTAGCACTGAAAACTATTGGTTTAATTAATATACAATTTGCAATTAAAGACGATACAGTTTACATAATTGAAGCAAATCCAAGAGCATCTAGAACAGTACCATTTATCTCTAAAGCTTACAAACAGCCCTATGTAAATTATGCGACAAAAATAATGTTAGGAAAAAATAAAATAAGCGATTTTAAATTTGAATCCAAATTAGATGGGTTTGCTATAAAACAACCTGTTTTTTCTTTTAGTAAGTTCCCCAACGTAAATAAAAATTTAGGTCCTGAAATGAAGAGTACAGGTGAAAGTATTTTGTTCATTGATGACTTGAAAGATGATGATTTTTATGAAATATATTCTCGCAGGAAAATGTATTTAACTAAATAATCTCAATTAATTTAAATTTTTATACCTTTTTATTAATGGAAACAATTCTATTTATAGTAATTTCTTTATTAGCATCTGCATTGGTGTATTTTTTTTTAAAGAAAAATCAGCACACCGTAACAATTTCAGACCTACAACGAGAAAACGAAATGTTGGAGGTTAGATTGGAAGAATTAGATACCTTGAAAGATGAAAAAAAGTCATTAGACATAAAATATCAATCACTCGAGAACAAACTTTCAGACATAGAGAAAATTAATGTTGGCTTAAAAAAAGATTTAGATCAAACGCGTAACACTAAAGATGAAGCTGTAATAAAATTTGCAGAACATACAGATAGGTTAATGATTGAGGAACAAAAAAGACAACAAAAAGTCATCGATGATAAAGAAAGTGAGTTAAGTGAAAAAAAGATGCAATGGAAACAACATGAGGATGATGTTCAAAATCATATTCAATTAATATGCAAAAAAAATATAATTGATTACGTAAGTCAAGAAGATTTTCCTTACCCTAGAAATAAACCTGATTGTTCAATTAAGATATTAGATCAGTTAATTGTTTTTGATGCTAAGAGTCCTTTGGGCGATGATACCTCAAAATTTAATACTTATTTGAAAGATCAAGCAACAAACCTGAAAAAATATGCAAAACACAGTGATGTTAGAAAAGAACTTTTTTTAGTTATTCCCACTAATACAACTCACTCCATTAAAGAATTTAGAATTGATTGTGGTGATTATATGGTATTTATTGTAACTAAAGATTCTCTCGAACCTATAATTTTGAGCCTAAAAAAAATTGAGGATTATGAATTTGCAGACAAACTAAGTCCAGAGGAAAGAGATAATATATGTAGGGTCATTGGAACCTTTGCACACGCTGCCAAGCGCAGGATTCAAATCGATCAATGGTATAATCAAATTGTAATTAGCGACATTCAAAAGGCGGGAAGAATATTGCCTAAAGAATTTGTAAAGTTGGTCCAGCAATATGATACTGCTGAAAAATTAAATCCTCCTCAAGAGAAAAGAAATAAAAAGATTGAATTAAGTGAATTAAAGGAAAATAGTGATGACTTTAAGAAGGAAATGAACACAAAATTTGAAATCTTAGATAAAAATATACCTCAAATTGATCCCCAAATCATTGAAAAGACTAACAATTCAGAGAATATCGAAAATTGATTTTTCTTACTTAAGAAACTAATTTATTATAGTTTTTTCTTTCATAATAATTGTAAACTAATTTTATTACATAACAATAAAACAAGTCTCCTAAAATTGTGTATCCAAAAAAAGGTATTGCATTAAAGTAGCATAAAAAAAATCCTTCAATTGTTTTAGGGTAACCTAAAATCCATACTCCAAAATTAGAAATCATAAAAAACAATATACTTGACAAAAGAACTGAGTACAAGTTTATTTTTCCAATGTAATATCCCAATAAGCTTATAAATGTAAATGATAAGTAAACAAATATATTAATGGTATAAAATCCTAAAAATAAATCTGATAGGTATAGACATAATAGCGGAGTTAAGGTTGCTAAAAATTTGTTATGGAATTTTGTAATTGAAAATAAAGCTATCGCAGTTATTGGTGTAAAATTTGGAGGGTGGGGGATAAGCCTTGATAAAGTGGCAATTATAATTAATAAAAAAATAAATTGAGTTTTTCTTAATTTCAAATTCCAGTGTAATTATGGGGATTAATTTTTTTTAATTCTTCCTTTATATTTTTATTTATGTTCAAAGAGTTAATGAAGTTAATAAAAACCTCTCTATCAATTTTTTTATTATTTCTTGTTAGCTTTTTCAGTTCTTCGTAAGGATGGGGATAACCCTCTCTTCTCAATATTGTTTGTATCGCCTCTGAAACAACAATCCAATTTTTGTTCAGTTCCTCATTGATTTTTTCTTGATTTACTAGCAGTTTATCTATACCCTTGATTGTAGACTTTATTGCAACAATCGAATGAGCAATTGGAACACCTATATTTCTAAGTACCGTACTATCCGTTAAATCCCTTTGAAGTCTTGACACTGGAAGTTTTGATGATAAGTGATTGAATATAGAATTGGCTAAGCCAAGGTTACCCTCTGAATTTTCAAAATCAATCGGGTTAACCTTATGAGGCATTGCTGATGAACCAATTTCACCTTTTTTGATTTTTTGCTTAAAGTAATCCATTGAAATGTAGAGCCACATATCTTGATTAAAATCAATAACAATATTATTAATCCTACTGAGGTTATCAAACAAAGCAGCTAAATTATCATAGTGTTCTATCTGGGTAGTAGGATAAGATAATTTCAATCCTAGTCCACTTACAAAATCATTAGCAAATTTTTTCCATTGAATTTTGGGAAATGCTACATGGTGAGCATTAAAATTTCCTGTTGCTCCACCAAATTTAGCCGAGTGTGGAATTTTCTTTAATAATTTAATTTGTTCTCTGATCCTTGTTGAGAAAACCTTGAACTCTTTACCTAGTTTTGTTGGTGATGCAGGCTGACCATGTGTTTTAGCCAACATTGAAATGTTTTTATATTTTTTAGATTTTTCTTCAATTTTATCTATTAACCTAGAAATTTGTTGGTAATAACCATCGTTATTTTTGTCTTTGATTTCAAATTCTAAAAAATCTTTTATTAGCAGAGGAATTGCAGTATTATTAATGTCTTGTGATGTTAGTCCAAAATGAATAAATTCAGAAAATTTTTCATATCCAAGTGTTTCGAACTTCTTTTTTAAAAAATATTCGACTGCCTTTACATCATGATTTGTAATTGTTTCTATTTTTTTTATTTCCAGAGCATCACTCTCATTGAATTCAAGGTATATTTTTCTTAAGTGTTTGTCATTTTGACGATTCCAACCTTTGAACTCTTTAATATCTAATTTAGATAGAGAAATAAAATATTCAATTTCAATTTTAAGCCTATATTTAATTAGTGCTTTTTCGGAGAAAAAATTAGATAAAACTTGAACTTTATCAAAATATCTTCCATCAATTGGTGAAATCGAATTAATTCGTTGTTTCATTATTATGCAAAGATAATATATCTAGGAAAAGAAATTTATTTTCTCTTAAGCAGTTTGAATTCTTCGTAGCACTGACTTATTGCTTGAAGAATTTGTAAGTCGTTTGCAGATAAAATAAAACTTTCCGAGTAACTGCAATTTCTCAGAATTTCATCTATATCAAACTTATCTATTTGTAACAATTCAACTAATGTTTCACGATCAAATTTTGTGCTCAGAAGTTCTCTAATTTGATAATCTTCTTTCATTAATTTTAGTTTATTCATTTGCCTTGGTTTTTTACCAAAGATGTTATAAAGAAAATCCACTGGATTGAATATAGCAGCAAAAACCTTACTAATAGCACCTGGGCTACTGGTTCCAGCTTCGTATCCCCTTGTGGGTAGTCCAGGAATATTGTAGCGGTATGTTTTACTTAGCGGGATGTTTCTTGCATCAATCTCTAGATAACCAGTTAGTTGATAGGGGCTTACAACAACTTCTTCCAATGCATATGCTAGCTCAGTTAATTTAATCTTAGAATTTTGAAATCTTATTAAGTCATTGGTTACTCTAATTTTTATGGATTTGAAGCCTAAATAAGAGAAAAACAAGGTATCATTAACTTGGGCACTAATTTCAAACTCACCATCCTTATTAGTAATTGTTCCCTCAACTTTATTTAGGTTGATTACGTGAACATTTGATATAGGCTTTGAATCAGCATCATTTTCTACAACTCCTATTACTAAATCTTGTGAAAAAATGTAGCAACTTGTGCTAAAAAAAACTAAGATGAAAATATTTAATATCCTCATAAAATAAACTTACAATAAATTATTTTCTTTTAAATATTGTACCATTTTATTAATTGCTATTGACCTATGACTAATTTTATTTTTTTCCTTTAAACTCATTTCGCCGAATGTTGATGCATATCCATCGGGTTGAAAAATTGGGTCGTAACCAAAACCATTACTACCTCTTTTTTCTTCAGTTATTTTTCCCTCAACAACACCCTCAAAATTAACACTCTTACCATCAAGAATTAGAGAAATAATAGTTTTAAATCTTGAGTTTCTATTGGATTTATTTTTTAGTTTAGTTAATACCAATTCAATATTTTTATCTGAGTTTCTCTCAACCCCGGAGTACCTTGCTGAATAAACCCCAGGCTCTCCATTTAATGAATCAATTTCTAGGCCAGTGTCATCAGCAAAAACATTTTTTCCTGTTTGTATGTTTACAAACTTAGCTTTAAACATTGCGTTTTTTTTTATGGTTTTTTCATTCTCAGGAATTTCTTGATTTAAACCAATGTCACTCAAACTGAACAAATTAATTTTGTCTCCCAAAATTTTTTTAAACTCCACCAACTTATTTTGGTTTTGACTAGCAATTATAAGTTCCATAAATCCTATTAAATTGCTAAATTAACTAAAAAACCAATTTTACTTTGTCGGATCTATATACAGTTGAGGTCGTAATTCCAATTCCATTAAGCCAAACTTTTGATTACATGGTTTCTAAATTAGAATTCGAAAATATAAAAAAAGGCTCCAGAGTAATTGTCAGTTTTGGTCACAAAAAATTATACACGGCAATCGTTGTTAAAAAATTTATTAATAAACAATATGATTTTAATTTGAAGGATATTGAGTTTATTGTAGATGATTCACCATGTCTTTCAACTGAGCAAATAGATTTGTTTAAATGGATCAGTGAATATTATTTGTGTCCGATTGGAAAAGTTTATGAAACTGCTTTACCTAAAATATTTTTAGTGAAAAGTGAAACAATAATAAAGTTATCAAATGAAAAAAACAATTTAGAAACCTCGGATCAAGCTAAATTAATTTTAAATGATATTAAAAATTCCGTAGAGATTACTCTTAAGGATATTATTAAAATTTATGGAAAAGAATCAATCAAATTAATTGATGAGTTAATTGAAAAAAATAAAATTCTTCTAAGTGAGGAAGTATTTGATTATTACAAGCCTATAATTAAATCGTACTTAAAGATAAATAAGACTAGAGATCCCTATAATTTGGCCAAAACTCCGCTCCAAAAAAAAATTATTGATTTATTTTTCTTAGAAAATCAAACTGAAATAAGTAAAAGTAGAGTTAAAAACAAACTTAATATCTCAGACTCAGCGATTAAATCCTTGATAAGATCAAATGCTCTAGTTGAGTTCAAAAAAAATATTTTAAGATCTCAAGATATTGATAAGAAAACCGATAAAAAAATTGAACTGTCAAAGGATCAGAAAACTTCTTACAACCGAATTGAAAAAGAAATTAAAAAAGAAAAAGTAATTCTCTTTCATGGCGTTACTTCTTCTGGGAAGACTGAAATTTACGTTGAATGTATAAAAAACCAACTAAATCAAGGTAAATCTGTCCTTTTTCTTGTCCCCGAAATTGCATTAACAACACAATTAGTTAATAGGTTAAACTCTTTTTTTGATAAAGAATTAATTGTTTATCATTCATCTGTAAATCCTCAAACAAGATCAGAGATATGGAAAAAAATTATTTCAAAAGATGATCCTTACTTGATACTGGGAGCAAGGTCAGCAGTTTTTCTTCCTATTAGAAACAACGGTTTAATAATAGTGGATGAGGAGCATGAAAATTCATATAAACAAACTCAAAAATCACCTTACTATAACTCTAGAGATATTGCAGTTTATTTATCAAAAATTCATGGATGTTCTGTTCTTTTAGGTTCCGCGACTCCTAGTTTGGAGTCTTTTTATAATGCAAAAATTGGAAAATACTCTTTGGTTAATTTGAGAAGAAGGTTTGGAGGTTTTGACCCACCAAAAATTCAATTTTTAGATCATTCATCAACAAAAAAATTATTCAGCGATAAAGTTATAAGTGAAATTAAATTAAGAATTGAAAAAAAAGAGCAAGTTATAATTTTCAGAAACAGAAGAGGCTATTCAACTTTTCTTCAATGCACTGCATGTAGTGAGGTTGAAAATTGTCCAAATTGTGACATAAGTTTGACATATCATTTGAATACAAACACATTAAAGTGTCATTATTGTGGTCATAATGAACCAGAGAAAAAAAATTGCTCAAGTTGTGGCCTGCCTTCACTAAATCGAAGAGGAGTTGGTACACAATTAATAGAAAATGAAATTGAAAAAAAATTTCCCAATGTCACAGTAGCTAGATTGGATTATGATACTACACGAACTAAAAAAAGTTTTAAGTCAATAATAAGAGGATTTGAAGAGAAAGAGTTTGATATTTTGGTTGGTACTCAGATGGTTACCAAGGGACTTGACTTTAGTAATGTTTCATTAGTCTGTGTAATTGAATCGGATTTTTTATTGAATTATCCAGATTTTCGTGCCAATGAAAAATATTTTCAAATGATAAGACAGGTATCCGGAAGGGCTGGTAGATCAAAATCACAAGGAACTGTTCTAATACAAACAAAAAATGTAAATCACAGTTTAAATAGAAGACTACAATTAGATGATGACATAAATTACTTTGGTGGAGAATTAGCCCAGAGAAAAGAATTTGGCTATCCACCCTATGTTAAACTTATTAAAATAAAGTTTCGTTCAAGAAACAGGAAAATTTTATATGATGGTTCAAATTGGTTTGCTAATGCTTTAAAAAAGAATATGAAATCTAAAATATTGGGACCCGAATTTCCGATTGTATCAAAAATAAAAAATGAATTTTTGATGAATCTATTAATAAAAGTTAAACCTGAAGATAAGCTGTTTTCAATAAAAAATATAATATCAAAAATTTTAAAAAAGTTTAGTACATATAGCCAGTTTAGATTAATCAAAACAAATGTCGATGTAGATCCCTATAATTAAATTATATTTTTTTTTGGAAGTCTTGATATAAACAGTATTTTTGCCCTCGAAATTTATGAATCACTACGAATCGACATTTATATTAAACCCGGCTTTGTCTGAAGCTCAGGTTAATGATGTAATCAAAAAGTATCAAAGTTTCCTAAAGGACAATGGTTGTAAAATTATTGATACTGAAAATTGGGGTCTTAAAAAGTTAGCTTACTCAATTCAAAACAAATTAAGCGGATTTTATGCTTTAATTGATTTTGAATACACTGGAGATGAAAATATCATCAATAGTTACGAGACAGAGTTAAAGAGAGATGAAAGAGTTATGCGCTATCTAAATGTCAAACTAGATAAATATGCCACAGAGTGGTCGGTTAAAAGAAGAAGTAGAATGAAAAAAGAAAAAGTTTAACAATTATGGCGGATTTAAATGTAAACACAAACCAAGGTGAAATTAGATATTTAACACCATTAGATATCTCAACAAAAAATAGAAAAAAGTACTGTAGATTCAAAAGACTTGGAATAAAATACATTGATTATAAAGATCCCGATTTCTTGTTAAAGTTCATAAATGAGCAAGGCAAAATCTTACCTAGGAGATTAACTGGTACATCCTTGAAATTTCAAAGAAAAATTTCTGTAGCTGTAAAAAGAGCACGTCATCTTGCATTACTTCCATACCAAGCCGATTTACTTAAATAAAAAATATGGAGATAATTTTAAAAAAGGATGTTGAAAACTTGGGCTTTGCCGATGATGTCGTTACTGTCAAGAACGGTTATGGAAGAAACTTCTTAATTCCTCAAGGAAAAGCTATATTAGCAACAATATCAGCTAAAAAAGCACTTGCGGAAAAACTAAAACAATCTGCCAATAAAGACAAATCTGCAATTGAAGAAGCTAACAAAATTCTTAAAAAATTAGAAAAGTTGGAACTTACCATCTCCGCAAAAGTTATCGAATCCGATAAACTATTTGGTTCAGTTACCAATTTGGATATTAGCAAGAAACTTGCAGAAGAAGGATTTGAAATAGAAAAAAATAGTATTATTTTATCCTCAAACATCAAGAAAACTGGTAAATATTCCGCAAAAATAAGACTACACAGAGAAGTTAACTTTGAGCTTTCATTCGAAGTTGTTTCTTCAGAAAAGTAATTCCTTAATTTTTTTATTTTTTTTAAAAGAGTGATATTTGATGAATATGTCAAATAAATCAACCAACCCAAAAGGAACTAAAGATTATGGACCAAGTGAATTACTTTCAATAAGATTCATAATAAATAAAATTCGAAACGTTTTTATTTCCTTCGGCTACTCTGAAATAGAGACGCCATCAATTGAAAAAAGAGCGACACTTTACGAAAAATATGGTGATGAGGGTGATAAATTTATTTTCAATATAATTAACAGTGGCGAAAAGGTAAAAAAAGCTGATATTGAGTCATTATCTGCTGGTAAATTGAATCAGTTTGTATCATCGATTAGTGAAAAAGGTTTAAGGTTTGATTTGACTGTTCCTTTGGCGCGATTTGTTGCTCAGCACTTTAATAAGATAAACTTCCCTTTTAAAAGGTTTCAAATTCAAAAAGTATGGAGATCTGATAGACCTCAGCGAGGAAGGTTTCAAGAGTTTACACAATGTGATGTTGATGCTATTGGTTCTAACTCAATCTTACTCGAGTATGAGATGATTCAAATTTATTCTAAGGTTTTCAGAGAATTAGGTTTGAAAGATGTGAAAATCAAAATTAATCACCGACAAATTTTAAATTCTATTGCCAATAAAATTGGAATAAGTGATAGTTTCAATGAATTTATAGTCCTGATCGACAAGCGGGATAAGATTGGGTCAGAAAAACTAAGAAACTTACTTAGAAATGATTTAAACATTAAAGATAATCACATAGATTATCTGTCCGAATTATTTGAGTATTCAGGAAAATTTTCTGATTTAATAAATAAAATTACAAATGAATTTTCAGATGCATTATCAATCAAAGCAACTGAAGAAATTAATAAGATTTATGAAATGATGGAAAATTCAGATGAACTAGTTGAAATCGAATTTGATTTATCTTTAGCTAGAGGTCTGAATTATTATACAGGTATAATTTATGAAGTTGTTGCTCCTGACTCTAATATAGGATCATTGGGTGGTGGTGGAAGATATTCGGATTTGACAAAATCTTTTGGTGTTGATAACCTATCAGGCATAGGAATATCCTTCGGACTTGAAAGGATTCATTTGTTAATGGATGAGAAGAATCTTTTTCCAGAACTAAAGGTACTTTCTAATGATATTCTAATTATCAACTTTGATATTAATTTTATTAATGAAATCAAAAATATAATAGATGGTTTAAGATCTCATGGTAGAAATGTATTTGTTTATCCTGATTCAACAAAAGTTTCAAAGCAGTTTTCATTTGCAGATAAGAATAACTTCAATTTTGTAATAATTTATGGTCAAGAAGAAAAAGATGGAGATAATATTAAAATAAGATTAATGGATAATGGAGAGGAGAGATTATTCAAGCTCAAAAATTTTATTCAGGAATTTTCTAAAATGTAGCGAGGGGGAGACTTGAACTCCCGACCTCCGGGTTATGAATCCGACGCTCTAACCACCTGAGCTACCTCGCCAAAAGTGCTCAAAGATAAAAACAATATAAGTACAGTCAAACACTGTTCAAAAAAAAAAAAAAAAAAAATATATTAAAAACCTTTTAAAAAAAAAAAAAAAAATAGTTGATTTTGATTTTTTAGTATTATATTGTCTGTATGTCAGAAAAAATTAAATATGAGCTAGAGTTCCCTATTCATGCATCCCCAAACATGCTTTATCAGTATATCTCGTCAGCCTCAAATTTATCCGAATGGTTTGCAGATAATGTAAACTCCAGAGGAAAGATTTTTTCTTTCTTTTGGGACGGAGTTGAGGAAAAGGCTGAACTAATTTCTTTTAAGAATAACAAGTATGTTCGATTTAAGTGGTTGGATAATGATGATGATTCTTTTTTTGAAATTAATATTGTCGTTGATGAGCTTACTAAAGACGTTTCACTAGTTGTATTTGATTTTGCTGAAGAAGATGAGGTAGAGGAGGGAAAAATGCTTTGGGAAAGTCAAATTTCTGACCTAAAACAGGTTATTGGATCTTCTCAATAAATTTAATGATTAATTTTAACGGTCAGCTTACAGAGCAATCATATCAAATTGAAAATAATCGAGGTTTTTTATATGGCGACTCAGTATTTGAATCAATAAGAATAATTGATGGAAAAATATGTTTTTGGGAGGATCATTATTTTAGATTAATTTCTTCAATGAGAATCCTTAGGATTGATATTCCCGATCATTTTACACCCGATTTTTTTGAGGAAAATATAATGAGATTACACAATGTTATTTCGAATAATGATTGTTCAAGAGTTCGTCTATCAGTTTTTAGAAACTCAGCAGGTAAATACAGACCTTTATCCAATGAATGTAAGTTTTTGATATCCTGTGAAAATTTGAAATCAAAAAAATTTACAATTAATCAAGGTAACTATAAAGTTGATATTTTTAAAGAATATTACATAGACAAACAATTAATTTCTTCAATAAAATCAAATAATAAAATTATAAATGTAATTGCATCCATATATGCAAAAGAAAATCTTTTGGATAATTGTATACTGCTAAATAACGACAAAATGGTATGTGAACTTATTAATGCAAATCTATTTTTGATCAAGGATGGTTGTTTTATAACACCTGATTTGAAGTCAGGTTGTTTAAATGGGGTTATGCGAAAAAATATTATTAGAATTCTAAAAAAAAATAATATTGAAATAGTTGAGAGGAGTATTCATTCTTATGAATTGATTGATTCAGATGAGATTTTTGGTTGCAATTCTATCCAGGGAATTTTTTCAATCACAGAATATAGAAAAAATAAATTAAAGTCTGATTTGACTAATAAAATACTATCAATTTTGAATGATCATGTTCAATTATAATTTGGGTTTTCCGGTGAGTTTGCCCATAATTTATATTTGTCTCCTAAATTTAAGAGTATTTTTTTCCAAAAATCTTTCTTGCATTTAAAAATATCATCTGAACTGAACTTATTTTGAACCAACCATGAATTTTCACTTATTTCACTCTCCAACTGTTTATGTTCCCAACCTGAATAGCCCATAAAAAATTTAATATTCCCAATATCAATTTTTTTTTTTCTTATCAGCGATATTAACTTGTCAAAGTCTTTACCCCAATATATTTCATTTGAAACTTTTTCACTGCTACTTAACATTTTATTTTCTCTGTGTATGAAATGAATAGTATCTACACCAACAGGGCCTCCAAAGTATATAGGGGCTTTAATATCACTGAACTCTTTGTCTAGATCACAAATTTTATAAGAAGATTTTTTATTTATAACAAAGCCAATAGAACCCTCATCATTATCCTTTGTAAGGTAAATTACTGATCTGTTAAATTCCAGATCATTGATGAGTGTATAATTTGATATTAATAAATTTCCCTTTCTCAAAAAAATTGTATTTTTTTTCTTTGAATTCCATTAAGAAAATCAAGACCACTTTGCTCTTTTTTACCCTCAACTTTTATTTTAAAAATATTAATATATCCATCTTTTACTTTTACCATACAATTTTTATTAATCGATAAAACACAGCCGTTAATACCTTTCAGACCTTGTTTAGGAATAAATGATGAATCTAGAATTTTTAATCTAATTTCACTGGATTTTATAGTTGACCATGCTCCTGGGTATGGTGAAAGCCCTTTAATTAAATTATTAATTTTCCGACCATCAATATCCCATCTAATCCTCGTATTTTTTTTATCAATTTTAGGTGCTTTTAAAAGTTCTGATTTAATTTTAGATTGAATGACTGGTTTTAATCCATTCTCAATGCATTTAATTGTATCAATTATAAAACCTGAGCTTAATTTCTTCAATTTTGTATAGAGTGAACCAAAGTTATCATTTTCAGATATTTCTAATTCTTTTTTTAAAATAATATCTCCAGTATCAATACCTTCATTTATATAAAAACTTGTAAGTCCTGTCTTTCTAAGTCCATTAATTATAGCCCAGTTAATTGGAGCAGCTCCGCGAAGTTGTGGTAATAAAGACGCGTGTATATTAATAGTCCCCTTACTAGGTATTTCCCAAATGATTTTTGGTAGTATTTTAAAAGCAACAACAACGAAAAGATCTGCTTTAAAACTTTTTAGGTCATTGATAAAAACTTCATCATTGAAAGCAACCGGCTGCAAGACTTTTATGCAATTTGAAATACAATATCTTTTAACTGCACTTTCTTTCATCTTTTGACCTCTACCTGCTTTTTTATCTGGTGTTGTGACAACACCACATAAATCATGATTTGATTTGTAAATAGAATCAAGACTATCAACAGCAAAATCAGGCGTACCCATAAAAATAATCCTCATATCTTGATTTTATTTAATATAAATTCTACTCTATCATTAACTGATTCAAAAGGTAAACTTATTAATTCAGCATTAAATTGTTTGTATGTTGATACTATACTCTGATGAATCACTTTACATTGATTAAATGTCTCTTCTCTGATTTCATCATTTACATAGATTTTTTCCCAAGGCTCAGCAATGAAATAAAAATCATATTTAATTGTTTTGGCGAGATTAATTAGTCTGTTAGGACAATTAATTTTCTTGAATTTAAGATATGCAATGGAATCAATTGGTCCTCTGTCGTAAAATATACTGTCAGATTTTATTTCTTTTGCGTATTGATTTGTTCTTAGATCAAATAATTTATTTGTAAAATCTATTGGGTTAGAATCAAAATAATTTTTCACACCATCACTTCCTTTTGAAGATTTTAATTCTCTCACAATTTCAGGAAAACAAAAGTATCCTCTATTCAAAAGTTCATTTATTACAGATGTTTTACCTGTACCTGGACCGCCCGTTATTAAAATTTTAGTAGACATTAATCTTAAAAATTACATAAAAATAAAACTATAATTTGTTAGTATATTTGAATTGTGACAAAATCCTCAGAAATTTTTTATAATAACCTGAAGCAAAGTCTAGATGAATGTCATCATTGGCCTACACAATACCTCTTTAAATTTATAGTGGAAAATACTCCAAATAAAAGAAAGCAGTTAATGTCTTTATTTGATTCAAAAAATGTTTCTGTAAAAGAGAAAATTTCTTCTAACTCAAAATATATTTCATTTTCAATCACTAAAGAGGTTTCATCTGCAGAAAGTGTCATAAAAACATATAAATCAGTTTCTAAAATTGAGGGTATTATATCTCTATAGTTAAAAAAATCTATTACTTTTGAAATTATGATAGATTCGTTAGAATATAATAGTGAGAGAATCGACTTAATTATTCCTGAGTATGGTAGACACATACAAAAGATGGTAAATCAAGCTGTTGAGTGCGAAAATAAATCAGAGAGGAATAATATGGCTAAGGCAATAATTGGAGTAATGGGTAATTTAAACCCTCACCTTAGAGATGTTGCAGATTTTCAACATAAACTATGGGATCAATTATTTATAATGTCAGAATTTAAGTTGGATGTAGACTCACCATTCCCTAAACCTGAAAAAGAATTATTAGAAGAAAAACCAGAAAAGCTAAATTACCCACAAAATTATCCGAAATACAGATTTTATGGCAATAACATAAAAAAAATGATTGACATAGCTGTTAGTTGGGATCAAGGTGAACTTAAAGATAAATTAATCTATGTCATAGCAAACCACATGAAAAAATGTTTTCTGACTTGGAATAAGGATACCGTAGATGACAAGGTCATATTTGACCACATATTTGAACTATCGGATGGTAAAATTAAGTTAGATAGAGATTCAAAACCTCTAACTGATTCAAAAGATTTAATTATAATGTCTAACAAAAGGTTTACAAAATCTCCAAAAAAAGGGAAAAAATCCTATCGAAATTATAAAAGAAAGTAATGAGCTCTTTTGAAGTAGTTGGAGGAAAAAAACTATCTGGAACAATTTATCCCCAAGGTGCTAAAAATGAGGCACTACAAATAATTTGCGCAGTACTATTGTCTGACCAAAAAATAACTATCAAAAACGTACCTGATATAATTGACGTAAATAAATTAATTGATTTATTAAAATCACTAGGTGTTCTGGTGGTAAAAGTTTCAAAAGGAGTATTTCAATTTCAGTCTAAAAATATTGATTTAGGTTACTTAAACTCTGAAGATTTTGAGTTAAAATGCAAAAGTCTGAGAGGTTCTATAATGATTGTGGGGCCATTACTGGCCAGGTATGGCTCAGCATCCATCCCTAGACCTGGTGGTGATAAGATTGGTAGAAGAAGATTGGATACACATTTTGAAAATTTAATAAAATTGGGTGGAAAATTTAGTTATGATAAAGAAAACAAGAAATATAAGATTGAAACTAAAAAATTAAAAGGTTGTAAAATTTTATTAGATCAGCCCTCGGTTACAGGCACCGCAAATATCATTATGGCATCAGTCTTGGCTGAGGGAGAAACGACTATATATAATGCAGCTTGTGAACCTTACATTCAGCAATTGTGTTCAATGCTAAGCTCTATGGGTGCATCCATCAAGGGAAAGGGTTCAAATTTACTACATATTAAAGGTGTTGATAAATTAAATGGTTGTGAACACACTATTCAGCCAGATATAATTGAAATTGGAAGTTGGATTGGTCTTGCGGCCTTGACCAGAAGCGAATTAACGATTAAAAATGTTCATGTAGAATCATTAGAACAAATTTTATCAGTTTTCTCAAAGATTGGAGTTAAAACTCATATTGATGGTAATGACATAAAGATTCCCGCTCATAAAAATGGTTATGAAATTCAAAATAATATTGATGGTAGTGTCCTTACAATTTCCGACGGACCATGGCCACTTTTTACACCAGACTTAATTAGCATAATTTTGGTTGTTGCAACTCAGGCAAAAGGTAGTGTTTTGATTCATCAAAAAATGTTTGAAAGCAGGTTATTTTTTGTAGATAAATTAATTGATATGGGAGCGAAAATTATTTTATGTGATCCTCACAGAGCTGTTGTCATTGGGCATAATTTTAAGTCCAGATTAAAGGCGACTAAAATGTCCTCACCAGATATCCGAGCTGGGATATCTTTGTTAATCGCTGCCCTTTCAGCTAAAGGAATTAGCACAATAAATAATATTGAGCAAATTGATAGGGGATATGAAAATATAGACGAGAGGTTAACTGCAATTGGTGCAAAAATAAATAGAGTTACTTAAACTTATTATTAGAAATATTTTTTTGTCTACTGCATTTAAATTTTACAAAATCTATTTCTCTATTCTCCCTCAATTTTAGATGTTTTGTAGTTCTTCCGTTAACTCTTTTCCGCCAAAGTTTAAAACTGGATTTCTTTAAATTGTTTCTCATTAACTTGATAACTTCGCTTTCATCAAAGCCAAACTGATTTTTGATTGCCTCAAAGGGTGTTCTGTCCTCCCAAGCCATCTCAATGATACGATCAATTTTTTCAATTTCCATTATGAAATTGATTTTAAAAAGTTATTGGAAGTTACGTTGATGGTTTCCTTTTTTTCTGGATTCATTTTATCATAAGTACTTACTAACATTCTCATTCTCGGATTGGTAATAAAAAAATCTCTTTGATTATTTATGAAATTCCAAAATAAAGAGTCCCAAATCGGACACCATTCCCCTTTTTTATAATTACTCATTTTAAGAACGTAACTACTTCCACTGATGTAGGGTTTAGTTGACATCAATCCACCATCAGCAAATTGGCTCATTCCATATACGTTAGGTACCATTACCCAGTCATATGAGTCAATAAAAAGTTCCATAAACCACTTATATACATCATCAGGATCAAATTCACATAGAAGCATGAAATTACCTACAATCATCAATCTCTCAATGTGATTTGCATATGCCGAATTGTTTATTTTTTTTATTGTGTCGTCAAGAGGTTCAATTCCTGTTGTTCCATCATAAAATGATTTTGGTATTTTTCTTTTGAATCCCCAAAAGTTTTTTGTTCTTTCTTCTGAACCTTTGGCAATATAAACACCCCTTATAAATTCTCTCCAACCTATAATTTGTCTGATAAATCCTTCACAAGAGTTCAGTCTAATATCATTATCATTATAAAATTTAACTGATTTTTCCATGATTAATTTTGGGTTCAAAAGTCCAGAATTAATAATTGGTGAAAGAACACTATGATTTAGAACAGACTTTTCTTTAACAACAGCATCTTCATAGGGACCAAATTCATCATATCTTTCAATTAGGAAAGCTTCAAACCAACTATCTGCTGTACTGAAATCATAAGGATAAATTTTATCTTTGTTTAATTTTCCAGGATTAAGATTGAAATTTTTTTCTATGTAGCATTTTGCTGATTCATAATCATCATTTGCCTCTACATAATTTATGTTTGGTGGTGTTTTGTCTTTGGGATATTTTTCACGGTTCATATCATCATAAGTCCATTTACCTCCCTCAGGTTTCCCCTCTTCCATCAATATGTTGAATTTTAGTCTCTGGCTTTTGTAAAAACTCGTTTGAAAAAATTTTTTCTTGTCAGCTCTAAAAAAAGAGTCCAACTCAATTTTTTTAGTTATAAAAAGTTGATTTTCGTATACATTAACTTTTATGTTGTTTTTTGAGCAGGCCTTTATAATTCTTTTTTCTAACCAATTATCTTCGGGATCGTAGATATTTATTGATTTGATAGATTGCTTTTTATCAAGAAACAACCTTATGTCTGAAATTTCCTCACAACTATCAACATATTCTACATCAATATTTTTTGACTTTAGGAAACTTTCATACTTTTTCATTGACATCCTATGGAATAGAATTTTTTGTTTGTGAAATTTGAAATATCTGAAAAACATAAACTCTTCAATTAGAAATGTTTTATTCGAATTGTTGATTAGTACACCATCTCTGAAAAGTTGATTCGGAAAAATAAGATTTACTTCCATTGTTAATTAACAGCCTCTTTGTAAGTTTCAAGGCATCTTTGTCTTGCGAATTTATGGTCAACAATTGGTTGTTCTTTGTAACCATTTGGAAGCCACTTCTTAACATAGGTTCCAAACTTGTCAAATTTCTTTTGTTGCTCGTAAGGATTAAATATTCTGAAGTATGGAGAAGCGTCGACACCGCATCCAGCTACCCACTGCCAATTTCCAACATTACTTGATTGTTCATAATCAAATAACATATCCGAAAAATACTTTTCTCCCAATCTCCAATCAATTAAAAGGTGTTTGCAAAGAAAACTAGCAACAACCATCCTAACTCGATTATGCATAAACCCCGTGGAATTTAACTCATTCATACCGGCATCTACTATTGGATATCCAGTTTTACCCTCACACCAAAGCTTAAATTCTTCCATATTATTCCTCCATTTAACTCTTTCATATTTTTCTTTGAATGATGTTTTCGTTGTTTTAGGGAAGTGCCAAAGTATTTGCATAAAAAACTCTCTCCAAATCAATTCTTTTAGGTAGGTTTTATCAATGGCTTTATCAGACTTTTTAACTGCTTTTCTAATACTTATATTACCAAATCGAAGAAATACTCCAATTTTGGAGGTTTTGTCAAGGTAGGGGAAATTTCTAGTTTCATTGTATTCGTTGATAATTTCATCTGTAAAACACAGGTTTGGTGGGTTCAAGGTAGTTTTACTAAATTTTAATTTGATATCATCATGATTAAAAAAGTCACTGTTTACCATTCTTTCTAGCAAATTCTCAGACTTATAATTTTTAATTTGTTCTTTAGAAAACTTTTCTAACCATTTTTTTGAATATGGAGTGTATACTACATATGGTTTTCCATCATCTTTGGTTACTTCAACTTCTTCAAAAATGACCTGGTCTTTAAAACCCTCAAAGCTTATGGAATTTTTTATTAATAAATTTTTTATAGAATTATCTCTTTTTAAAGCATATGGCTCGTAGTCTTTGTTGTAATAAACTTTGGAAATTTTATTATTTCTAATTAATGACTTAAATATTTCTAAGGGTTTGCCCTTGAATGTGAATATTTTTTTGTTAAGCTTTTTTAAATCTAGATTTAATTTTTCGACTGAATTAAAAATGTGTTTTAGGCGATGATCATTATCAATTATCTTATCTGTTATATCACTATCATAAATAAATATTGGTACTACAGAACTGGACTCTTTCAATGCTCTATATAGACCGTGATTATCATCAAGTCTGAGATCTCTTCGAAACCAAAAAATTATTGAATTTTCCAATTTATGATAGAGTAGAGGTTCCACCGTCAACGCCAATAATTTGTCCAGTCATCCAACTTGATTTTTCAGACAAAAGGAATTTGATAATATCAGCTATATCACTTGCTTGACCAATTCTTTTTAGTGGGTGTTTTTGAGCAGACTTTTCAACTTTAAGCTCATTATTGAGAAATCGATTAGCTAAGGGTGTATCAACTATTGAAGGTGCTACTGCGTTTACTCTAACTTTTGGAGCATACTCAGCAGCCAATGATTTTGTCAAACCTTCAATTGCACCTTTAGAAGCCGCAACGCTACTATGGAAGGGCATTCCCCTTTGTACGGCAACTGTACTCATTAAAACGACACTACTAGATGTTGAGTTTGTCAATTTGGGCATGACATCCTTCAGGACTTTTATTAAAGAAATTAAGTTTATTTCTAAGTCATCTCTGAAAGCTTCAATTGACAGACCTTTAAATGGTCTTAAATTTATGCTACCCGGGAGATAGACAAACCCATGTAACTCATCAGGAAGAAGTGATGTGTCAATGGTATCATTCAATGCATCAAATTTGATAAAATTTGCGTTTTCGGAATTTAAATTTTCGTTAGTCCTACATGCTGTATAAACATTAAAATTTTCATTGAGTTTTTTTACCAATGATAGTCCAATTCCATAGGATCCTCCAATTAATAATATATTCTTCATTTTAGTTCACCAAATATTTCGTTTAACTTTTTTCTTCTGTATTCAAAAATGTGGCCAAGTTTATTTTTAATTATTAAATAATTCATCATGTAACCGATGAAGCCAAGAGGGATTTTATAATGAATTATATCTTCCATTTCAATTCCTCCATTAACCTCTTTTATGAAATGTTTGTGGTGCCAAAGGCTGTATGGTCCAAATCTTTGTTCATCAACAAAATATTTTTTATCAACAACATGAGTAATTTCAGTAACCCATTTTAAAGGAATATTAAGTAATGGAGTTACTGTGTATTGAATTATTTGGCCAGGATAAATTTTTTTATAATCACAGTCAGTAATATTGAAATTCATTTTGTCAGGGGTAATATCCTTTAGATTTTTTGGATCTGAAAGGAAATCCCATGCGGCCTGAATTGTAATTGGAAGCTTTTGTTTTGTATGAAGTTTAAAAATTTTCATAATATTGAGTATATAAACAAAAGTCATGCAAAAATTATTTTTTTTATTATCTATATTTCTGAGTGCCGCTACGCTGGGTGCTCAACTGAAGGCACCTGTAGCAAGTCCAAGAGCAAAGCTTAGCCAGAATATCGGTTTGGTTAATATTACTGTAGATTATTCAAGACCATCTAAAAAAGGCAGGACAATCTTCGGAAGTTTAGTCCCTTACAATAAAATTTGGAGAACAGGAGCGAATCAAGCTACAACATTTAGCGTGTCAGATGATATTAAGATAAATAATCAACTTGTACCAAAGGGTGAATATCATATATACTCTGTTCCGAGGGAAAAAAGATTGGATTTGATAGTATATAAAAAAACCGATAAGTGGGGATCCTTGAAAGAATTTGATGAAAGTTTAATTGTCTCGAGGGTGGTGTCAGATTTTATAGAACTCCCATTTTCTGTTGAAACATTTGAAATATCTTTTGATAATATCAGTAATAACGGATCAACCTTAAATTTGATTTGGGACAACATGCTGGCTATATACTATATTGATGCTTTGACAAAGGACAAAATGGTTAATAATATTAAAAATACTTTATCTAAAAACCCCAAGCCTAGTGATTATCAAAAAGCTGCATTATATTATTACGAAGAGGGTTTAGACAAGGAAAAGGCTTATGAGTGGATTAATCTAGCTTTTGAAAGTTATAAGGAACCAAAATATTGGCAACTCAGAGTTAAAGCATTAGTTTATAATTACTATGGGAAGAAGAGAGAAGCTTTAAAAATTGCTAAGCAAGGATTAAAGCAAGCCAAAAAATCAGATGCTCCAGATGGTTTGAATACATTGAGCTTATTGGTTGATAGGCTTTCTAAATAATGTGAGATTAAAAATTGTTGATAATATTATGGTATTAACAGCACCGATAAAATTCAACCACAAATATCCAATATCTGTATTAAAATAAATACCAAAAATTATTGCTTGTGAAATGCATGCTGCATAAAAAATTGAATTTCCACCAACCTTTTTAAAAAAGAAAGCTACTAGAAATATCCCCAAAACAGTACCGTAGAAAATTGAACCTATAATGTTGACAAGTTGAATCAAATTTTCAAATAATGTCCCAAAACTTGCGAAACTTATTGCTATTAATCCCCAGACTAGAGTGAAAAATTTTGATGCCATCAAATAATGATGTTCACTTTTACTTTCTTTATGATTTCTCTTGTAAAGGTCAATTGTTGTCGTTGCAGCCAATGCGTTAATTTCGGAGGCTGTTGAAGACATTGCTGCACAAATTATAACAGCAATTAAAAGACCAATAATACCTTTTGGTAGATTGTTTAGTATGTAGTGAAGGAAGACATAGTCTTTATCTAAAACCTCAATTTTTGGATTTTCACTTTTAATTTCACTATAAATTTGAGTTTTTATTTTCCTTTCTTCAGAATGGATTTTAGTGATCAGATTTTTATCAAGCCTTGATTTGTTGATATAATCATTCAAAATATCTTTTTTTTGATCTTGAATTTTTGAATATTTTTCAAGGTAGGTGTTGTAATTAGTATTATTAGATTTCTCAATGTAATTTGTTACTTGTGGATTGAAATTTATGGGTGCTGAATTAAACTCATAAAAAACAAATACCATAACTCCCAGTAAAAGAATAAAAAATTGCATCGGAATTTTAAAAATTCCATTAAAAATCAATCCTTGTCTTATTTCTTTAATTGATTTCCCAGAGATATATCTTTGAACTTGGCTTTGATCGGTTCCAAAATAAGAAAGGGCTAAGAATAAACCACCTGTAATTCCACTCCAAAAGGTATACCTGCTTTCATAATCAAGTGAAAAGTCCAAAATATTCAGTTTATTACTTGCACGAGAATAATCCAAAAATTTATCCACACTAAAGTTTTCAGGGTAACTTCCTATTAAAATGAAAAAAACAAAAAATAATCCTAAAAATATTACAAACATTTGTTGTTTTTGAGTCACATTAACAGCTTTTGTTCCACCTGCTATTGTATAGATTATCACAAGAAAACCTATTATTACATTTAAAATTTTTAAATCAATATTTAAGAGTGTAGATAGAATAATAGATGGGGCAAAAATTGTTATTCCTGCTGCAAGACCTCTTTGAATCAAAAATAACATGGCACCCAAAACCCTAGTTTTCCTATCAAATCTTTTTTCTAAGAATTCATAAGCCGTATAAACCTTTAATTTGTGATAAAGAGGGACAAAAAATACACATATGATAATCATGGCCAAGGGTAATCCAAAATAGAATTGAATAAACCCCATACCATCATTATAAGCTTGTCCTGGAGTTGATAAAAAAGTAATCGCACTTGCTTGGGTTGCCATGACAGACAAACCAATTGTAAACCAGCCTGTGGAGTTGTTTGCCTTTAAAAATGACTGAATATTACTATTCTTTTTGGTCTTGTAAGATCCGTAGATAACGATTGTTAATAAAGTTACAATTAAAACTGTCCAATCGACTAATCCCATAATCACATAAGAGATAAAAAAAATAAAATATAGAAGAGGTTAACGACTAATAAAATAGAATATTCTGTCTTCCAATTGTACATCAAATATTTTTTTGATTATTTTCTACTTTCCAATCACCATTTAATCTAAGAACTTGTTCAATCACATCTCTGACACATCCATCACCACCTTTTTTGGCTGAGATATAATCAACAACTTCTTTAACCTCAGGACATGCGTCGGCCGGACAAGTAGAAAGACCAACATCTTTTAAAATATGAATGTCTGGTAGGTCATCACCCATAAAAAGAGTTTCCTTAACACTTAAATTATTTTTTGATAAAAAATTGTCAAAAACTTCTTTCTTGTCATCAACTCCTAAAAAAATATCCTTAACACCAAGTCTTGAAAGTCTTTTTCTAACTCCTTCATTATTTCCACCGCTTATTACACAAATATTGTATCCTATGTCTGTTGCAAATTTAACTGCAATACCATCTTTGGTATTAAAGACTCTCATTTCATTACCTTCTGAATCAACAATTATTGATCCGTCAGTAAAAACTCCGTCTACATCAAAAATAAAGTTTTTGATATTGATTAATTTTTTCTTATAAATCATTTTTTTTTATGCTTTTTGTGATGATTTTATACAAATTTAGGTAATTAGATTTTTTTAAAATTTCTTCATGTTTTTTTAATGTTTTTACATCGTTTCTGACTGCGGGTCCAGTCTGAGACTCCTTTGATTTGTTACTCTGAAATTTTTTAAAAGTTTCGTTTGCAATTGGGATGAAAAATTTTTTCTCGAGTTTGAATTTATTTACTAATTCATCAGTCAAAGAAAGAATGTGATTTGTAAAATTATTTGCAAATGAAGCAGCCAAATGGTAATGAAGCCTTTTTTTTGAGTCAACTTCTTCAAATTCTACTTCCAGTATTCGACATAACTCTTTTAATTTTTCTAAACTTTTTTGAGAATTACCCTCTATAAGTATAGGAGTTTTAGTAAAATCTATTTTTTTGTTAAAGCTGAATGTTTGTAATGGATAAAATACACCAAAGTTTAAATGATTAGACAAAGCGTCTTTTCCTTTAGTTCCTGATGAATGTAAAATCATACCATTTTTTGTTTTTATCTTTTTGCTTATTTCTTCAATTGAGTCATCATTGGTTAATATAAAATAAAAATCAGCTTCACTGAGACTATCAATTTTGTTAGTGAATTTTATTTTCTTATTAAATAATTTAATGTTTTTGTTGTTTCGTGAGTATATTTCATTTAATCTAAGTTCTTTATTGCTAATAAACGCTTCACTAAGATTATATGAGAGTTTTCCAGAACCAATTATAGAAATTGTAATCATAATAATAGCATAATTTACAATAAATGATTTGAATGTTTTTATTAGGTTTGCAAAAAAAAATTATGAATAATAAAACTTTTATGATGATCAAACCTGATGCAGTTGAAAGAGGGTTAACAGGAAAAATATTAGCCGATATTACAGACGCAGGTTTTAAAATTATTGAATTAAAAATGGTTAAGTTGAGTTTAAATGATGCAAAAAGATTTTATAAAATTCATGAGAATAGACCTTTTTTTGATGATTTAACGACATATATGAGTAGAAGTCCCATTGTTGCTGCTGTTTTATCAAAGGACAATGCTGTCGATGAATTTAGAAAACTAATTGGAAGCACAGACCCAAGTGAGGCTGATGAGGGAACAATTAGAAAAAAATATGCATTATCCAAAGGAGAAAATTCTGTTCATGGTTCGGACAGCAATGAGAATGCTAAAATTGAATCAAATTTTCATTTTTCATAGCTCTAGAGTAGAACTATTTTTTCAATAATGTCCTGTTTCAGCTCTGAATTGATTAATTCAATAATTTTATTTTTAGAGTAAGAGATTTCTTCCTTTAGCATAGGATTTGAAACTTTTATATAAAGAGTGTTTTTTTTTAGGTAAATGTCTTTGGTATATTTTGAAAATTGTTTTCCAGCTGTATTTTTCCATGCTATGCCAACTTTTGAATTAAAAACACCCTGACTGATTTGCTTTTGATTAAAAAAACTATTCAAAATTTCTTTTACGCTGTTTGTTTCGTGGTTTCTTTTCATATTTCAAAAATTTTCGACGAATTTTTTAAGCTTTTCAAAACTTTTTCAATTCTTGTTTTATCTGTATCTGATACAAATAATTGACCGAATTCAGATGAATTGACCAAGTCAACAATATTTTTTACTCTTTCAATATCAAGCTTATCAAAGATATCATCCATCAGAAGTATAGGGGATAGATTATTGTTGTTTTTTAAAAATTCAAATTCTGCAAAACGAAGGGAAATTAGAAAGGATTTTTGCTGACCTTGACTACCAAATTTTTTAATGGAGTTATTATCAATCTTGAAAATTAAATCATCTTTGTGAATTCCACATGATGTAAATTGTAAGATCATATCTTTTTGAAAAGACTTTTTTAATAAGTCACTTACATTGTTGTCATTAAGATCGCTTCTATAGTCTAATGTCACTTTTTCATTTTTTCCTGAAATATTATTGTATTTTTCGATTACTATTGGAATAAATTCATTTACAAATTTTTTTCTGCATTTGTGTATTGGTTCAGATAGTTTTATTATTTGTTCATCATAAATTAAAATACTGTCCATATCAACCTTAGCTGATTTATTAAAATATTTTAGAATTTTATTTCTTTGTTTAATGAGTTTTCCGTGAGTTATTATATTCTGTAAATAAGTTTTATCGTAAGTTGATATAATACTATCCATGAATTTTCTTCTTTCAAAACTTCCTTCAACAATTAAATTTGTATCGTATGGAGATATTAATACTAAAGGAATTAATCCAAAATGATCAGAAAGTTTTTTATATATTTTTTCATTTCTCTTTAACACTTTTGTTTCATTTCTTTTTAAGCTGCACGTTATATTTTCCTCATTATCATTTATGGAAAACAAACCGTCTAAAAGCATAAATTCCGATCCATGATTTATATTATTTTCATTAGAAATTGAAAAGGAGCTTTTCCCGATTGCAAGATGATATATCGAATCTAAAATATTAGTTTTCCCAACTCCGTTGTGGCCAACAAAGCAGTTGATTTTATTGTCAAAATTGAATGTTTTATCTAAAATATTCTTGTAGTTTAAAATTGAAATTTTATTTAGTGCCAATCTCGACATATTATTTATTTTACTCTGAAAATTATAAAAAATAATTCACTAATTATCATGCATCATTTAAATAAAATTATATTTTTGCCACACTTATGGCAACGTATAAAAAGAAATCAAACAAATTAAGGAAAAGTCGTGTTTCTAGCGAAAGCAGTTCCACAAAAAAAGTTTTTGATACACTTGATACAAGTGCTAACAAATCGGAATTAATAATCAGTAAATACCAAAATTATTTGCTTTATGGCATTACTATTCTAATTGTATTATTTGCATTGTATTTTACCTATGACAGGTATGTTGTACAGCCAAAAATTGATGAATCAAATGCTGAATTATTTACTGCTCAAAAATATTTTGATATGGCTTTGAATTCTTCAAATGATAAAGATTCGCTCTATAATCTTTCGCTCAGTGGTGCGGATGGGAAATTTGGTTTTCTTGACATTATCGAAAATTATAATGGCACCCCTGCGGCTAATATTGCATATTATTCATCTGGAATGGCTTATTATCACCTAAAAAAATACGATTTAGCTATCCAGTATTTAAATGAATTTTCATCTAAAGATGATGTTCTCAATTCATTATCTCTATCAACTATAGGCGATTCCTTCGTACAGATTAATCAATTTGATGATGCCTTAAGTTTTTATGAAAAAGCTTTAAATGCATCATCGAATAGCTTTACAAGTCCAATTATTTTACTCAAAGCTGGCGATGTTTCCTTGAAAATTGGTAACAATAAAAAAGCTTTAAAATTTTTCAATTCAATTAAAACAGATTATCCAAAATCATCCGAAGCTGATTTAATTGATATCAAAATTGAACAAGCAAAATAATGGCAACCAACTATAAATCTAAAATAGATTTAGATCTCTTAAGAGATGCCGCCAACAAAAAATTTGCAATTGTTTATTCTGAGTGGAACGATGACATAGTTAATAGATTAGTCAATGGAGCAATAAAATTTTTCTCAATGATTGGTCTGAAAAAAGAAGAAATTGCTTTATGTTCAGTTCCTGGAAGTTTCGAGCTTGTATATGGCTGTAAAAAATTATGTGATGAGAATAAATATGATGCAATCATAGCCATAGGTAGTATTATTAGAGGCGAAACAAAACACTTTGATTTTATTTGCAACTCAGTTTTTAATGGCCTTAAGGATCTAAATGTTCAGGGGATATGCCCTGTAGTTGCTTGTGTGTTAACAGATGAAAATATCAAGCAGTCATTAGAACGAAGCGGAGGAAAATTTGGAAACAAGGGATTTGATTGTGCAGCTGCTGCTGCTAAAATGACCCTTATTTAAAGTATTTAAAAGGAACTATAAGCATTCCGAAACATTCACCACCAGTTTTGTGTATATTTTTATGGTGCATTTTATGTGCTCTCCTAATTCCTTTTGCGTACCAATTATTGGCATTTCGAAAAAGTTTAAATCTTCGGTGAATAAAAATGTCGTGAACCACAAAATAAGTTAATCCGTAAAGAAAAATACCTATTGCAATGGGTAATCCGTAAACAAATCCGAGCTGAGCCCATGAAAGTACAAAAGCCATACTAATCACGGCATAAAAAATGAAGAAAAAATCGTTTCTTTCAAACCACGAATCGTGATCTTTTACATGGTGGTCTTTGTGTAAACTCCAAAGAAATCCATGCATAATATATTTATGACTAAACCAAGCCATAAATTCCATAAAACAAAATGTTCCAATTAATGATAATATCCAAAGAAATGTTTCCATTATAAAATATTTAATCTATATCTGACATATGAGCGAGCTAAAACATCAACTTTTTGGTAATTAGGAACTCTCACTCTTTTGTTTTTAATTACTGATGTTGAGGTTTTGTCCAATTTTTTTAATAACCTTTTGTAATATTTATAGGCTGCATAAACTCCAAACTTTGAATTATTCGGTAGCATATATATACCTTTTAATGCAGTGGCAAAATCATCCTTTATCTCTTTTAAGATTTTTTTCTTGGCTGCATCATCAAATGATTTATTAACAAGATTGGGGAAATAGGTTCTGTTTAATTCTTTTAAATCGGCTTTATAATCTCTTAAAAAATTAACTTTCTGAAATGCTGATCCAAGTGATATTGCATAAGGTTTAAGTTCCTCATACATTTTTGTATCACCTTGTACAAAAACTTTTAGACACATTAATCCAACAACATCTGCTGAACCATATATATAACTTTTATAATCCTCGTAATTCGAATATTCTTTTTTTTCAAGATCAAGACGCATACTACTCAGAAATGAATCAATTAAATGTTTATCAATATTATATTTTTTAACAGTTATTTGAAATGAATTTAAAATTGGATTTAAACTTATATCATTTTTGAGAGAGTATTCAAGTTCATCTATAAATCTATTCAGAAGTATTTCTTTGTCATAATTATGAAAAGTATCGACAATTTCATCAGCAAATCTTACAAAACCATATATATTGTAAATATCCTGTCTTATATTTTTCGACAGCATTCTAGTAGCTAAACTGAAGGAAGTACTGTAAGTTTTGGTTACATTTCTAGAGCAGTCAGCACATACTTTATCAAATAATTCCTTCATTTTTTATAATATTTGCAACAAGTTTACCAGAAACAATTGCAGGTGGTACACCTGGACCTGGTACTGTTAACTGTCCACTAAAATACAATTTTTTTACTTTTTTGCTTTTTAATTTAGGTCGTAAAAAAGCAGTTTGTAAAAGTGTGTTGGCTAGACCGTAAGCATTACCACCAAAGGAATTGTAATCTTCCTTAAAATCTTTAATACAGTATGATCTTTTAAAATCAATAAAACCTCTAATTTTTTGGTTTGTCAACTTTTCCATTCTATCTAATACCATATCAAAGTATTTTTCTCTTACTTGATCAGAGTCATTCAAGTTTGTTGCGATCGGTATTAAAATAAAACAGTTTTCGTGGCCTTTGGGAGCAGTATGTTTATAAGTTTTTGATGTCAAATTAACGTAGAATAACGGATCTTTTGGCCAATTTGGCTCACTATAAATTTCATTAGAATGTTTTTCAAAACTTGTGTCGAAAAAAAGGTTGTGGTGATTTAAATTTTTCAATCTTTTTTTTATTCCAATATAAAATAACAATGAAGAGGGAGACCAAACTCTTTTATTCCAGTAACTATCTGAATATTGTCTGAATTTTTTATCAATTAAACTCTCAGTATGAGCATAATCAGCACCTGAAACAAGAAAATCACAATCTAATTTTTTTCCATTGACTGTTATACTTTTTACTGTTCCCGAGTCAATATTGATTTTATCAACATTCGATTTTTTATTAAATTTTACACCTTGTTCCTTGGCTATTATTATCATTGACTTAACTACATCATAAAATCCATTTTTTGGTTGCCAAGTTCCTAATCCGAAATCTGCATAATTCATAAAATTGTAAA
>ENA-OSEY01000320-OSEY01000320.1-marine-metagenome-genome-assembly--contig:-NODE-320-length-35498-cov-4.246746_pt1 | contig 35498 bp, 31 predicted proteins | sample MGYA00248465_ERZ534230 | MGnify/ENA primary metagenome ERZ534230 (study PRJEB26409, sample SAMN06344110) | marine metagenome | isolation source: Sea water from surface | place: Atlantic Ocean:Southern... | reverse complement strand
TATTTCTGCCATATTTTTTATTTCCAAACTAGCTATGGGTAGGATTGGGCGCCTTGTAAAAGAGTTGATTCAAAAAGGCCAACTTAAATTAAATGTGTCTTATAATAATGAAATTTATAATTCAATTGCTTTGATAGATTTTCCCGCAACATATCCTAAGCTTATGGCTGTCAATAATCCATTGCCTGAGAGGTAACCCGCAACGTCTGGTCCAGAGACACCACAAGCAGCACCACCACATGCATAAAGTCCCTGAATAAATGAACCATTTTTTTGAATAACCCGCGCTTGATTGTCTATTAAAAGACCTCCTTGCGTATGAAATAAGGCCCCTGTAACCTTGACCGCATAGTAGGGTGGCTGCAGACGGTTTTTAGAGTTAAAATTGCGTCCAAATGTGTCGACTGCGTTCTGTTCGGCAAGAGCATCAATTTCTAGCATAGTTTCACATAAAGGGTCGATGCTTATATTAAGCTTACTTGCCAAATCTTCTATAGTATCTGCAGAGATAATAGCATTGGCTTTTTCTGCTTTACGAAAATCTTCAAATTTTCGACCAAGTGCACATAGCCTTTCATCAAAAATATTAAAAGCTATCTTTTCTGGTTGTGAAAGAACGTTAACGGCTTGCTCAGAGTAGCCTTTGTGCTCATTTGAAAACCTTTTGCCGTTTGTATTTACTTGAATACCGCCTTCCATCATCAGTGCCCAGGTAACTAATATACCATGTGGATGCGCTACGGATCCATGTCCCTGATAACCTGATAGATGATCGATTTTGGCATCAAGTTGTCGACCCCAAATAACGGCTTCACCTTGGTTGCCGGCATGCCCAAAATAAATAGCATTTTGCATTTCAGGAATATTTTCCGCTATTAATGAAGAATTTCCGCCATACCCGTTACAAGCCAAGATAATTGTTTTTGACGATATTGCTTCAGTTGAACCGTCTGGCCTCTCTCCAATTGCACCCAAAATTCTTCCATTACTTGATTTGATCAAATTTACTATTTTGAGATTGCAACTGACGTAAATATCGAGTTCTGCAACAGCTCTTTCCAAATAATTAACCAGTGCTTCGCCAGTAACTTCTGGGACAGCATGCATTCGAAAATTAGTGTGATTTGGATAAAGAAAGTCATCTAAAACATGAAATGGAATTCCATGCTCTGCTTCCAGCCAATCGAGGGCAAGAGTTATATTTTCAACGCAAAGATTAACATGATTAGGGTCAGCAGAGTTACAATTTTTTTCCATTATGTCTGCAAAGAAAGTCTTTTTTGAGTCGCTTATATTTTGTCTTTTTTGAGCATTTGTTTCTGCAGCTGGGATTAATCCCGATGATAAAGCTGTAGATCCGGAAAGTCGGTTTTCGCGTTCAGCTACTAAAACTGCAGCACCACTCTCCGAAGCTGCCAAAGCGGCAGTTAGGCCAGCAGCTCCACCTCCAATGATTAAGCAATCAATTTCTGTGTCTCCAGAAAAATTGTCATTTATTAGTACGTCGGTCAAAATTAATTTCCGTTTATTAGAGAAATAGCATCAGCTACTTTCATTACCTCTCCTACTGTTTTAAGTGATTGGATTGCTAAATTATGAGTATCTTTTGAAAATGCTGCACATCCATCTTCCAAGGTTATAGTATGAAAGTCCCTGACGTGTGCATCGCGAACCGTTGATGCCACGCCACCATTTGTTACAATGCCACATATGAATAATGTTTTAATACCAGCTTTTGATAGCGAATATTCCATCCGCGTTTGGTAAAACGCCGAATATGCAATTTTCTCTACAGTTATGTCTGCAGGCTGTAGGTTGTCTACAAGTGAATTTCCCCATGAAGCTGGCGAAAAGTCACCTTTTCCCAAGAAAGGTCTCAGTTTCTTTAGGTGGTTTGATATGAATGGCTCACCGCCTTTGCCTGGTACAAGCGTAAATTGTGTTGAAACAACCCATCCTCCTGCCTGTCGAATGGCTTTTAAAAGGGGCAAAATACGAGATGGCAAAGCGGCAATTTCTGAGCTGGTTTGTCCTGCTCTCCCATAGGCACCTTTTGGGTCTAGAAAATCATTTTGCAAATCAACAATTAAAACGGCCGCCGTTTTTGGATCAAATGACATTTCAAAACACCTCCTCGCTCAAGATTATATTACCGTAGCTATCTATTTTTGCATTCATTTTGGGTTCAATAAAAATTGTTGCATCAGGTTGTGTAAGCAATGCAGGACCAGCAATTATGGAACCACCAGGCAAAAGTAACCGATCGAAAATTTTAGCCTCATGCCAGGCTCCGTTCGAATAAATTTTCTGTTTTGAGATTACACAATCACTAGTTTCTTTTGCCCGTTCGCCTTTAGAAAAAACAGATATATCTATGTCTGGCCGAACGCCAATCATGGATACCCTTAGATTTAAAATCCTGATGCTTATTCCTTCAAGTGGTCTGCTGTAGGCGCGGGCGTAGCTTTCTAAAAAGGCTTTTTCTATATTCTGCCTTGTTAATTTTTTTAAATCGTCGGAAACAGATACTGAAACTGAATGTGTTTGCCCTAAATACAACATATCCAGTTCAATAATTCGCTCTCTTTTAATTAGAGGTGCTTTAGACCGATCAATAACCTTTTTTGACTCAATTGTAATTTCTTCAATATTTTTTGCCAGATTTTTACAATCCAATTCTTCCAAAGAAATATTCAATGTCCTAACTTCATCGTGACGCAGATCGGACATAATGCATCCAAGAGCCGAATTTACTCCAGGATAACGCGGTACTATAGAAGCGGATAGGCCAATATCTTTCATAAGAGCGCCAGCATGCAAAGCTCCTCCACCTCCGAAAGGCATTAAGGCAAATTTCTTAGGATCATATCCACGCTCTATTGAGATTAATCTGATAGCACCACTCATTTTTGCATTCGCAACTTTAATTATTGCTTCGGCTGCGTCATGAATAGACAGGTTCAGTTTTTTTGCGATATGATTATCAACGGCCCGAGTTGCTGCATCGTAGTCCAGTGATTTTTGTTTTCCGCCAATTGGATTACTTGCATCAATCCTTCCCAATACTAAATTGGCATCGGTAACAGTAGGTCGATCGTTTCCAAATCCATAGCATGCTGGACCAGGATCTGAGCCCGCAGATTCGGGGCCAATTTCAAGAAGTCCTGTTGAGTCTATATGAGCTATAGATCCGCCACCTGCTCCTATAGTGGTCATTTCGATCATAGGTGTTCTTATGGTCATTCCAAAGTCAATATTGGCCTGTGATGTAAGCATATTTTGATTGTTAGCTATCAAGGAAATATCAAAAGATGTTCCGCCCATATCGCCCGTTATGATATTTTCAAAACCCGCAGCCTTAGCAATCTGACGTGCGGCAACAACACCTGCTGCTGGTCCAGAAAGAGCCGTTCTAATGGGAAGAGATTTTGCTGTTTCAACAGACATCACACCACCATTAGATTGCACGATTAAAATTTCAGACTTTTTTTTCTCTTCAGAAATTCTCGTTTCTAGCCGCTCAAGATAATTAGCCACAGGTGGTTGCAAATATGCGTTCAGGGTTGCAGTAGAGCAACGCTCAAACTCTCTAATTTCGGGTAAGATTTCAGTTGCTACACTGACATGCTTATTGGGCCAAACAGATCGAAGAATTTTTGCTGCTCGTCTTTCATTCTCGGGGTTAGCATAACCATTGATGAAAAATAAACACACAGAAGAACATCCATTTTCAAGTAAAGTTTTTGCGCAATTTTCAATTTCCTTTTCATCAATTGGACTTCTGATAGTTCCATCTGCTAAAGTTCTCTCACTAACCTCTAATCTATTTTTTCGTTCAACAACTGGGGTAAATGTTCCCCAAAGCCCCCAAGTTTTTGGGCGATCGCGGCGACGCATTTCCAAAACGTCACGAAAACCTCTAGTAGTAATAATCCCAGTTTTTGCACCCTTTCTCTCTAAAAGGGCATTGGTCGCCACTGTAGTCCCATGAATAATGGTAGACACTAATGATAAATCATTCGTAGTTTTAAGTATGCCTTCTAAGAAACCTTTAGATTGGTCTTCTTTTGTAGAAGGAGTTTTGGCAACAGACACACGCCCTGATTTTTCTTCAAAGGCTAATATATCGGTAAATGTTCCCCCAACATCTACCCCAATGACGATTTTCTCAGTCATCTTTTGTCTCCGTCACGTAGCCTTGCTCAAGATCGTAATTTAATTTTTCCAAAGGCCTTTCGGAACTCTTTCCAAATCCACCACCTCCGGGAGTCTCAAGCCTTACACGCTGACCTCTTTTTAAGCTAATGCCAGTTATTTTTGATTTTAGAGGAGGAGATAATTGTTTTTCTGGAGGGTCATTCGCTTCATAACCGTAATAGAATTGGTTCAATGCCCCTTCTTCGCCCTCTATAACTCCTTTTGGAGCAAATTTTCCGCGTTCTCCAAACAGAAAAGCGTTAGCTTCTTCCTCTAGCAACTCTATTTCGTAAATTGCGCCCAATCCCCCCCTGTGTTTTCCTTTTCCACCTGAATTAGGCCTGAGACCCCACTTGGTAAATTGAATTGGATAAGCTGCTTCAAGAATTTCAAGTGGTGGTATGGTTGCAGTAGAAATTGGAGCATTACCGTGATTTAAGCCATCACCTTCGGGGTGACCACCATGACCACCGCCGAAGAATGAAAACATGACCCACCTACTTCCATTTTTACGATAACCAGAAAGGGATAATGCATTGATTGTTCCATATGCACACCCATTAACCCTATCGCTTGCTGAATTTTGAAAAGCCTGAAAGATCACGTCTATCAGGCGTAAAATTGTTTCAGTGTAACCACCAACTGGTTTTGGTGCACGAACGTTCAGAAAGCTGTCTTCAGGTATGATAAATTCAACAGGTTTTAATACTCCGGCATTTGCGGGAACATCAGTGAATATATGTTTCAAAGCTACATAAGTTGCGGCAATTGTTGTTGATTTAGAAATATTGACTGGTCCAGCGCACGCATTGCTTGACCTGCTAAAGTCAATAGTCATTTTATCATCTTTTATGGTTAGGTCGATCGCAAGAGTAAGAGGATCGTCTGTAACACCGTCATTATCAAGATAGTCTTCGACTGAAATTGTTTCGTTTGGCAAAGCACCTATGTGTTGCCGCATCATTTTCTCGGCTCTTTCACGAAGTTCTTTTAATGCACTTGTGATTTTTTCCTCTGTATATTCATCTAAAAGCGAATGTAATCTCTCCTCGCCCAAATCAAGAGCATTTATTTGACCGTTTAAATCTCCATATAGCGAGTTAGGTAGGCGAGAATTTGCAGACAGAATGTTAACTATATCTTGATTAAGTTTTCCTTCTGTAAATAATTTGACAGGTGGAATTAACATTCCTTCTTGGAAACTTTCAGTTGCCTCAGGGTTATAGTTCCCAGGCACATTTCCACCAACATCGTGCCAGTGACCCACAGAGGCTATATAACAAAAAACTGCACCGTTTCTGAATATAGGTTTAACCAAGCGAAAATCAGAAAGGTGGGTACCACCGTCGTAGGGATCATTAAATATATAGACATCACCCTCTTTAAGGTCATCTCCCGAGGAGACCTTATCGATTACAGCCTGAACAGCAAAAGCCATTACGCCGACAAAAATGGGCAAACCTGACTTTCCCTGGATTAAAGTTTCGCCTGTATGGGCATCATAAATACCGTGGCTGGCATCATGTGCCTCGGCAATTATAGGGTTGAAGGCAGAACGAAATAGAGTTGCATCCATTTCATCAGCAATTTGTTCTAGTCTGCCCTTAAGAATAGCAAGTGTGACAGCATCCATATTAAAGCCCAAAAGCTATTAAAGGTTTCATTCGTATTTTTTCCCTATACTTAAAAGTTCTGGAGTTCCTATAACTGCGTTAAGGCTATCAAAATCATGCATCCGTTTAGAAAACTCTGCGTTGCTGCCGTTTTCTAATAATCCTGCATAATACTCTTGCAATTGAAAAGTGGCCGCTCTTACTGCGCCCCCAGGAAATATAACGATATTAAAACCTAGACTTTTTAAATCATCGGCAGTTTTTACAGGTGTTTTACCACCTTCGACCATATTTGCTAAAAGAGGGGTATTTAGGTGGAATGATTTTCGGATTACTTTCAATTCATCAACTGAACGGGGCGCTTCTATGAAAAGGATATCTGCTCCTGCTTCCTCGTAGGTGTGCGCTCTATCAATTGCTTCTTGAAGGCCCTCAACAGCTCGAGCATCTGTTCTTGCGATAATTAATGTATCACTTGTCTTTCTAGCATCCACAGCAGCTTTTACTTTGCCAACCATTTCATCTGTTTTTATCAAGACTTTTCCGTCGAGATGCCCGCAGCGCTTTGGAAACGATTGGTCTTCTATTTGGATAGCTGCGGCACCGGCCCGTTCAAAATTACGGATTGTTCTCTGTACATTTAGGGCATTACCAAATCCTGTATCTGCATCAACGATAACAGGAATTTTTATTCTATCAGTTACCGCAGCAAGAGTATCATGAACTTCGGAAACTGAAACAAGTCCTACATCCGATCTTCCAAACCTAGTATATGCTATACTAGCCCCCGAAAGGTAAACGGCTCTGGCTCCGGATTGTTCCGCTATAAGCCCAGAAAGAGCATCATATATACCAGGGGCTAAAAGCGTTTCTGTTTTAATAATAGATTTGAGCATAATAAGGCCTTACTTTTCATCAAAACGTTTTTCAAGATGAGGAACCAAACCGCCGTCATTTATGAGTTCCTGCAAGAAGGCTGGTAAAGGGTCTAAATTTATTTGGATACCTGAACCCTCTAAAAAAAGGATGCTATTTTCAAAATCAAATACTACGGATGAGCCGTCAACAAATTCTTTGGGTAATTGACTATCTTTTGGCAACAAAAAAGCAGGCAAACCTAGATTAATTGCATTGCGATAAAAAATACCTGCAAAACTTTTAGCAATAATACAGGATATACCAAGAAATTTTAAAACTTCCGCTGCCTGTTCTCTAGAAGACCCTACCCCCATATTGTCACCAGCTAATAATACATCACCTTTTTTAACTTTGGAGGCAAATTCTGGACGCACGGCCTCTAGGCAATGTTGTGATAGTTCGGCCAATGGTGATTTCATATAAAAACCTGGCGCCAAAACGTCGGTGTTTATTGTTTCCTCAAAAAGCGAAAGTCTGCTCATCTAGTTTACCATTAGCTTTCTAGGATCTGTCATTTTTCCTACAACCGCAGAGGCTGCAACTGTGTAAGGTGAAGCCAGGTAAACCTCCGAAGTTGGAGCTCCCATTCGGCCTTGGAAATTTCTTGCTGTTGAGGATAGACATACCTGTCCTTCTGCTAGCCTGTCCTTTCCGTACCCTGCACAAATGCCACAAGAATTTGGCAGAAATTCTGCACCAGCGTTTTGCAAAATTTCAAGTATTCCATCCTCTAAAGCTTGCTTTTCATCCTTTAGGCTAGCGGGCGCTACTTTAAGAGAGATACCTGAAGCAATTTTTCGTCCTTTTAAAACTGACGCAGCAGCTGCCAAATCTACATATTTAGCTCCAGTACAGGCACCAATGTAAGCAACATCAAAAACTGTATTCGCAAACTCATCTGCATTTTCAGAGTTTTCAGGTGAGTGTGGTGCTGCAATTTGGGGTGCTAGCGTTGATGCATCAAACTCATTAACGCTAGCATCAGAAGTGGGCTCATCTAAACGAAAACTCTTCCAGTTTTCAGGAACTAATCCACCAGAGCTCTTTATGTAGTCAATAGTTTTATCGTCTGGAGCTATTAATCCAGCTTGAGCACCGAGTTCTGCAGCCATATTTGATAAAGTCATGCGATCCTGGACTGAGAGATCATAAATAGCTTCTCCAATATATTGAATAGCTTGGTATTGTCCGCCACCCATCCCAATTTTGCGGCAAGTTGCGAGCATCATATCTTTGGCAGTTACAAGATTATTAAGTTTTCCTTTCCATTTTATAAAAATGGTTTTTGGGACTTTTAACCAAATTTCTCCAGTTGCTAAAACGCCAGCCATCTCAGTGGCTCCAATACCAAACATATAAGCACCAAATGCGCCTCCTGTTGGAGAGTGACTATCGCCCCCTACGCAAAACATTCCTGGTTTGAGATGCCCTTTTTCTGGAACAACCACGTGACAAATGCCCTGCTGGTCATAAAAATTTTGTATATCTTGATTAAGAACCCATTTTTTTGTGAGTTCGTGAATAGCCCGTGTTTCTTCACTTTCAATCGGTACATAGTGATCTGTTACCACTACAACCTTCTCAGCGTCCCAAACTTTTCGATTAAGTTTTTCTAAAATAGGTTTAACTCGTCGCGGTCCACCAGAGTCATGGATCATAGCTAAATCGACTTTACAAACGACAACCTCACCCGGCGCTACATCGGATTTTTTACAGGCATTCGCAATTATTTTTTGGGCAAGTGTAGTCATTGGGTAAATCTAGCACAAAAACATCCAATGGAAATATCTTTCCATTATATGAAAGGTGGTACAAAAATAAGAAAACATTTTATGCGCATAAGCGGAGATTAAAAATGCCAATGATCGAATGTACTTTAATTAAGGGTTACGAAGAAAAAACTCGTAAATTACTTGCAGAACGCGTGACAGATGCGGCCTCTTCAACTATTGGAGCCCATCCCGATCAGGTGATAGTAACTATAAAAGAAGTGCCTGCCGCTAATTACATGCGTGGCCGTGTAAACAGAAAGCCTGCTGCAGCTCCTACTGAGCCAGAGGTTATTGTTAGAGAGTATTTAAGTGCTATGGAAAAAAGAGATCTAGAGAAAGCTAAGCAGTATCTAGCTAATGATTTTACTATGACCTTTCCTGGAGGAGCAAGTTTCAAAAAAATTGAAGATTTAATTTCTTGGTCTAGCAAAAGATACAAGCATGTAAAAAAATCATTTGAAAACTTTGACACTTCTTTCAAAGGGCTGAACGCCACGGTCTTTTGTAATGGCTATTTAGAGGGCACATGGTTAAATGGCGAAACTTTTTCCCAAATTCGCTTTATTGATCGCTTTAGTGTTTCGGATATGAAAATTACGTCACAAAGTGTTTGGAATGATATGGGTGAAAGATTGCGCTAAAGAGCTTTTAGTCTAAGAAGAGCTATTTTGTGAACTTCCCTAAGGGCTGTTTCGAATTCCATTTGACTATCATTATTAATTCTCTGTTTAAATGAAGTTAATATCTTAGACCGCGTGAGACCTTTTACAGCTATTATAAAAGGGTGACCAAATTTTTTTGTGTATTCAAAGTTTAATTTACTGAATTCAGCAAATTCTTCTTTTGAACATTGATCAAGTCCAGCGCTGGCTTGTTCAGCGGTAGAATCTTTTGTTAAATTGCCTGAAATAGCGAGCTTGCCTGCTAGTTCTGGATGAGCCTGAAGAAGGTTGAGTTTCATCTCTTCACTTGATGTGTCTACAATTCTCTTCATTCGTTCTGCTAAAAAACCAACATCATTATCTTGCGATGTAATTCCTTGTGAAAATAAGATTTCGGCAACCCAAGGAGAGTGTTCGTAAATACTCCCTAATAAATCTATAATTTCAGCTTGATTTAATTTTTCTAAAACCATTTTGTTATCTGTTACGAATTTAATTTGGAAAACGATAGTACAAAATGTAAACTAGTTTTGAATAATTTGTTTTGCAAAATAAATTAAAAGGAATTGAAACAGGAGTTCGCTATGGGCCGCCTTACAACCCATGTTTTAGACACTGCTCGCGGTACGCCAGCAGCCAATTTGGCGATAGATCTTTACAAAATTACTGGGAACACTGAGCAGAAGTTAAAATCTGTTTCAACCAACGGTGATGGTAGGTGTGACAAACCTCTCTTAGAGGGAGATTCATTTAACCCCGGTAAATATAAGCTTATTTTTCATGCAGCTCAATATTTGGAAGAAAAGGGTGATGTTTTGCCGAAAACACCATTTCTGGATCAGGTAGTTATTGCTTTCGGAATTGATGACGCTGAACAGCATTATCATGTCCCATTATTGCTCTCAGCATATGGATACTCTACCTATCGTGGGAGTTGATGGTGGTGACGTGAGAAATTATCTTACTTTTATTTTAAATGGGAAAACCCAGAGAGTCGATAATATCGCTGGTGATATGACTCTATTGAAATGGTTAAGAAGCCAAAAAAGTTTAGTCGGATCTAAAGAGGGGTGTGCTGAAGGTGACTGCGGAGCATGTACGGTTGCAATAGTTAAAACTGATGATTCTGGAAATTTAACTTGGCGGTCCGTAAATGCATGTATTGTTTTTATGGGTATGCTTGAAGGTTGTGCGGTCATTACTGTTGAGGGCTTAAATGGGCCTGATGGTGAACTGCATCCCTGTCAAAAAGCGCTGATAGACTTTCACGGATCACAATGTGGGTTTTGTACGCCTGGTTTTGTTATGTCACTATTTACAGCATGGTCAAACAAACACGGTTTGATGGCAGAAGATATAGACGATACTTTGGCGGGGAATTTATGTAGGTGCACAGGGTACAGGCCAATTGTCGAAGCCGGGCTTTCGCTGAAAAATGCAAAACAACCTCAGTGGGAATTGGATCGCAATGAAATTCTTAAAAAAGAACTTTTAAAAATAAAGAGCTCAGAGCCAGTTGAAATTACAGACGGAAAAAATTCATTTTCTGTACCTACTAATTACGAAGATTTTTCAACAACTTACGCAGATCAACCTTCCTCTACCATTGTGTCTGGTGCTACAGACATTGGTCTTTGGGTGACAAAGCAAAATCGGAACTTACCAAACATGATTTGGACTGGTCGAGTTAAAGAATTCAGCAAAATCGACCAGCAAGAGGATTTCATAATTATTCGACCCGCAGTAACCCATCAGGAAGCTATGGAAAAGTTAGGTAGTAAATGGCCAACAATTAACGCTTTATGGAAGCGTTTTGGATCAGTGCAGGTGCGAAATTCTGGGACGGTGTGTGGGAACCTTGCTAACGGGTCTCCAATTGGTGATTTGCCCCCTGCTTTGATTGCATTGGGATCATTAATTGAGCTTACAAATAGAAATAAAAAGCGAAAACTACCTTTAGAAGAGTTTTTTATCGAATACGGAAGACAAGACCGTCATTCCGGCGAATATGTCTCTGGAGTATTTGTGCCAAATAAATCAGGGAATAATTTTCGATGTTATAAATTATCCAAGCGATTTGATCAGGACATTTCTGCAGTTATGATGGGTGCAAATATCCGTGTAGAAAAAACCAAGATAACCAAGGCTACAATTTGTTTTGGCGGTATGGCCGGCACTCCAAAGAGAGCAACAGAAGTGGAAAAAGCTCTTTTGGGCCAACCTTTCGCACCACAGTCTTTTATTAAAGCATCAAAAAATATAAATAAGGATTTTGATCCTTTAACGGATGTTCGCGGTAGTGCAGACTATAGACGTAAAGCGGCACAAAATTTGGTGATGAAATATGGGTATGAACTTACAGGTTCATTCGTTCCTAATTTGGCGGACCGCAACCAAGTTGAGAATTTGGTGAGTTGAATGAAAGATACAGATGGATCAGCAAAAGAAGGCATAGTTCACAAGGCTATTCGACATGATAGTGCCCATAAGCATGTAAGTGGCGCTGCGAAATATGTAGATGATATAGCTGTTCCGCCGAATACTCTTGAGATCTTATTGGGGCAAAGCAAATTTGCACATGCTAAAATTTTGAGTATGGATTTATCTCAGGTTGAAAACTTTCCAGGTGTTATAAAAGTTTTAACTTCAGCAGATATACCAGGAACAAATGATTGTAGTCCTTTCGCGGGTGATGACCCAATATTTGCTGAAAATGTAGTAAGCTACTTAGGACAGTCTGTATTTGCGGTTGTTGCAGAAGATATAAAAACCGCTCGTAATGCCATAGAGCTAGCCGACATCAAGTATGAAGAACTTCCGGCTGTAATAACTATTGATCAGGCATTAGAGACAGGAAATGTTTTGGGACCGCCAGCTGTAATCGAATGTGGAAAGGTAGATCAAGCATTAGCAAAAAGTAAAAACAAGCTTGAGGGCAAAATCATATTAGGCGGCCAAGAACATTTTTATCTTGAAGGCCAAGCGGCCTTTGCCGTTGCCGGCGAAGATACTGATATTGTTGTGCACTGCTCGACCCAGCATCCAACGGAAATTCAGCATAAAGTTGCAATGGCGCTGGGGCTATCCAATCACGATGTTACAGTAATAACGCGTAGAATGGGAGGTGGATTTGGCGGAAAAGAGAGCCAAGGCAATCTACCAGCTATAGTCGCTGCACTTGCGGCAAAACTAACAGGTAGACCGGCTAAATTAATTTATGACCGAGATGACGACTTTATTTTAACAGGAAAACGGCATGATTTTCAAATATCCTATAAAGTAGGTTTTGAAGATAATGGGTTAATCAACAGTGTAATTGTCGATCAGGCAATGCGTTGTGGAATGTCTTGGGATTTATCTGAGGCTATCGCTGCCCGTGCTATGTGCCATGCCGAAAATTCTTATTTTATAAAAAATATGCGAATTACATCCCATCGCCTCAAGACTAACACTCAATCCAATACTGCTTTTAGAGGATTTGGAGGGCCGCAAGGAATTGTCGGTATGGAGCGGGTCATCGACCATGTGGCGCATCATTTGAATGTCGATCCCCTTTTGGTTCGGGAACGAAATTTTTATCCCCATAAGACCTCTGCCACACATGGGATCACTCCGTACGGACAAACCGTTCACGATTGTATAATCCAAGATATTATTTCTGAATTGAAGAAAACAAGTGACTATGCTGACCGCCGAAAAGATATCGAAAAATTCAATAAAAATAGCGAGTTTTTAAAACGAGGAATTTCTCTTACTCCTGTAAAGTTTGGGATTTCCTTCAATGCAAGCTTTTTAAACCAAGCAGGTGCACTGCTACATGTTTACAATGATGGTTCTGTTTATCTTAATCATGGTGGAACAGAAATGGGCCAAGGGTTAAATACCAAAATTGCCCAGATAGTAGCCAATGAGTTTCAGCTGCCCTTAGATGCAATTAAAATTACTGCCACGTCGACGGGAAAAGTTCCTAATACATCTGCTACTGCTGCTTCTTCTGGGAGCGATTTAAATGGAATGGCAGCAAAAAATGCAGCAGAAAAAATTAAGTCCCGAATGGCTGAATATCTTGCAGCTGAGGCTCAAATTAAGCCCGAAGCGATAGCTTTTGAGGATGGAATGGTGATAGTTGGAGCCAACAGTTACGATTTTGCAGAGGCTGTGAGGCGTTGTTACATGGGAAGGATTTCGTTGTCTGCAACGGGATTTTATTCCACACCCAAAGTTCATTGGGATCCAAAAACATTTAAAGGCAGGCCATTTTACTATTTTGCTTATGGTGCTGCATGCAGTGAGGTGGCTCTCGATTTGTTAACAGGAGAGAATAGAATTTTACGAGCCGATATCTTACATGATGTAGGCAGATCACTTAATCCAGCTATAGATATTGGACAAATAGAAGGTGGCTATGTTCAGGGCGCAGGTTGGTTAACTACTGAGGAGCTTGTTTGGGATAGTAAAGGTAAACTTCTAACTCATGCACCATCAACTTACAAAATTCCGGCTTGCTCAGATAGACCTCTAGATTTTAGGGTTCAACTTTTCTCTGAAGGAGAAAATTGTGAAGACACAATTCATAGGTCAAAAGCTGTTGGTGAGCCTCCGCTCATGTTAGGGACCAGTGTTTTAATGGCTTTATCACATGCTTTACAGTCAGTGAATGGCCGCAGTAGTTATCCAAACTTAAATGCGCCCGCAACACCTGAAAGGCTTTTGATGCAATCTGTAGGACTTGATCAAGCTAATGTTTGAATGCGCAGAATTATGCATAAGTCTTTGATTAATCCGAATGGAAATTGGATAGCCGCTGCAAATCATTTGATTGGCGATGAGACAGCAGTAGCTCACGCTGTAATTATTTCGGTTCGTGGTTCTGCACCTCGAGAATTGGGTGCCAATATGTTAATTTCTGAAAATCAAATTTGGAACACCATAGGCGGCGGCTCTTTAGAATTTGAAGTCATGGAGCAGGCTAGAAGATTAATTAAAGAGATTGGTTTAAAAGTAGAAGGCAGAAATAGAAAAGTTTTAAATTTAGCACTTGGCCCAGATATGGGACAATGCTGCGGTGGCACTGTAAAGGTTCTTTTGGAAATTTTAAGTCAGGCAGATATCAACAAATTGTCAAAGCACTCCCAAAAACTAGTGGTGTTAGAGCATCCATTAAAATCTGGAGCTTCGACGGAAGTTTTGAGAACTGATGATGATAAAAATTTCAAACCATTTTTAAAAAAAGAAAGTTTTATTCTCCCAACAGCTAGAAAACTTGATCCTTTATTTATTTACGGTGCTGGCCATGTTGGCAGGGCATTGGTAAAAATAATAGAACATACGGATTTTGACATTCATTGGGTAGATATTGATGAGAAACGATTTCCGGAAGGATCAACATCTAACTTTTCCAAAGTGATTGCTTTAGATCCAGCTCTAATTGCGTCTCACGCCCCAAGTAATGCTTATCATGTGATAATAACTCATTCACACCCTTTGGACGAGGCTATCTGTTTCGCGTTATTGTCAAAAGATCAATTTCGGTTTTGTGGATTGATAGGATCTAAAACGAAGAATGCTCGATTTAGAAGTCGACTGTCAAAAATGGGTATTAAAGCTGAACAATTAAAAAAATTAACCTGTCCCATTGGCATAGATGAAATTAATTCCAAAGAACCAGTGAAAGTTGCTATTTCGATTGCTGCCCAGCTTTCAATATGGCAGGAGACAAACAGGATAAGGATAGTATGAATAATGTTTGATTATTTTTGGTTGTGGTCCGAAATGATCGTTCGTTGGGTGCACGTGATTGCGGGTGTTGCATGGATTGGCTCCTCCTTTTACTTTATTGCGCTGGATTTGAGTTTAAAGCCTGGAAAAGAATTGCCCAAAGAGGCTAATGGCCAGGCTTGGCAAGTTCATGGCGGTGGTTTTTATAATATGGTCAAATATCTGGTAGCTCCCAGCAAAATGCCTGACGAGTTGACCTGGTTTAAGTGGGAGGCTTATAGCACTTGGATTTCGGGCATGGCCTTAATGTCTCTGGTGTATTACGGCTCTACTAGTCTTTACATGATTGATTTAGAAGTTCTTGATATAACACAAGGGCAAGCAGTTCTATTAAGCTTGGGAGGCATTTTAGTTGGGTGGGTAGTTTACGATGGTTTATGCCGCAGTCCACTTGGAAGAAATGACCTGGTTTTGGCTCTATCCGGACTGATTTTTCTCATAGTACTATCTTACATTTATACGCAAATTTTTTCCCATCGGGGCGCTTTTATGCAAATGGGTATTTCGATTGGAACCATGATGGTTGCTAACGTTGCAATGGTTATAATCCCTGGTCAGAAAAAAGTTGTAAAGGCACTTAAAGCTGGCGAAGAGCCAAATCCTATTTATGGAGCCAGAGGGAAACAGAGATCTTTACATAACAACTACCTTACGCTTCCAGTTATCTTTGTAATGCTTGGTGTTCATTACCCAATAATTTTTGCTACAGAATATAGCTGGTTAATTCTTGGACTGATTTTGATAATTGGTGCACTGATAAGACATTTTTTCAATACTAAGCACAAAGGCTTGCCAGCGCCCTATTGGACATGGCTAGCGGCTTCTTTCCTTGTCGTTTGCTGTGTCTCACTATCATATGTTGGGGGGCCGACTAACGAAGATTACGAGATAAGTAATCTTAATCTATCAAAAGACGAAGTACATAATTCCGCAGTCGAATTAGTAATTGAGAGATGCAGTGCTTGCCACGCAAAAGAGCCTGTTTGGGATGGTTTGGCTTTTGCGCCTAAGGGGGTTTATCTTGAAACAGAGGCGCAAATTTTAAAAATGGCGAATGAAATTTATTGGCAGTCAGCAGCTTCTTGGGCCATGCCTCCAGGAAACATAATATGGTTGGATGATGAAGAGCGAGCTTTATTGTCTGAATGGCACAAAAAGTTAAAAGATAATTGAGGTAAAAATGAACGAATATCCTCGAGATATGGTTGGTTACGGTCAAAAAAGGCCACAGTTGACTTGGCCAGATGGTTCGAAAATAGCCGTTCAATTTGTCTTAAATTATGAAGAAGGTGCTGAAAACTCTATTTTGCATGGTGATCCAGCCTCGGAAATTTTTCTATCTGAAATAATTGGTGCGGCTCCATTTGAAGGCGCTCGGCATATGTCCATGGAGTCAATTTATGAATATGGCTCAAGGGCAGGTGTTTGGCGTATTTTAGATTTATTCAGATCCAGAAAAGTACCTATAACTTTATTTGCTGTTGCAATGGCAATGCAAAGAAATCCTTCCGTGATTGAACAAGCACTTAAAGATGGACATGAAATCGCATCACACGGATACAGGTGGATTAATTATCATGGAATGCCAAAGTCAGAAGAAATGGCCCACATGAAGAAAGCAATCGAAATCCACAAAGACATTTGTGGTGAGCGTCCACTAGGATGGTACACTGGTAGAACAAGTGAAAACACACGTGATTTGGTTTCAGAAGAAGGTGGTTTCATTTATGATGCAGATGATTATTCAGATGATCTTCCTTTTTGGAGCAAGCAGGTAAAAAAGCCTCATCTCATTGTTCCCTATACTCTTGATGCAAATGATATGAGATTTGCAACCAACCAAGGATTTAATACAGCAGATCACTTTTCTAATTATCTTATCGATGCATTTGATACGTTATATTCTGAAGGCGACATATCGCCGAAAATGATGTCCGTGGGTTTGCATTGCAGAATAGTTGGGCGTCCTGCAAGATTTAGGGGGCTCGTCAAATTTTTAGATCATATACTTTCACACGAAAAAGTTTGGATAGCCAAGCGTATTGATATAGCTAAGTATTGGACTGAAAAATTTCCACACCCAAGTTTGTAAATAGTTATTAAGGTTTTTTATGGATATAGAGACACCGCCAACGGAAGCAAGAAGATATGGTCTAGGATTGGTCAATCTGGCTTCACCTAGAATGGGCACTAAAATTCATTCAGTAAGTGATGATTTTTTTGCTGAAGCTCCCAGAATGTTACAAGATACAATACCAGTTTTTGTACCGGACAAATTTGATGATAACGGAAAGTGGATGGATGGCTGGGAGTCTAGCAGGCGCCGTCAAGGAGGCCACGACTGGTGCATCATTAGTTTGGGTGAACCGGGTGTTATAAAACTTGTGGATATTAATACTGCTCACTTCACTGGAAATTATCCGCCAGGAGCCATGGTAGAGGTGGGCTATTCATTAGATGGTGATATAAATAAAGTTGAGTGGCACACTCTTATTGAACACGTTAATTTAGGTCCTGATGCACACCATTTATTAGAGTCAAAATATTTAAGCACAGTAAACTTGGTGAGATTAAATATCTTTCCAGATGGAGGAGTAGCAAGGCTTCGGTTATTTGGAGACGTACAGCGCGATTGGGCAAATCAAAAAAATGACATCGTTGAGCTGTCCGCGCTTCGCGCAGGCGGAACCGTTTTAGGTTATAATGATGCGCACTATGGTGATGTAAATGCTCTTCTATCTGAAGGCCGCGGTTTGACAATGGGAGATGGATGGGAAACACGCAGACGTCGAGAGCCAGGAAACGATTGGATAGTTGTTCAACTCGGGACTTCAGGTTTCGTTGATGAAATAGAAATTGATACCGCACATTTTAAAGGTAACTTTCCAGATAAGTGCAGTATCCAAGCTGCGCTAGTTGAGAAAGGTTTTGATGTAAATTCTGCAGAAAATTGGAAAGAGCTAATGCCTAAACAAAGTCTTTCTGCCGACGCCATCCACAAATTCAAAAAAGAAATCGTCAACGACTTCGGTCCTGTTAATGCTATCAGGTTGAATATTTATCCAGATGGAGGTGTTTCAAGACTAAGGATATTTGGTAAAGCACTATAGAAGATGACTTTAAATAATCTAAAAATCAAACCTTTATCTAAATCCAACTTTGCACCTTATGGTCAGGTTATTGAGCTGAAAAATGCTGAAAAATTAATGATCAATCAGGGAACTACTACGCGTTTTAACGCACTCTCATCAGTAGATGTGTCAACTGAAAATGGTGAACCAATAATATCTATTTTCGAAGGCCAGCGGCGACCTGATCCAATTAGGTTGGAAGTAATGGAAAGACATCCTCTAGGCTCACAGGCCTTTTTTCCTTTATCCGAACACGGTTGGTTAGTCGTGGTGTGCAAGTCTAATAGCTCAGGTAATGAGCCTGATTTGAGCACAGCTGAATGTTTTTTCGCAGAAGGCAATCAAGGTGTAAATTACTTCAGAGGTGCTTGGCACCATCCATTACTAGTTCTGCAAGAGAGCCAAAAATTTTTAGTTGTTGATAGGCAGGGTGGCGGCTGTAATTTAAATGAATTTTCTATTGAAAATATCGACCTAAAAATAGACTTGGAAAGTATTAGAAATCCAGTTTCAGATATTAATTAAATCTCGGGATAATTTACTATGTTCGTGAACTAGTTTCTCCATAGGAATAGTGGTTAATTGCCCTTCACTAACGACTATTTTTCCATTGATTATAGTATAATTAGCTTTGCTTGGGCCACAAAAGACCAGTGAGGCAACAGGATCCCAGTCACTACCTGAAAAATCGACGTTGTCTCTCTTAAAAGCAGTAATATCTGCTGCATAACCTGGTACAAGCATGCCGATGTCATCTCTGTTAAGAACGGATGCACCACCTATAGTTGCAACTCTCAAAGCCTCTCTTGCGGTCATAGTACTGGCTTTGGAGTTTACTCTTTGTAAAAGCATAGTTTGACGCGCTTCATTTAGCATATTTCCACTGTCATTAGATGCCGAGCCATCAACGCCAAGTCCAACTTTTACACCAGCATCCAGCATTTGCCTGACTGGTGCTATACCACTTGCAAGCCTCATATTAGAGCAAGGGCAATGAGCAATGCCTGTCCCTGTTTTTGCAAACAAATTAATTTCTTCTGAATTTAATTGGACGCAGTGTGCATGCCAAACGTCATCTCCTGTCCATCCCACTGCTTCAACATATTCACCTGGCCGCATTCCAAACTGCTGTAGACCATATTCAATATCTTCGGCATTTTCGGCAAGATGAGTGTGCAAACCCACTCCATAAGAACGTGCCATCGCTGCACTTTCTCGCATCAAATCTATACTCACTGAGAAAGGAGAGCAGGGCGCTAAAGCAACTCGCTGCATAGCATAACGACTGCTGTCATTATAAGTTTCAATAAGTCTCTGACTTTCAGATAGGATAAAAGTCTCTTTTTCCGTCAGACTATCAGGTGGCAGTCCGCCGTGCGACTCTCCTATACTCATTGATCCTCTTGTTCCATGAAATCTAACGCCAATGTCTGCAGCAGCAGATAAAGAGTCATCTAATCTAGCCCCATTAGGATAAATATAGAGATGGTCAGAAGAAGTGGTGCAACCACTCAATGCAAGTTCAGCCAATCCTAGTGCGGTAGACCAATAAACATGTTTTGGTCCAATATTACTCCAAATAGGATACAGCGTCTTTAGCCAACCAAAAAGTTCTGAGTTTTGTGCTGCGGGTACGACGCGGGTTAAGTTTTGAAATAGGTGATGGTGCGTGTTAACCATTCCTGGAATTACAACATGCCCTTTCATGTCAATGATTGTATCAGCCATTTGGGGTAAAGAATTACTTTCTCCAACAGCTTCAATTATGCCGTTGCGTGCAAAAAGCCCTCCATTTGTTATCTCACCCTTTGTGTCTTTTTCATACTCTCGTGGTTCTAACATTGTGCATAACACATCAGCATTTTTTAAAAGAAGTGTTTGGTCTGACATGTTCTAAATTTCTATTTCCATTATAACCTACAACCTAATTACTTAACTAAAATATAATTGATACTTTGTCAGATAATTTTCCTCTTGCTTTAACAATGCACTTTGAAAACCTTTCCTAAAAGCATTGGGTGGATTCAATTAAACCAAGTTAGATAACCAAAATCATTTATATCTGCATCCATGATATTTCTAAACGTTAATTCACTTTTGTTTTTCGACCAAATACGGGAAGTCAAAGAGCTAAATTTTTCTTTAATTTGTTCTTTAGTATATGGGTCTTTCCAATCACCCCTATTTGTTTTGACAGAATGATTAATCCTTTTTCCATTAGAAAATATTACCTCAACTTTTGCTGGTCTAAAATCTGGTAGTTTGTCTGTATGTTCAGGGTTTTCGGTTACAGTAACTCTTTGGCAGAGCGAAATTATTTCTTTGTTTGCAATTGCGTTATTAGAGAAGGCATTTACGCCTGAAGATCTGTTAACCAGAGTAGTGGCTATTGCGAAAGGAATCGAAAACTTTGCGGCCAGAGTATTTTTAGGGTTTTTATCTTTCAATTCGGCAGCCAACGAATAGCTCTCAACGGTAATTGCATCAATTCTTTGAAAATTTCTTAACTCAGGGTGGCGTTCGATCAGGTGCCAAAGACAGTCTAATGCTGCATGATTGTAACGGCAACAGGAATATAGTTTAAAATAATTCCGATTTATTTCAAACCTAGCTCCAATATTTTCACGTGCTTTATTTTCATCAAGATTATTTGAAACTACTGATCCAAAAACAGATTTTATTCCATCTGTTTCGCCGCAGAATCCGGCAGTTAATAACTTTAGAGACATTAAGGCCATTTGGTTTGAAATGCCTGCGTATGTATTTCGAACTGTACCTCCTTCGAGCATTGTTTTTCTACTTGTTGCTAATGTTAGACTAGATGCAATATTTAAAAGTTCTTTGGTATCGTTGCCATCTAATTTCAATAATCTTGCCAAAGCAGCGGCAGCGCCAACACCTCCCCAAGTTCCGTGAGGGTGCATATTCAAGTTAAGATTACAAGCTAGGCCAATTCTAGCAGCAACATCGTAACCAATTATAAATGCTTCTAAAAATTCTTTATAATTATTATTTTTTTTGGATGAGATTGATAATATTGCCGGCAAAACATGAATTGCTGGATGGCCTCTGGCAAATTGGTTTCCTTCATCCATTTCAAGAAAAGTTCCAGCTGTGCCATTTATAAAAGCAGCATTGAGATAATCTGACTTTAAATTTGTCCCTAAAATATGTGCTGATCCAGACGGTAAATCACTTTTTATCAAATTTTTTATTTCTGGTTCAGCCATACCACCTATTATAGTCGCTATAGTGTCAGCCAAAACTAAACGAGAATGGCTAAGCGTTTCGGATGGAATTGTATACTTGTCTCGATCACAAATAAGAGCGACAAACGAATTTAAAGCTGAAAGCATTTATTATCCAATTTTTTTAGACATCAAAATATGGATAACATAACAATAAAAAATTTACCTAAAATTTTATGATAGGTAAAATGAAGTAATCCGTTGAAATATAAACAGTTTGAAAAAAAAGCTCAAAAAAATGTAGTTTAGTTGTAGAGTTAAGTTTTGAATCTGGTGGCAAATAAAATGAAAAAAATTCTCGTAATCGTTCCATTTCCGATGTCAGAAGACAATTTAAAATCTAGGAGGGATCAATTAAAGTCTGTCAAACTATCTAATGAACTGCAGTTTGAATTTCGGTCCACAAAGGCTGCTCCGAAAAATTACATAAGCCAGGCAGATATGGTTCTGGCTGATGTTGGTATTTTGGAAGCTGGGCTAAATGCTAAGAAAGAGGGTTTTTCGGCAGTCTGTATCGACACGATGAGTGACTCTGGAGTTGATGCCCTAAGATCGAGCCTTGATATACCTGTAATTGGACCCGGACAGACTTCGATGCTATGCGCTATGATGATGGGTAATAAATTTTCTATTATTACGATGTGGAAAAGTTGGTTCCACTTATATGATAAGAACATTAAAAACCTAGGTATAAAAGATAAAGTTGCGTCGATAAGATCTATAAATGTGAAACCAGATAATCAGTCGCTTTTAGCTGGCAAGGAAGAAGAAATCTTTCCGCTTTTATTAAAGGCAGCTCAATCGGCAGTGGAGAACGATGGTGCTGATGTGATTATTTTAGGATCCACAACAATGCATCAGTCACATGCGTATTTGACGAAGAATTTAAATGTCCCAGTAATTAATCCTGGGCCTCTTACTTATAAAATGGCAGAAACCATGATTGATGCTGGATTGGCGCACAGTAAAAATGCTTATCCTGGATCACCGGTGCCAAAATATGATTTGTTTGGAGCAATGATGGATGCTGCTAGAAAAGCTGATCGTTAAATGTTTTTGTTTTTAATTGTCTAATGCGTTTAAAGTATTTTCACCGGCCATATATACACGAATTTCCAAAAACAAATTGTCGGCCAAAGTAAAAAAATTGCAGTTTGACTTAAATACCAGAGTACCGTCTTTCAATTCATTGACCACATTAAATCTAACAGCAATAGAACCATTGATTGCATCATCAACAAAGTAAAAATTTTCATGTTTTACAGACTTATGATTTCGCCAAAGTCGATGAAACATTTGGGCAATTTCTTTCTGTTCAATTAATTTAACCCCATGTGTTTCAACACTAAAAGAACAGTTAGGATGTAGGGTTGCTAAAATAGAGTCTAGATCCTGATCATCCACTGCTTTGAAGTATTTTAAAATTAGATCTTTATAGAATTTGGCCATTATTTTCCGTATTATTTGAATTAAGTTTATTAGAACAAGGCTTGACGATGGTATCATCGCTTCATAACCTAAATTTAGCCGCAGCAATCAAGCTACTAAGACAAGCCCAACAATCTTATATTTAATTACAAGTTACAATGTCTGAATTTCAAAATTATAATGGTCCCATAATTGATGTTTGGGCGAACTGGTGGGGCGACAATTTCTTTGTAAAATTTCCTAGATTTAAAGAATTGTACGAACGAATAGGAATTGAACAGCGCATGGCAAACAGCTCAAAAAGTTTGCTCATGGAAGCAAAAAAGGCAAAAATTAGTAAAGTTATTTTATCGGCCACAGTTTCTAATGAAGCGATGGTTACAAATGAGGAAGTTTTAGAGGTAGCAAAAAAATCTTCAGGGCTAGTGCAAACATGTGCATCAGTTGATCCCAGACAAGGAATGGCTTCTATAAGAATGCTTCGAAGCTGTGTAAATAATTTGGGATGTACCGCCCTAAAATTCTTGCCATTTCTATATGGATTACCCCCAAACCATGCATCTTACTTTCCACTATATGCTGAGTGTGTAGAGTTAAACATTCCAGTTCTCATACTTACTGGTCATACAGCTGTAAATTTAAGTAATGAAACTGGACGACCAAGTAGCCTTGATGACATAGCTTTACATTTTCCTGAATTAATAATTATAGCGGGTCATGCGGGGTATCCTTGGAGTGAAGAGCTTATAGCACTGTCTTGGAAGCACCAAAATTTATATATAGATACCTCAGGTCATCATCCAAAATTTTTCCCTGAGCCAATTTTAAGATTTCTCAAAGGTCATGGCCGCGATAAAGTTTTATTTGGTACTGGTTATCCCATGATGGAGTATAAGAGTATCACAAAAGCAGTGTTTGATTTAGATTTAAAAGATGAAATTTTGGAAAAGTTTTTATTCAGAAATGCAGTGAAAATTTGGCCAAATATTTTAATGGAAAAAGGATAAATTTAAATGTTAAAGACTTTGAGCGGTCTAAAAATTGCTGACTTCTCAATGTTTGTTGCTGGTCCATTTGCAACTTCTATTTTAGCCGATCTTGGGGCAGAAGTTATAAAAATAGAACCAATTTCTGGTGATCCGCTTAGGGCAAATAAGGTTGGCCCTTTAGTAAGTGGGGGCAGTGCGCAGTTTCAGACTTTTAATCATGGTAAAAAAAGTGTTTCTTTAGATTTAAAAGAAGAAAATGATCTAGATAAAGCCAAAAAAATAGCTTTAAGTTCAGACGTGATCTTTGATAACTTTCGACCTGGTGTTATGGAAAAGTTTGGTCTTGATCATGCGTCACTAGTCAAAGATCACCCAGCTTTAGTTTCAATTTCGTTGAGTGGGTTTGGGACAATAAGCCCTCTGGCAAAAAATCCTGGATACGATTTAATTGTTCAAGCTCTTGGCGGCGGTCTTTCTATCAATGGGCATGAGGAAACTGGACCAGCTCATATACCCTTTCATTTAGGTGATACAGCAGGCGGTCTTTATGCAGCAATTGCTATCTTGGCAGCGGTCCAAGAGGCTCAAAAAACTGGATTTGGAAGAGCATATGAGGTTTCGATGCTAGACTCCCAAATACACTTATCTGGAGACGAAGTCACATTTTCAGGTTTAGATGGTTGGTTAAGTAGACCCCATGGGTCTGGCCATCCCGCTCTTGCGCCTTACGCTGTTTTCCAAACAGCTGATAAGCCAATAGTTATAGCGGCCGTAGGGGCAGAAAAATTTTGGCTAAACTTTATTTCAGTACTAGGTATTTCGCATCTTTCTGAAGATGTTCGTTTTATTGATAATTCTAAACGTTCTATGCATATTGAAGAGCTGACAAACATTATACATAAAAAATTAAAAGTTAAACCAAGGGACTTTTGGTTGAAAGAGTTGGGCAAAGCAGATGTCCCTGTAGCTCCAATTTTAACAGTGGATGAGGTGATTAATTCCGAGCATGTTGTTAGCCAAAATCAGATAGACTTCATAGAAATAGGTGGAGAAAAGTTGGCAATTCCTCGCATACCAATTAAAGAAAAAGGTAGGGTCCCAGAGACGAATTTAAAGGCAGCACCAAGCCTTGGTGAACACAATAATACTTTCAAAATCGATCATGTTAAAAAGACTTGATAATAAAACGATCGTTGTCACTGGAGCTGCATCTGGCATCGGTAGAGCTGTATGTTCGTTAGCTCTAAAAGAGGGGGCTCGAGTAATTGGTGTAGACACAAATTTTAAAGATGAAGAAACTGGTTTTCAAAAGATAGCAGGTGATGTGCGATCCAAATTTACTATCGATAAAGTGAAAGAAAGCATAAGTGAGTTGGACGGACTTGCTTTAATTGCGGGAATAAGCAAGTCGCATACACCAATTGATCAGGGTACAAGTAAAGACTGGGATGATATTTTTGATGTTAATGTCAAATCCAATTGGGAGTGGCTAATTTCCCTTCTTCCAAACTTGAAGAGCGCGAGACAATCATCTGTTGTTATGACTGCATCGCAATTAGCTTTTTCTGGCGGGATAAATAATGCACCGTATATTGCATCGAAAGGCGCTGTCATAAGCTTAGCTAAAACGGCAGCTTTGGAGTTGGTTGAACAAAATATAAGAGTAAATGTTATTGCTCCAGGAGCGATAGACACACCACTCCTTAAAAAAAGTCTAAATAGATCTCAATTTCCTAAGGAGACTGAGAGCAAAAGCAAAAATCGTCATGCTATGAAACGTTTTGGAAAGCCTGAAGAGGTTGCAAATGGCTTTCTGTATCTGCTTTCAGAAGAGTCTTCTTTTACAACTGGGACTGTTTTACGAATAGACGGTGGTTGGATTATAGCATAAGTTTGATCTTTTTAAATTTAGGGAATGTAAGCTCCGGAATTGATGTGATGAGTTTGTCCTGTAATCATTTCAGCTTTTGTGGAAGCTAAAAACGCAGCCAAATCCGCCACCTCTTCAGGAAAAACTATACGACCAAGCGGAGAATTATTTGCCCTATTAGATATTTCTTCTTCGGTTAAACCTAACCTAGGTTGAAGGGTATCGGTAAGCCCAGGAGCAATAGCATTTACTCTGATTCTATATGGAGCAAGCTCCATTGCTAATGATTTTGTTAACCCAATAAGCGCAGTCTTGCTAATCGCATATACGCTTCCATCTTTGGCTATGCCGCTAATTGCCTGAGATGAGATATTGATAATGCTGCAACTTTCTTCGAGATCGCACATTTTTCGTCCAACTAATTGTGAACAGAAAAAAGCCCCTTTGAGATTTGTATCTATAATATTATCCCATTGGTTTTCGGTAACATCAAAGAATGGTATTCGAGGATATATACCAGCATTATTTACTAAAATATTTATTTTACCAAATCGGTTAAAAGTATATGAAACCAAACGATTTATTTGATCCAGGTCTCTGATATCACCTTTTATTATTTCAACTTTTTGGCCATAAGCTTCAATCGCACTAGCCACTTCAGTTGCTTTTTTTACATCATCTTACCAATTTATCGCCACATTGGCGCCCATCGAGGCTAGTTTTAAAGCAATTGCTTTTCCAATACCTTGTTGAGCACCAGTAACAAGTGCGACTTGCCCTTCAAAAAATTTTTTTTTAATTTCATTCATTTACGATCTCCAGGAGCGGACTACCTTGATAATGAAAAGGTTAGCAATTTAATTAAGTCTATGTATAGTTTAATTTATTAGCCTTTGAGGCTCTAACTGGGAGATTATTTATGAGTAATAAATTAAATAGAAGAGCACTGCTTAAAACAGGAGCAGCTGCTGTTGGTACGATTGCTGCACCTTCTATATTGAGTGCTAATGTTGTTTTCAACAAACCCATGGTTGCTGCACTGAATGCACCAGCTGGTGACCCTACTAATGTGTCAATTGCCAGAATTCCTGAGTTGATGAAAAAGAATGCAGGACTCGATCTTAACCTGCAGGTTTTTCCCCCAAACTCGCTTGGTAATGACGTAAATGTTTTGGAAAGTGTTCAAAACGGATTTGTAGACATTTCATCTAACGCAACTGCTCAATTTTCTGTTTTTGATGATAGTTTTGCATTTGCAGATCTACCTTACGCGGTACCTAGCTGGGATGCGGCAATGAAATTGTTTAAGTCAGACCTTTGGAAGGAGCAAACTGAAAAATTCGAAGCTGCTGTTCCTACTTTGAAGGTTCTTCCGCCTGTCGGTGCTGGTGGTTTTAGATTGTTGTGGAATGATGACAGGCCATTGAAAACGCCAGCAGATGTAAATGGATTAAAGTTCCGTTCAACACGCTCGCCTATTGGTCAAGCATTGTTTAAGGCTTGGAATGGAAACCCAACACCAATTTCATTTTTTGAAACACAAGAGGCGATAAAAAATGGAGTGGTTGATGGATTTCATGTGCAACCAATCTGGACATACAAGTTTAATTTCCAAGAAGTCCTGAAGCATGCAACGAAAGTGGATTCAATTTTTGCTATTCAGTTTCAGGTGATGAACAAAAACACTTGGAATGCTATGCCACCAGAATATCAGACTGCATTCATGGAAGCTGCGCAAATAGCGGCAGATGATGCAAACGCTCAGGATAAAGCTTTAGAGGCGGAGTATACCCAAAAGCTCGTCGATGCAGGCATGGAAATATACACACCTAATGCATCTGAGAAGGCTGAATGGGTAAAGGCTGGTAAGGCCATTTGGAGTGAAGTTGGAGCGTCTATAGATCCTAGCGTACTGAAGAGGCTTCAAGAGATCACTGGATGATAAAAACAGTTAAAAAAATTACACAAGCCGTCGACTTCGTCGCACGGCTTGTTTCTATATTTTTTGTTCTTTGTGTTTTGGTTTTCATGACTTCGCAGGTGTTTTTTCGATATGTGTTAAATAGTTCACTGCAATGGTCCGAGGAAGCTTCAATCTGGGCCATGATTTGGATGGTGTTTATAGGTTCGGTTGTAGTCGTTAGGCGATGGGAACATATTTATATACCAACAGTGGTTAAATTGCTTCCAATAAAAATAAGATCATTAGTAATTGTATTTACAAAAATTTTAGTTTTGATTTTCTTGTGTGTGCTGTGTTGGTATGGTTGGGGAATAGTAACTGGGCACTCCAATGCTTTTTCTCATAACATAGGTGTTAGTACAGCTTGGGCGAAAGCGTCAGTTCCCATTGGTTGTGCAATGATGGTGGTTATAACCTTGGGAGCAATAGCAGAGGACTTGGAAGCTATTTTTAAAAAAGATTGGTCGCGTTTTGAAGAGTATGGATCTAATGACGCGGTTTAATTTGAAATTTATCATAATCTGAAAACACTGTAGAAAATGGAATTAGTTTTACCATATCATTTTCTACCATTTTTTGGTTTTTTATTGATTGGTGTGCCAGTAGCTTTCAGCCTCGGTTTAGCCTCAACATATTTTATCTTTTTTTCAGGAACTCGAATACCGCCTCTTATTTTGATGACTCAAATGTATGGAGGGATCGATAGCTTTGCACTTCTTGCACTTCCAATGTTTGTTTTGACAGGAGAGCTATTAAATAGACTTAATCTTACCCAAAAGTTGATTAATGTTGCAAGAGCTTTGGTTGGGTGGATTAAAGGTGGATTAGCTCACGTGAACATTGTAACCAGTATGTTTTTTGCTGGTATTTCTGGTTCAGTGCTGGCCGATGCAGCCTCCATTGGGCCAATAATGATCCCTGCTATGATACGAGAAAGATATCCAGCTGCTTTCTCAGCAGCTGTTACAGGCTCGAGTGCTGTAATTGGTGCAATTATTCCCCCAAGTATTCCTCTAATAATAGTTGGGGGATCCATGCAAATATCTATTTCAGGCTTATTCGCGGCAGGTATCATTCCTGGATTGCTTGTTGGTTTTTTCTTAATGATTACAGCTTTTCTTTACTCTTTTTTTAAAGGGTATGGTGAAATTCATAGATTTGAAGGGGTAGTCCCGGTTGCGAGAGAAACTTTTGGCGCTCTTCCTGTGCTGGTTATACCTTTTCTAATTCTTTATGGAATTTTGGGTGGCGTTATGACACCCACTGAGGCAGGAGCAATTGCAGCTCTTTATTCGATAATACTGGGTATTATATATGGAACAATTAATGGAAACTTTAGTCTTTCCGAGTTTTTTAATGCTCTGTTGGGGACAGCTAAAGTTACAGGCTCTTCCCTCATAATTGTTGGTATGGCTATTGTTTTTGGTCAAATACTGATTTTTCATCAATTTCCCCAGGATCTTTTAGAATTAGTGCTCAGTCTTACGGAAAATCGAGTTTTACTATTTTTGATAATTGTACTTTTCTTTTTGTTTGTTGGAACCTTCATGGATGCTGTTGCCAATATGATAATCTTGGGTCCGTTACTTATGCCTATCGCTCTTGAAGGCCTTGGCATGCATCCTATCCAGTATGGAGTATTCCTAATGGTAGGGCTTTTGTTGGGTGTGATTACTCCGCCTTTAGGTATTGTTTTGTTTATCGTTGCGCCAATAGCAAAAACTTCAATTGAAAAAACAGCAATAGCTGTTATCCCATTTTTGATAGCGGAACTTATAGTGCTTGCGCTTATAGCTTTTGTGCCAGCAGTCACACTTTATTTACCTAGGCTCGCAGGAATAGTGGGTTAGACAAATCTAGACTAGTTTGAGCAAGCATGAACTTATGGTTTAGTTTTTATTCAAGACCGGAAATACCTTCGTGTAATTGAAAGATAAACTCGCTTGGTTTGCCGCTTCTAAAAGGTTAGCATCCATGAAACGGGGAGCGACCATTTGTATACCAATCGGGAGCTCTTTTTCCCCAAAAAACCCGGGTAAAGCTATAGCTGGTACATGTAAAACACTCCATATACGTTGGAAGATTGCATCACCGGTTGTGTTTAAGCTCTCGGGAGCAACCCCAGGCGCTCCAATGGAAATTACCCCATCAAAATCACTCGCTATATTATCAAATTCTTTTCGACATTCAGCAGCATAATCATAGGCATTTCTTAACTTTTCGAACGATATATTATCAGCATCCTCAACTCTGTTTTTGAAGTCTTTTGCTAGTAAATCAAAGTTTTCAAGATATTCGGCTAAAAAAGCTGTACGCCCTTCGCCCTTCATAATTGTAAGTTGAGTTTGATATAAATTCTCAAATTTTTTTGGTAATGATAACTTTTTAACTTTATGACCTGATTTACTTAACAAGCTAGCAGCTTCTTCTAAAGCTTTATTAGCATTGCTGGATGCTAAATTACTTTCGGGCAATTCACAAATCGCAAAACTTTTGGTCTCTTTTTTTACAGTTAAATTAGGTGAGTTTCGAATTGCTCTTGTATTTTCAGCTAGTAATGAAAGGTCAGCAACAGATCGGCCATACCATCCGATGGTATCTAGAGAAACAGAGTAAAACTTGGCACCTTCGCGGCTAACAGATCCAAACGTTGGTTTCATTCCAAAGATGCCACAAAAGCTGGCTGGCCTCAGTACAGATCCACCGGTTTGAGTTCCAATAGAAAGCATTGTTGTTCCGGATGCAACAGCTGCAGCAGAACCACTTGATGAGCCACCAGCAGTATGGGCTTTATTGTGAGGATTTGTCGTGGCAGGTAGCTTTCCGCCAGCAGCAAACTCATGAGTGTCAGTTTTTCCTGATATAATTCCACCAAGAGACTTCAGAATGCTTACAATTGCGGCGTCTTTGCTGGGTTGGTGACCTCTGTATATAGGACTATTGTGTTGCGTAGGCATATCAATAGTATCTATCATATCTTTAACTGCGATAGGTAATCCATGAAGTTGGGACTTTATAGATCCCAGGGACTGAACCTGCCTGAGAAACAATTTTTTATCAAAGTATGCATAGGCTTTTACCTGATCTTCACATAATTCAAACCTCTCAATGCACGAAAGAGCCAAATCAACTGGATTTAATTTTCCCTTCTTAATTGCGATAGCAGCTTCAGATGCAGTTAGCTCGAAAGGTTCGCTTGACATAAATTTTCTCTTATTTAGTTGAACCGGAAGTTTTCTGAGAACGATTTCAAATTTTGATTTTGATCAATATCCATAACTTTATCTATAATATCATTCTGTTGAGCTGGGCTATAAAAGCGCTCGGTATTCTCTTTAAATTTTTCTATAACTTGAGCTTTTGGCATGCCTCTTTTAATTTCTTCTAGAGTAACAATTCTATGTGCCGTAATTTTCTCACCGTCCTCTGTTGTCGCTATTATTCGGCAATTTCTTTTCTGTGGTGTTGCATTTGAAAACTCATCTAGAACGATTACCTCACATCGCTTTATTATATCTGTTATGTCATCGTCTAGAAAACGTTTTTCCTCAAAAGAGTCAGGAACAACTTTTCCATCAGCAAGGGCACATGCAACTGAAAATAACATAGAGTGATCTGCAGTCTCACGAGTTTTTGGGGCCCAAAGTTCAGGATCTTTTACGGCACCTTCCCATGCAGATTTATACGTTTCGATTTTGAGGCTTTTCATTTTTTTGCCATTTAACTTTTCCTTAAGATCAATGGCAGTAAAAATTGGAAGCTGGCAACTATCTCTAACGGCATGAGTTTTTATGTTAGTTTGCTCTATTCCCCAATCCCAAGGACTTTGAAAATCTGGCAAATTGATATCAAATTTCTTACCACTTAATGTTTGGTTCCATACACCAAAAATCCCTTCAAATGCATTAAAAGGACCAGACATTCCTTCTCTTGCTAGTCTTGCAGCAAAAACCCCATTTCTTGCTCCATTTGGGCCTGCGCAACCTTTCCACATGGAAAGTTCCCCTGCACGTGTTTGATAGGTGCTAAGGTTAGGTATTATAGCGAGTGCAATAGAGTGCAGTAGTTTATCTCTTTCCAAACCCATAAGCTTTCCAGCAGCTAATGCCGTTGCGATTGTTCCTGTAACGGGCTGATCCCAGCCTGCTTCATTAAACGGGACATTGTCTGTAAAGCGACACATTATTTCATAGGCTGCAGTTAAAGCAGTAATGAATTTTTGACCTGAAAGTTCAAAAGACTCAGAAACAGCAAGTATTGCTGGTAAGTAGTCTGAAGGGTGGTGCGCATCTTTTGTTCTCCAAGCGTCGTTTAAGTCTAAATAACGAACCATAACGCCATTTGCGAAAGCCACATCCTCCAAAGAAGATCTTTTCCCAGTTCCCCAAATTTGAGCGGTATCTGTTCCTTTTACTTCGCAGGCCAAATCTCTTGCTATTTTACATGGTTTCGCCTCAAAAGCAGCGATTGCTACACCTACACTATCAAGAATTCGCATTTTTGAAGCGGTTATAGCTGTTTCTGGTATATCATCAAAATTTAGATCATTGGTAAAATCAGCCAATTTTCTTTCTAAGCCATTAACCATTTCATTTTCCCATTTTTCGCGCTGCTTCTGTTGCACTTTTATTCAAACGATTATTTTTTATTACTACGCCATAAGTTTTTTTGGCAGTATCACGATCAATGAGGCCATCCAAAACGTCGTTTAAAACTAAATTAGGGTCTCTCAAAAAAGGATCTCCATAGCCGGCGCTTGCAGGTCCACAAACTCGAATAACGTCGCCTGATTTAACCTTTTGGCCTGATACTTTAGAAGGCCATTCGATTTGATTCTTCGTACCAGGGTTTAGTGTCAATCGGGCGCCATGCCCATTCTGGCCGCCAAATATACCAAATGGCTTCTCCAAAATACGGTCACCATTACAAGAAAAGTAGCCATCTTCTAAAAACCTTACTTCCCGGACATGTCCACATCCGCCCCTCCAAGTTCCGGCGCCTGGTTGTTCTGGTCTTATTTCGTATCGCTCGACACGAAGTGGGTATCTTAATTCAATCTCCTCGCAAGGAACATTTTTTGTGTTGGCCATCAGATTATCTACTGTATCTAAACCATCTTTTGTAGCTCTTGCGCCGTAACTTCCCTCATTCACTTCTACACACACCCAATAGTTTTGATCTTTTTCGCTAAAACCAGAGTAGGAAACACTCATTACTGTTGCCGCATTTCCCGCTGTTGCTTTTTCCGGCATGACTGGTGCTAGAGCTCTTATTATACAATCTATCACGCGTTGAACCTGAGCCATTCTTGCAAAGCAGGCTCTTGGAAAATTAGGGTTAAAAATGCTTCCTTTGGGGGCATATACATCCACTGCTCGAAAGATACCTTCATTTTGAGGTATAAAGTCTTCAATTTCTGCTTGGTCTAAAAGTAGTGTTCTTATGGCATAGTAACATGCCACTTTAAGTGAACCTTCAAATGGTACGTTGAAGCCAGTTTCGACCTCATCTGCAGACCCTGAAAGGTCAACAGTTAAAGAGTTTCCTGTCTTTTTGATAGTAACAAAAACCCTTAATTTTTGATCCCAGTTTCTGCCATCATTGTCTAACCAGCTCTCAGCTGAGTATTCACCATCGGGTATTTTTCCAATTTCTGCTCGTAGCCTCTTTTCAGAATAATCAATCCAATAGTTTGCTGCCCCTATAACTGTCGATTTGCCATATCGATTAACGAGCTCTAAAAAACGTTTTTTTCCGCGTAGAGTTGAAGCTATCATAGCTTCGATATCAGCTGCATTATGGCTAGGAGTTCTGACACTGTCCTGCAAAATTGACCAAACAGCTTCGTTCCTTATACCTTTTTCATAAAGTTTAATGCTATCGTAGATGGTCCCTTCGGCAAAAAGGTCAATTAGGTCGATATTTAGACCTGGAGCGGCTGCACCTATATCTACAAGATGTGCGGTGGCCGCTGAAAACCCAATCAATTGATTTTCATGGAAAATTGGCACTGCAACAGCTAGGTCTGGTGTATGAGATGCACCATAATAGGGGTGGTTGTGGATAATAATATCACCATCAAAGATTTTTCCTTCTAGTTTTCGCATAAAGCCACGAATATAGAATGGAAGTGACCCAATATGCATTGGAGAAGTTTCACTTTCGCAAAGCTCTTGTCCTGTCGAATCGAAAATACCACATCCGATATCTTCAGATTCTCTAATAATACTGGAGTTTGACATCCGATATAGGACATGCGCCATTTCTTTGGCAATTGAATCGAATGCACCGCCGATAACTCTCAGTGTGACCTTATCAATGGAAGTATCACTCAATTTAGGGCCCCTTTTGATATAATAATGTTACCAAGTTTATCTATCGAGGCGCTCCAATTAGGTAAAATTACTGTTGTAGAATCCATTTGGTCAATTACAGCTGGACCTGTGATGTGGTTCCCAGGCAATAGATCCGTTCGATAATATCTTGGCGTTTCAAGACAAAGTAATTTTCCATTAATTAAAAAATAGGCATCACCTGAAGATCGTGGATTTACTTGATTTTTAGTCTTATAAATTTTCTTTAGGTTAGATACTTTGACCTTAGCTATCTCGCCCCGACCCTTTACTCTAATGTTAACAATTTGTATATTCTTCTCAGCGAAACTCTTTCCATATTGTTTTTCATGCTGGACATGGAAATTATTTGATAACATTTTTGAAAATTCTTTTTTAGAAATTCCATTTGTATCTGGATAGGGCGTGACAAGCTCGTAACCCTGCCCTTCATAACGACAATCTGCTGCTCTCTCTAAATGAATTTCTTCTTTCTTGAAGCCATCTTCTTTTAACATAGTAAAAAGGACGGCCTCGAGTTCGGTGTACGCTATCTGTAAACTATCAATATTAGTCTCATTTGCATCAATCATCACGGTCTTGCTTTTTTCGTAAACAACATCTGATGCCAGTAAGCCAAGAGCAGATGTAAGACCTGGATTTGGAGGGATAACAATTGTTGAAATGCTTAATTCGTTTGCAATTGCACAAGCAAAAAGTGGCCCTGCGCCACCAAAAGCGACTAAGGCGAAATCACGCACATCAAACCCACGACGTATGCTGTTTAATTCACATGCCCTTGTCATAGAATGAGTTAATATATGGATTGCTCCTGCCGCGGCCTCTTCTGTAGACATATTTAGAGAGCGGCAAAGATGTTTTTCTATAGACGTTATCGCTAAATTTTTCTGAAGCGTAAGACGTCCTCCTAGAAAAGTGTCTGGATCTATCCATCCCATTGCTAGCATACAATCTGTTGCTGTTGGCTCGCTACCGCCTTTTCCATATGCTGCTGGGCCTGGGTTTGCTCCAGCGCTTCTTGGTCCAACTTGAAATTGTCCACCGCTATCGACGTAAGCTATTGAACCCCCGCCTGCTCCGATAGCGTCCATCTCAGCCATAGGCACCATAGCATGGTAATCACCTAGTTTAGTATCAAGGATATGTTTATATAAAATTTCTCCTTTTGGAGCTACTCCAATATCGGCGCTAGTACCCCCCACGTCTAGGGTAATCACATTTTCGAAGCCAGCAGATTTTCCAATAAAAATGCCTCCCATTAGCCCCCCAACGGGCCCTGACATTAAAAGATTTACAGGGTTTAGTTGTGCTGATTGTAGTGTCGTTGCTCCACCCGAAGACTGCATAAGATGTAGATCAGCTTTGATTCCATTCGTTTTAAGAGACTCACTCATTGTGCCAAGATATTTTGACGTCTTGGGGCCAACATATGCGTTTAATGCTGTTGTAGAAAATCTTTCATATTCTCTGTATTGAGGTGTTACTTCATAACTTGTTGTTACAAAGATATTTGAGGCCATTTCTTGAACTATCTTTTTGGCTCTGCTTTCGTGGTCAGGATTGAGGTAGGAGTGTA